>Ga0099826_10000201_pt1 | contig 25660 bp, 13 predicted proteins | sample Mtrugardesep15_FD_76830 | JGI IMG/M metagenome (GOLD analysis project Ga0099826, IMG submission 76830) | Root nodule microbial communities of legume samples collected from California, USA - M. trunc garden sep15 | ecosystem: Host-associated > Plants > Roots > Nodule | place: USA: California... | reverse complement strand
GTGTTTACAATTTTTTAACAACTCAGCTTCCATTGGTTACATCGGTGCCCGTTTCATCTCTCTGGCATAAGGACGTCCCTCTAAAAGTTGGTTTACTTACTTGGCGTTTGTTCCGGGATAGGTTGCCTACAAAGGACAATTTATTTCGGCGCGGTGTTCTTGATCAAAATTCCTTGGATTGTATAGCAGGTTGCTGATTAACTGAATCATCCACTCATTTATTTTTACACTGTAATTTTTTGGGGTCTGTTTAGCATTTAATTTATGGGTGGTTAGGCATCTCTGCGATTCTACCTCAGTTTTTGCCGGATCATTTTATTCAATTCAGTTATAATGGTAGATCAGAAAAGGTTTGGAGGTCAATCTCACTGGTTATTTGGTTTGCAACTGTCTGGGAAATCTGGAAAGAAAGAAATAACAGGCTATTTACGGATAAAACATGCTCGGCACTTCAAGTGGTTGATAAGATTAAGTCCCTCACTTTCATGTGATTGAAGGCGAAATACACTACTCTTCCCTTTAACTTTCATGGCTGATGGCTTAGTCCGTTCACCATTTATGGGCATAGGCTAATAGTTATTTATGTGCTAGTTTTATATTTCTGTACAGTTTCCTTGTAAATATTGTTTGGATCTTGCAGTATCTTTCTTTGTACACCTTGTGTTAGGAAAGTCACATTACTTTGTTAATATATTCCATTTTAGCTTCTTAAAAAAAAAAATTAGTAGTATTACCTAATCAACTCTTTATTTAAGGTTTATACAGTTTTGTTAATAGCCTCAAAATCTTCAATTCCTTAGTAGTGTTACTTTTTTTTACTAACCTTGGTAGTATTACTTAATCAACTCTTTATTTAAGGCTTATACAATTTTTAAATATTTTTATGTTTATGCTGTAAAAAAAATGATTTTCATGTTTATAAGAGTAAATATCTTCTTCTTGATGCATTCATTTAAAAAATTCCATAATTTTTGCATTAAATGAAACACCAAAATTTAGATAAGACGCTATTATTAAAATTTTAAAATTTGAATTTATGAATTTTATTAAACTTCAAGAACCTCAAGACATTCAAAGTATTTCAACACGATAAGAATCAGATGAAATGCATAGAACAATTTTATAATAAGTTAAACTTCTTAATTCTAATTACTCTAATTGTTATTCAATTACTAAGACACTCTATTACTAAGACACTCTACATTGAATGGTTACGAGTAACTCACATGTACTCTTAAATGTTGCAATGTAAACTTTCACATTAAAACATCATCTCAAATATAGTAGTCTTGGTGTTCTATCTTAGTTGGGATGCCATATCTGCAATGTAATGTCTTTGAATTTTAATTTTTACGACAAAAAAAAAAAAACATTTTATGATCGTCCCTTTCTTATCATGATAGGTTATATAATAACGGAAATTTAGTTCATAAAAAAATGAATTCTAATGAATGGATTTTTTTTTAGCTGAGCTCTTTACTAAGTATGCGAAACGGACAAATTCGACACACTGGCGTGCTCCAGAGACATTTAATGACAATTATAATTTTATAAATGTTTTTCTACAACTTCAAAAGCGCTAAAAGTTATTTAATTGATGTAACAAGAGGATTAACTCTATAAATTGTAAAGTGGTAAAACAATTTGTTATATGCAAAGGAAAGGTGGAGGAATATGACTGAAATTGTCAAATTTGTTTTTGCTATGATTATCTTTCTTAAGCTATTTCTTGTTTCAACAAACAACGATGGTAAACCACTTTTTATCCTTTTCAAATTTCCTTCTTTACTTTGTAAATAATATTTCATCCCACTATAGTTCCATTATTTTATTCTCTCTTTTCATTACAACAGATGACGGTTGTTATAATGATTATCATTGTATCAACAAATCATGGTTGTGCCCATCTGGTCTTGTGGTCAGATGTATAACACGCCAATGTAAATGCATTACAATCCTGAACCCAATAGATTTTGTGCCCACGTGAATATGAATTTAATGTTAGACCAAAGAGATTACATTAAAGTCATGCTAGAATATTTTACGAGTTGTCATTTAGTTATTGTGTTGATACCTGATAATTTCAAGAACATTGAAGTTATGGCTTTGTACTATAATTTGATGGTAATAAAATGAAACAAGGCATAAAAAAATATTACATAGATTGCTTATTCACTCTTAGTTCTAAAGATATTTGTGTCGTCTTGAATTCAAAAAATATCACACATTTTTGCTAACTCTACCGCCTATCAGAATAACTTTAATTGTTGAGATAGAAAATAGTTTTTATTTTACTTTAAAGTCTATAGTTTCATAAAGTAGTAATATTGTTACACTTGTTATTTTTCTCACACTTCATTTTTTATTTCACATATACTTTAATATTTTAACAACCTTCAACGCTTTTTTTAACTTTTAAAAATATCAAAAACTACTATTACAAATTACAAAGTTATAACAATCTAGTACAATAATTGTGCAGGTCTTAAATTAATTGTTGATTTTGGTGTGTTGTCTTCAATTTATTAGATTTAGCTATGGTTTTACAAACCATGCTCGGTTTTATTTTTGTGATATACACTAATTTGTGATTAATATATTTTGTCATTTAAAAATAAAACTTGCATAACTAAAGTCAATATGATTATGTAAATTAATATTTTATCATAATAATGACATTTGATTTAAAATGAAATATATTAATTTTTTTTTAAAGAACAATAGCTAGACTTAAGAACTAAATCATCATGATCAGATACAAATTTTAAATAATGTTTTTTTTTGTTGCACAAACCAATATAATATAAACAACAACTACGGTGCAAATCCCCGCACAAGGTGAGCTAAGCAAAAACACCGCTCAAAGTGTACAACAGTAACTGGTTACCAATTTAATTACTACTACAATGTATCTATGCTTGCTAATACACTCCCTCTTTTATGAGAGTAGCTTTCTACCTCACATTTAACATTTCCATTGTAAAAGCAATACTTTCCTTATCATCTAGTACACATAATTTTTCACATTGATAGTCACTTCAATGTTAATTCACTAACATCAACCATCATTTTAATTAACGATTCTAACATCGAGTAGTACTAAATCAAAGTCTCTAATCACAAAATTACTATTAGCCTCTTTTCGTAATTTGATACTTACCAGCTCTCATGGGTAGATAATAATCATTAGAACTCAATTTATCCTAAAGTCTCATTCCCATTATAATCATACATACTCAAGGTAAATTTATAAATCAAATCCTAGGTAAATAACTCGCCTTTAATACGGAATTTTATTGGAATTTGAGGATAATGAAGAGCTTGAGCAAGAATTGCAAAAATTGAAAGAACTTTTTTTTTCTTCCTTGTGATCGAGAATTGGAGAAGATTAAAGAAGGAGGCAAAATTCTTGTAATGTGTTTAGCTTGAATGAATGAGATGGTGAAATTAGAGGGTATCCATGGTGCATGGAAGGAAAAGGACTTTCAAAAATCAAAGACTAGAAGTGATTATTGTACCATATCCATGGTTGGAACCTGCAGAACTTCCTCATGAAGTGCCTATTCTGGAATGAGAGGGCTTTGGCAAAACTCCCATCAAAATTGGCACGAAAGAGACTTATTATACAACACAAACCTAACTTTGTACTAATTGTAGAACCATGGATGCATTATGACTCCTTTCCTCGGAGATGGCTTGTAATATGGAACTTGAAACTTTTAAATCTTCTACCAAAACCAAACCTTTGGTGCATTTGCTCCAATAATTTAAATCCTTTAGTAGTAGAAGTACGTTGATATAATCAACATGCATCTTTCTTTATCGGTGATAGTAATAAACATATTTGTTTAAGTGCAGTATATGCCTCGACAAATTATATTCGCAAAAGACACCTTTGGCAATCCCTCATCTTAATTCATATTAGCATAGTGTGCTTTGGTGAACAAGAATTGTGTGTGAGGCTCATCAACCTGCCATACTTCCTAGTTCCTATGGACGAGTTTCACGATGAGTATTTTAAGCAAGTGTATTGAATATTGATGATAAGTTTGTCTCTACAATGATTGTAAAAGTCCTACTTACTACTGTTGTTAGATTAGAATTAAGGAGAGCTGTCAAAATGGATTATCCAGTCCGTTTAGGGTGAGCTCTAATGGCTTTCGGGTTTTATCGGGCTGGCCAAAAGCCTGGTTGAAATATTGGTTTGAAAAATACTACCCGAGTCCAGCCCTACACGGGCTGTGGGCTAAACAGGTCGGCCCGTATTAAAATATATTTTTTAAATTAAAAAGTATTATAAAATACTCTTATAAAATTTCTTACAAAAAATATTTTTAATAAAGTATGTTTAAATAATTCCTAACACAAAAAAAAAAAAATTGTAAACATTTTCGTACAAACATCACAAACTTAAACGGCGCGGAAAGCAATTTTAAATAAATTACGTATGTTATGGTTATAAATATTTATATATTCGATCTTTAAAATTATAGGTAACGAAACGAGTAAATATATTTTTTTATTACTTTTATATTGGTGTGTTAATTCATTGAATTTTCACTTTTATCTTTTACTTTAATAATTAACTAAGTAAAGAATTATTCAAAATATATGTATAATATCTTATAAAAAAAAATTGTTATGCGGGCTACCCGCGGCCCATACGGGCTAGCCCTAACGGGTATCAGGCTTTTTACTTTTAGGGCCGGGCTAAAAAACCTATAAAAATTCGGGCTCAATATTTAAGGCTGAAGCCCTATAAATAATCGGGCTTAACGGGCCGACCCATATGGGTTAGCCCGTTTTGACAGCTCTAGAATTAAGTAACAAAGGAGATGGGTTGCACTATGGCGCAATGCGTAGCTCAAGGCATGCGTTGTGTTAAGGATAGTAACGAAACATCATGTTTTTCCTTCTTCATGTGTGAGGCTTGGCTCATAGCATGAATCGTGCTTTCATCTTGTAGTTGACTCCTCTGCAATTCTTAATCTCTTGTCTCATTTTGTCTCACCGAAATGTCAGTAGTGACTATACCCAAAGAAATCACTTTGATGCCTCTGCAAAAAAGTATAGCACGACCACAAAGTTGTCTTAGGGTGATTTTGACATGTTTCAAGCTTTTTTCTTCATTATGCTCTCCTTTGCCAATCCATAAGTTTATTTATAAAAACTCAACCACAACAAACTCATAAACGATGTTAAAAACACTATATGACATACAATCACCATTTCACAATTGGATTGAAGCTAATCAACTGATTCATCCATAAACTAAAGGAACATTCTTTACGTGGTCAAATGGGAGGAGATGAATTAGTCACACAGAGAAGAGACCAGATAGATCTATATGTAACCAACAATAAATTGACATGTGCAACTCCATTTCATGCTCAACCCTGATTAAGAATAAATATGATCATTATCCTTCACTTTTTTATTTCCAATTTCAAGAAATCAGGTTTGCATTTCAGTTCAAATTCATGAACATATTATCAGTACAATCTGATTGTAAAAATGTTATCGCAAGATGTTGAAATGCTAACGTGATTGGTTTGCCCCATGTTCAGTTTGAGAAAAAAAAGTTAAAGTTGTTAAAGGAGAAACTTAGCTTGAAGTTTTTGAGGGGTAACAATCAAGCCAATGCCGCCCTCTAAAAACGCATGTGTTATAATGGTAACAATCAAGCCCATGTGATGCGTTATAATCTTTGAGTTTTAGATTATTTATTTTTATGTCTAGTATTTTCATTTTGCAAGGGGGTAAACCCTTGTCAAATACCATTTTTTTTCAAATTTCTTTTTGTTGCGTTTTTCGGGAGTTTCCTAGTGGTTTGCTCCTTTAAAACTCGATTTGTTCCTCACGGGCTCGTGCCCTTCGCAAAAATCACGATTAAAACAACATATGTAACTTGCAAGAAGTGTTGTCCTTGATCTTCCTCATATATATCTCCTCGATCTAGACCAGATAAGTTTTATCTCAACCATTTCTTTTCAAAGTCTAGTTAACTAAATAAACTTTATATTGTACATTACTTTGTACAATAATATCTACATATACATTGTTTAATATATCATTTACAAATAAAGGGGATTATAAACAAATAACTATTGATATGGAATTGTAAAGTAAGAAATTACCCTTCAAGATTAATCTCATGTATCAGGTCAAATTACACCAAAGGTTCTTGAAATTATTGAATTACATTAAGTTGGTCTTTTAAGTTTTATTCATACCACTTACGTCATTTAAGTTATTTAATTGTAATAAGTTGGTCTTTTAAGTTGTTTTCGTAACATTTAGATTTTTTTAAGTTTTTTTTTTACAACCTTTAAGTTATTTAATTATAACTTTTAAACTATGAATTAATACATTCATTTTTAAGATCTGAAGCTCAGTAGATTGTTGCAGTAAAATAACTTGAGTGCTACGAAAAAAACATAAAGGATTAATTTGTAACAATTAAATAACTTAAATTATCTAAGTGGTACGATTTTTTTTAAAGAACCAACTTATTACAATTAAATTTCTTAAAAGATCTCTGATGTAATTTAACTTATATAACAATAGATTTTAATTGAGTTGCGTCAATAGTGAAAATAGTAAAAACATATTTTAACCACTTTTTTAAAAATAACTAGTAAATTATCAATTCTTTTTTAACATCATTGTAAAACTAGTTCATACTCTCTTTTCTCATATTGATTTGTATAACAAATTTCAATTTATTTGTATTCTATATTACATATGTTAATATAATACTCAACCTGTTGCAACAACAAAAAAAAAATCAAGGGAAACACCTTGCAAACCTTGATGTATACATCTAGTATCCAAATAGATTTCAATCATATATTTGTCTATTTTTTTTACAAAAGTGTTCATGCGTGTTGAAATTCATTCATTTTTTTAAACAAATCAAAATGAGATTATATAAACAAAACTATAGCAATTTTCAAGCACAAGGTGTGCCTAAAAACTGCTACCAAGAATACAAAGTATGTCAAAAAGCCCTAGAAACAATCAGTGAATTAACCAATGCCTATACAAGCCATAGGATTTGAAAAAGATTCTTAAGTGCTTTAAGGAAGGATCTTGTAACTACGTGAGAGAATCAAACCACACCATGATAAGAAAATTTCGGGATCAGTTTGGGGAAAAAGTTAAGTGAGTGGGAATGACATAAGATTAATTTCAATGTGGGGATAGATCACCCATTAATCCCACAATTCCACGGTGACTTTGCCCCGTGAATTGGAAAACAGTAACAATCAATAGAAATAGAAAAAGTTTGATTGATTGGATTTGAAAACGAACCTATATAGTATGTTTTCAGTCCCGATTAACCTTAATCATTTCTATATATTATTCATTCCATCATTTATTTGATTAAGTTAATTGGATTACAAAATCTTTACGAACATTCAGTAATATTTTACAAAAAAATTATATTAATGTTTTTATAACTATTAGCGTTTCAAGACTAAACTCTTACCACAACCATCTTAAGTAATATTTTACGGAAGAAAAAAAACTTGTTATAACAATTTAACAATCATATTTAGGGATGTTTATATACATTAGTGTTTCAAGACTAAACTCTTACCCCATCCATCTTAAGATTATAACAAAAACAAAAACCATTTTAAGGTTAGTTTTACAACCAATGTCAAGGATATTTAAACTTTGACCTCCAATCTTTCATTCATGATTCATAAGACTCGCAACACTTTTTCCCAAAAAAAACATTTTATGATTGTCCCTTTCTTATCATGATAGGTTAATATAATAATGGAAATTTAGTTTATAAAGGAATGAATTCTAATGAATGGATTTTTTTAAGTGACCTTTTTACTAAGGATGCGAAACAGACAACCACAACACAATTATGTCCGCAAGAGACATTTAATGACAATTATAATTTTATAAATGTTTTTCTACAACTTCGAAAATAGATTGTAAAATGGTAAAACAATTTGTTATATGCAAATGGAGGATAGAGGAATATAACTGAAATTGTCAAGTTTGTTTTTGCTATGATTATCTTTCTTAAGCTATTTCTTATTGCAACAAACAATGAAGGTAAACAACCTTTTATCCTTTTTATATTTCCTTCTTTATTTGCAAATAATATTTCATCCCACTATAGTTACACTATTTTATTCTCTATTTTCATTACAACAGATGACGGTTGTAATTATGATTATCATTGTATCTACAAATCATGGTTGTGCCCATCTGGTCTTGTGGTGACATGTATAACGCACCACTGTAGATGCATTAGAATCTTGAACCCAATAAATTTTGTGTCGACGTGAATTTGAATTTGATTTTTTTAAGGGAGTGAGTATGAATTTAATGTTAGACCAAAGATATTACATAAAAGTCATGTTAGAATATTTCACGAGTTGTCATTTAGTTATTGTGTTGCACCCGATAATTTTAAGAACATTGTAGTTATGGCTTTGTACTATAATTTGATGGTAATAAAATGAAACAAGGCATAAAAAATATATTATATAGATATCTTATTCACTCTTAGTTCTAAAGATATCTGTGTCTCCTTGAATTCAAAAAATATCACACATTTTTGCTAACTCTACCGCCTATCATAATAGCTTTATGTGTTGAGATGGAAAATAGTTCTATTTTACTTTAAAGTCTATAGTTTTATATTTAAGTAATAATATAGTTACACTTACACTTGTGATTTTTCTCACACTTCAATTTTTATTTTACATATATTTTAATATTTCACATATATCTTAATCGTACAAAGGAGTGAATATGCACTAAAATTATCACTAATCTATAATCATTAATTCCTACTGATAAACCTAGAATAATTAAAGACACTGGTTAGGGATATGAAAAAAGAATTTATATAGTAGTTAATGCATTGAAATTGTGTAACTAATTGATAATAATATCAAAAGTAGCTACCTTTTATGATAATAAATCTCTGTTATGGTATGTTTAACCAGTGTCCCAAGGACACCGATTAGCAAGACCCATAATTAAATCTAAAGCAAAAAATACGGCATCTGTTGTCAACGGCTTAAATTTGTCCGATTATATTAAGTAATGCAGACTTCAAGATAATTTCAAGAAAAGGTTTAGCCAAGGAAATTAAATAGGAGTAATTATTACGGTTAGAACGAACAATAACTAGTTCAGATCCAACAGTCAGGGTTAACAGTTAGTTGAGATTGGATCATTTCATGGACATTCATAGACGCACAAAAGGCATTAAGAACAAGTCATAAACAAATGAAGACATAAATAGACTAGTAGAGTAGTTGTATTCAAATATACCAATATATTACATATATAGTTCAAACAGTTATATAAATGTTCTTCTACATGAAATAACCATAGGATCCTTGTGTTATTCTAAAACATAAAAGAAATAATATGAAAATAAATACATGAATTGTAACCACTGTTGGTTGATTTCTCGCCTGTAGGATGCCTATGATCGCTGCTAACCTTTCTAAACTGTGATTTCACCTTTCTCTTGTCGTCAATGCGTGTTTTTCAAGTGAGGGCAAGACTTCTATATTTATAGGCAAAACCCTAATTTTGCGTAACAATAGTTGCACAACGTGCACAAGCATCTACACATCGTGTCCAAGACAGCAGCGATGCACTTAAAAATTCATTATTGTGGCGCAATGTGTGGCTCAAGGCATGTGTCGTGTCATTGACAGTAGCGAAACATCATGTTTTCCCTTCTTCGTGTGCGAGGCTTGGCTCATAGAATGAATCGTGTTTTCTTCTAGTAGTTGACTCCTCTTCAATTCTTTATATCTTGTCCCATGTTGCCTCACATAAATGTTCGTAGTGATTATACCCCTCGCAAAGAAATTTTCCTGCCTAATATTTTGTGAGGGGTAAAACCTTGTCAAATACCATTTTTTCAAATTTCTTTTTGTTGCGTTTTTTGGAAGTTTCGAAGTGATTTGCTCCTAGAAAACTCGATTTGTTTTTCACAGGCTCGTGCCCCGCGCTAAAATAACTATGAAAACTGCAGATGCAAGAAGTGTTGTCCATAATCTTCCTCATATATATCTCCTCGATCTTGACCAGAAAAGTTTTATTTCAACCATTCCTTTCGAAAGTCTAGATAATTAAATAAACTTGGGTTAAATAAGTTTTTTGTCCCTATCAATATATCAAATTTTGGTTTTCGCCCTTAAAAAATAAAATGAGATGTTTTCATCCTCACAAAATTTTTTGTTTTATTTTTAGTCCCTGATGGATAGAATTTTGACATTTTTTGAACATAATATAAATATATAAGTGTTGAACATAATAAACTGACATAACATGCATACTATTTGAACATAAAAGGGTTATAGTCTTGACATTCACTTGAACATAAAATGGTCACTAAATACCAAAAACAAAATAATTTTTTTTTGTAAGGATGAAAACACATAATTTAATTTTTTAGAGACAAAAATCAAAATTCGATATATTTATAATGCGAAAAACTTATTTAACCCAATTAATATTGTATTGTACATTATCCCGTACGATAATATCGGCGCATATATATTGTTTAATATATCATTTACAAATAAAGGGAAGTGTAAAGAGATAACTATTTGATGTGGAATTGTAAAGTAAAAAAATCACATTTCAAGATTTCTCTCATATATTAGGCTAAATTACACCAGAGATCCTTGAAATTATTGAATTATATCAAGTTGGGCTTTTAATTTTTATTCATGCCACTTACTTCATTTAAGTTATTTAATTGTAACAAGCTGGTTTTTTTAAGTTGTTTTTGTAGCATTTAGATCTTTTGAGTTATTTAATTGTAACTTTTAAACTCTGAATACATTAATTTTTAAGATTTGAAACTCCCTAGATGTTAGAGTGAAATAACTTAAAGGACCTAAATGATATGAAAAAATCTTAAAGGACCAACTTGTAAAAATAAATAACTTAAAGAGCCTAAGTGTTACGAGAAATTTTTTAAAGTACTAACTTATTACAGTTAAATAACTTAGAAGATCTCTTATATAATTTAGCCTATATAATAATAGTGTTTAATTGAGATACATCAACGGTGAAAATAGTAAAAACATATTTTAACCCCTTTTTAAAAATAGCTACTAAATTAGCTATTCTTTTTTTTAACATCAGTGTAAAACTAGTTCATACTCTCTTTTCTCATATTGAATTGTATAACAAATTTATATTTATTTGTATTCTATATTACATATGTTAATATAAAAGTCAACCTTTTGAAGAAAAAAAAACGAGGGAAACACCTTGCCAACCTTGATGTATACATCTAGTATCCAGATAGATTTCAATCATATATTTGTATATTTTTTTACACAAGTGTCCATGTGTGTTGAAATTCATTCATATCAAGCTAGCAAGATTCTTAGGTGCTTTAAGGAAGGATCTTGTAACTACGTGAGAGAATCAAACCATACCATGATAAGAAAATTTCGGGATCAGTTTGGGAAAAAAAGTTAAGTGAGTGGGAATGGCATAAGATTAATTTCAACGTGGGGATATATCACCCATTAATCCCACAGTGACTTTGCCCCCTAAATTGGAAAACAGTAACAATCAGTAGAAAAAGTTTGATTGATTGATTGGATTTGAAAACGAACCTATTAATATGTTTTTAGTCGCGATTAACCTTAATCATTTCTATATATTTAGTTGGATAAACGATACGTTGAATTAACCTCGATTTTAATTTTAAATTGGATTAATCATGAATTCAACTAAATTATAACAACATATTTGTTATGTCTATCCCCAAAAAAAAAATTGGATATTTATCTATCTTATGGATTTGATTTGCGAATTTCAATCTCCTTGTCTCTCAAATAAAAAGTATTATAAAAAAGTAAATATTATTAATTGTACAAGTCAAATCTAACAAAATAAAACAGAGGTTAACTATTCCCGGAGAAACCGGTGGTAGTTATCAAACGCCGCGGCGGGAACAGCCACCATGACCTTGACACTATCTCTTTCACCTTTCACCGGCAAAAACATACAGTACCTATCACTGCAAATGGGCCCCACAAACACCGGTTTCTCCATTCCAAACTCAACCCGTTCAAGACCCATCCTCGACCACTGTGTCAATATCAAAACACCAACCGAGTCAGGACATGCCCTTGACTCGGACACTATCTCTGCCACCTTCCTTACATACTCACTGTCCACTCTCTCCTTCGCTTTCTTCACTAAACCCGACCCGTACCCGATTCCTTTCTCCGTTAATTCCTTTGCACTGGTTTGTGCACAAGCTAGAACAAACGCGTTTCCGTAGTATCCGTCGGGTAAACCCGGTTTGACCCGGTTTCTTATGTTTACGCTGAGTAACAGTTTCAGTGTCTGGTTTGGTGGAAACCCTATTGCTCTTGCCCAGCTTCTCCACACATGTGCCGCAAGAACCTCAAAAGATGTAAACGAGGATGTGTCAGAAATTTGACAAGTGCGATAAGCCATGGTTTTGAGATAGGTTAATCTTCTTTTATCAAACACAATGCAAGTTGGTCTTAGATGATTAGTGACCCGATTCATAAACCCTCCGCATAGATCCGGTACACGGTTGAACTCGGGGTGACTCTGAATAAGATAGTCATCCCGAGTCAATGACTTAACATTGAAAACATGGCGATCCCAAACCAATTTTGGTTTAGGACCGCTATGTTTTCCTGAAGCCAACTCAGCTACATAATTGAGAAACTCGCTACCGCCGATGCCATCAGTGAGACAGTGGCTGATCCCAACACCTAAAGCTGCGCCGCCGTCTGATAGCCATGTTAGCTGAAGAATCAACGGCGGTGATCCATTGATAACATCTGGAACGCTAAAAGACAAGAGTCTCCTCCATTGTGCAACTGTCTTAGGAGCTTTATCGAAGTCGTTGACTGTATAACGGTCACTAACGGCTTCAATGAAAACCGCTCCTTGAGCTTTACACACCACCTCAAGGCCCAGGTTATCCGACCTGGGCCTTACTCTCCCCGCCAAAGGGTAATAAGGAACAAGAGCTTTTGCTAATGCAGCTTTTAAACGAGAAGTAGTAGCAACTTTGTCCAGGCCCGGGCTGGGCCTGTAAACTAGAAGATATTCAACGGTGAAGCGGAGAAAAAGTTGAGAGTCTAGAGCTGAAAGTGAGAGGACACAACTTGGTGTGGGCTCTGAAGGTGTCACTACCACAGCTTCTTTAACACGCACTGAACTTCCCATGTGATTATACTTTGAAACTATGATATGTGAATTTTGAAAGAAAGTTTTAATAAAAAGACAAAGGATGGTGGAGAGAACTTTTTAGCAACGTTTTGGATTGTGAATTGTTAGGCCTTGAAGCTTTTAAGGTGAAGAAAGAGAGTAGATATGTAGTATTTGTAGGAGGGGGACCCCGTGCAGTGTTGGTTGTGTGTATAACTGTGAAAGATTTGTGGAAAGATTCTCTAGGTATAACTTTACGCAAGAAAATGAATAACAAAACAAAAATAGTAAAACACAGCTCATGTGTGCATGTGCTAGATTGATTTGCTTTCTGTCTGTTGGGTGAACCGATGGCATAGCAATTGGCTACTCATTTCTCTATCACTACCTGATGGCAGATCGAAATTAGATTAACACGTACACAAATTCCTTTTTCTGGTTGTGACAAGTTAATCGATTTGGGTGGTTGGTTCTTTCATTTCTGATTTTTGTCAGTCTCTTTTGTTTTCATGTTTCTATACCTAGTACGATTCTCATGCACCTAACTCTACGTAGATGTATAAAAAGTTTGAAATAAACTACTCTGTTAACAACATATTTCAAATATCCCTTAAAAAAAAACATATTTCAATTATGAGTAACATCATTTAAATATGAGTAGTGATAACATTTTAAAACAATTTTTTTCCCTCTCTTTTCATTGATAAAAAAACAACAAAAAAAAAACAATAGGATCGTTACTCATGAGTATGAGAGTTGTCAAAAAATTCTCACTAAGATGTTGCGCAAATATAATTTCTTTTAAATATTTTCATTTCAGAAATTTAATCAATGTTATGACAAAAAATTGTCTTATTTTTGAGCTTTTGATAAATAGTTTGTGCAATAAACAAGCTTTTATAATGATTCATAAGTTCTCACTAACAATAATTATATCTTCATATATAAGTTGTTTTTTCATAAACTAGTTTGACAATTTTATGAATAATACATAGAAGCTTATTTATTGCATAACTTGTTTTCCATAAGAAAAAAAAGTCAATCCAAACATGCTCTAAATATTGTACAATGTTTTTTTAATAATTGTAAAGCAAAACAAAATTTATTCTAACATCACATTAATCAAAATTTATTCCAATGAGTCATCCTCTCTCTCTTCTTTTCAAACATGGAGTCTTTTATTTTTTTCCATTAGAATTATTCTTTTATTTTTATTTTTTGGTTGAAATTTTTAACTATGTTATTCATCATCCTAAAAAAAAAAAGTATCACTCATCTTATTTTTCACCTCTTCATAGGACCATTATTATTATTATTATAGGTAACAAAACCTTGTTTAAATTTGCACATGACAATATCACTCATCTTATTTCTTTTAACTTGTGTATTTATTAATCAATTTCTTTTTTAGCTTATCAACGTGTGCCCTGAAGACACAAGTTAACACCCTTTTTTTTCACGCTATAAGATGAGAAATAATGAATATGAAGAATGAATAGTATTAAAGAGGTTAAAAGATGTATCTCAACGTTTGTTGCACGAAATCTATGATTAAAATCTATCACATTGAACATAATATTAGAGTTAGTTAGATAATTTTAAGAGTTAGTAACAAGCTGTTAGTTGGATTGCCTGCTTGTCAATTAATCAAGTGAAAAATATGTAATTGTATAAATAGATGCATATGCCATAGTGTGCATGCATACCAAAATTGCAAATCATTTCGACATTCAATAAAAATATTTTTTTCCCAATTTTCTTGTTCAATTGTCATTCACATTTTCACAAAACCACCATAGTTGTTCCAACACTTGGTATCTTAAGCATGGTTAATTCGATTAAAAAGTTGTGCAATCATGGCAAATGCATTCAACAACCTCCTGGATTTGAAGTCAAATAATAAGTGGTGAATCTTATTTCAAGTTCCAGTGCACAATGAAGGTAAGAATGTAAAGATGATTGAATACTCAGATGCATATTGGTGTGGAGACAAAGATGATAGAAAAAACATTGCAGAGTATTGTTTCTTCTTAGACAAGGTACCAATTTCTTAGTGTTCAAAAAAGGAATTTGTGGTCGCCTTATCTTCATGTGAGTCTCGGTACATTTATGTTGCAATGAGTGCATGTCAAACAGCTTGACTTGATTCACTAATATTGTTGGAACTATGGATCAAAGAAGAAGATGCAGTGATTCTGATGATCATTAACCAGTCAACTATCTAGCAAAACATTGTAGCACATGGGTGCAGATGATTGGAAACCTTTGAAAGGTTGAGGAGCATGATAGGCATGGTGAACTCAACAAATATGAATTAAGGAAGAGTGGCAGGGTTTACTTAATTCATAGTTTGAGTTAGCTAGGCAGTTTTAAAACTTAGTAAGAAAGTGTTAGTTGGATTGCTTTCTTGTCAAGTAATCGATCAAGTGAAGAATATGTACCTGTATAATAGATTCCTATGTCATAGTGTGCCTGCATTCCTAAATTCTAAGTCGTTTTCCAGATTCAAAGGAAAGTGATTTTATCCCAAAATACTTGTTCAATTCTCATTCATATTTTCACAAAACTTCATTGTTACACTGTTCTTCTAACACATATAGCAAAACCTTGAGATGATTAAAGAGAATTTCATGATTTATTTATCACATATAATGTTATATTACATGCAAAGCATATTCTCACATTGAAAGCATTTCATTTCATCACATTCTATTAATGGCATATTGAGATCTTCCATATTTTAACAAATTTTAGGTATTTGGTCAGTTTTTCGAAAACTAAACTCTTTTAAAAAAAATTACACAAAATTACATTCGTGATTGCTCGACTTAATTTCAAATAAAATTTAGTCACCTATCTCTGTTCATGTTATTTTGATCCTTTTGATCTATTTTTATATAAACTTTCAAATTTCAAATATAAGTTTCATATAAAAATATGAGTAAAAGATCATAAATTTAAAGGTTTAGAGATCACAAATAAAATCATAAGTTTAGAGTTTGAAAATTCATATACAATACAAATTGAGTATAAAAACAAAATAACATAGAAATAAAAAAATTAACCAAATCATATTTAAAGCTTTTTTCTAGATTACCTTTAAAGAATGGTGGGTAATTTAGCCACCAACCAATAAAAATAAGCAATTTATTGATAGGATCAAGATAATTCATGAATACCACTTAAAAATGTGCTTATGTGGCTAATATTTATTTGTTGGAGTGAATTATCCACAATTCTTCCATGGATACCTAGTCCTTATTTATTAATTTTGTTAAGTCTGCAACATTTTAACTTAATAATTTCCCTCCAATTTGTTGTATTAGGTTAGCAGCAATTTAACCTAACAAATTCCCTGTAAAATGCAGCATAATATTTCTCCTCACTGATGAGTTTTTCATTCCTATCACGTTGTGTCATAGTTTGTATATATTTATTGTTTCTGTAGACTCTTTTTTTTGACAAATTGTTGTACACTTATTTAATACGTTTACAAACAAAACTAGACTCTAACCCGTACGATGTACAGGTTTCGTGGAGTTTCATATATTAAGTATTAAAGTGGCTATATTATTAATTTTAGAGTTAAATTCAAAGTTATAGAATCAATCAAACTAAGTGATGATTGAGGGTGATCGACGTGCAAAATCTCAAAAAGGAAAATTAGAAAATGAAATTGGTGTAATGCATTTTTTTAGTATTAAATAAGTGTACAAAATATTGTCAACAAAAAAAAAAAGCAATAGGATAGGAATGAAATTGGTGCGATGCATTTTTTTAGTATTAAATAAGTGTACAAAATATTGTCAAAAAAAAAGGCAACATGATTGGAATGAAATTGGTGCGATGCATTTTTTTTCGTATTAAATAAGTGTACAAAATATTGTAAAAAAAAAGGCAACATGACAGAAATGAAATTGGTGCGATACATTTTTTTAGATGTAATTTGTTAGGTTAAATTACTGCTAACCTAATACAGCAAATTGGTGAAAAATTATTAGGTTAAAATGTTGCAGACTTAACAAAATTAATAAATAATAAATAAGGATACCCTAATTTCGATGAAAACTCGGCTACCATAATTTCATCTCCTTATTTCTTAATTTTATTAGGTAACTTAACCTAATAATTTTCCTCTAAAATGTTGCATTAGGTTAGCAGCAATTTAACCTAACAAATTCCATATAAAAAAATTGCAACGAACCAATTTAACCTAACAAATTCTCTCTAAAATGCAGCAATCCTTAATATTTCTCCTCACTTATGAGTTTTTCATTTCTATCCTGTTGTGTCATCGTTTGTATATATCTATTGTTTCTGTAGACTTTTTTTTTGACAAGTTGTTGTACATTTATTTAATACGTTTACAAACAAAATACCCTAATTTCCATGCAAACTCGGCTACTCTAATTTCATTTCTTCTATTATTCAATTCTATGATATATGCAGATATGATGTGTATTTGGTTGGAAAAAAATATATTACTACTTTTAGTAAATATCAAAGTGTAATTATTTTTAGAGTTGTACGTGTAATTTAGTAATTGAAGTGACTTTGTTTTTCGTGTTAAGTAGAAATGTAAAACCATTATTACAAGTCTATTTTTGATGTTTAACTATAAAAGTAATAAATAAAATTGATTTTTTTTTTAGAAAAAATAAAATTGACTTGTGCAACAATATAATAATATTATTCTATTTATCGTTTTTCTTTATAATTTAAAAAAAATGAGAAGATAATGCCCCAATAATATATTGTGATAAAATAAAATAACAGTCTTTAAATGATTAGTTTTTCAAAACTAAAATGTAAAATTTGATAAGATTCAAGTGTCATTGAAGGACATAGTAAGATAAATTTGATTGTAATATCATATCTCTAATAATCTAATTTGCGTTTATTGATCGACCAATGATCTCACGAGTTAAAAATTATATTTACATTTATTGATTGACCCATGATCTTACGGGTTGAAGATTATTCATTTGTCTCTATTATAGTTGACAAGACCCGTGTCGTACGGGTCAAAAGTCTAGTTTAATTAAGAGTTTTGTTAACAAGTGTCTTTAGAACACTTGTTAAGGAATCAAAAAATAGAAGCAATTGATAACTTTTATGTAAAAAATGTTATTTTTTAATATTTTAATATGTTGAATACACAAATCTTAAAACAAAATTTTCATTTTAAACTTCTTATCAAGTGCTCTAAAAGCATCTGTTAACATTTCCATTAATTAAAATTAAACTAAAAGGACTATATAGACTAATTTTACTAGTTTTTAATAGTGATATTTTCTTTAGTGTTTAATAGAGTGAGTGATACTGTTGTCGGTCTAGGAGGAATATTTTGTCGCCCGGATTTGTGGCAGATATAAAGAAACTGGTATCCTAGTCTATCTAGTGTCCAAAATATTGTAATAGGTTGCAGAGGATGTGTCTTTTAATGGCTGATGCCAATCCTAATAAAGCACATCTATCTATATATCTAGCACACCACTAGTGTGCAAGCAACATAAAGGAACCGTTTATTATTTTGTCTTTGCTCTTGATTCCCCAAATCTACAGATATGAGAGTGAGACTATATCTCCCGTGACCAAAATTATAATCGATACAAGTGCACTTTAATATTATATTTGCTAACAAAGGTTATTTATTGGTTTTCATTATATCTACTATACATGTCTTAATTACTGTTCTCTCCACCTCTCTTTTACGAGCTGTCGGTTGAAACCCTATATTTCTTCTTTTTCATCCATCAAAAAAGGGTGGTTTAAGGTCAATTATTGATTTCAAATCATCCCTCTAAATCATTTTCCTTATCTTTTATTTAAATAAGTGATTTTCACATCGAATTAGGTTTTCCTTTTGTGGTTTCGTCGTTTTAGTGTGATGTTGTTTTGTTTGTCGTCTTTGTGCGACGTTGTTTGTCTTTTTTCTCTTGTTTAGGTGTTTGTTCGGTTCAAGTTGTCAGATCAGCTTCGATCCAGTGCAGATCCACCCAATAACTTTGGTGTCACCAACGTTGCAGATCCGGATGCATGGTTATTTCAGATATTTTAATATAGTCATATTTGTAGGCTTATGTACTTTGTCGTTTTATGCTATTAACATGGATGTTGTGAGTTTGTTCACAGATTCATCCTTTTTGTTTTTAGCGAATTTGTATTGCATCGATGTACTCTATCAATTTGAATGAATGAATGTCATTTATTTTGTGTCAAAAAAAAATTAATATCTGATACGAATCGTATCTTATTACTCTTTTTTTTTCACTAGAATTAATTTATGTTTACACAAGGCTATTTTTTAAGTATGGATTTTATTTGTCAAAAAAAGTAAGGATTTTATTTTTCAAGAGAATATTTGTTTAATATATATCAAGGCTTAATTACGCATGAATAGAAGGCAAACACACTATAAGCTGCGTTGCTAGGTCTTTTTGGATGACAAAATCAATCATCATAAACACAACATTCATAGACCTAGGAGACATGATGTGCATTACCCTTTGAACTATATATGTAGAAGGTCAACAACCTCTGATATTAGGAAGCCAAAAGTGTCAAAGAAAAATAGTACAAAAACATGGTGGTCAGAACACGTTTTCTCATGTTTGGCCACTTTGCTTGACACAACTTGTAGGGTTGTATGCTCTAACGTAAAAGCTTCGACCGCTAATCCCACAAGTGGCGAAACCTCGTTCAAGTCCGCACATGCATGTTTACCTCCTATTCATCTGTAAACTATAACATGCAGGCATAAGTGTAGATCTTCTATCTAGTGGGTCAGTTAGGAAGTTCACAGACACCTCTTTTTTCATTGATACTCCCGCCCGTCTTAATATATCAGAAAGGACATACCTAACAAAGTCATCTATGTACTTAAAGCCACGAAGCTCCTTACAATGGACTGCATGCTCCCCAAAAGTATCTAGACACACCATACGACAAACAGGGCGCACCTCATCAATATAAAATAATGGAATAATAAGGAGATATCTTAGTGTAGTATGGTACTCCAACGGTAATATATGCTGACCTAACCCATCAATAGGGATATCTAGAAGAAAATCGTGAGCATGTGTTGCTTGCAAATACCTTAAAATTGCCTTTTGTCTATTGGTCTATTAGGCCATTCAAAAACCAAAATTTCTGAAGAATAAAAAATCTGAAAATGGTCTATTAGGGGGGTATTCCAGATTTTCTTTTTACATGGGGGTAAATAAAAAAAATTATAGGTGTAAACCCGAAAATGACCTATATTATAGAGGGGGTAAATCATTATTAACCCTAATATTTAATATAAACATTATTTATCGGTAGTTAGATCTTAAAATAGCAAAATAATATTCAAATGATACAAATCTAAATTATTTTTTTATATCAGAAACTTTGATCACACTACTTGTCTTATTATATTTTCAACAACAAACATCAAATTAGACTAATAGAATTTTGAAGCAATTTTTTTAAGGTACGGATAACCAATAAGATAACTAGCATTGGTATCGATCATCCAACATGTACTATAAGCCTTCATTTAAAAATCGATTGAGCTAGGACGAATATGTTTACAAAATTTGACCAACATAAATATATTCAAAGTAAAAAACATGATACCTAAAATCCTTGTTTTAGTGGCAGCCCTCCTAGACTGGCCCTGGGTTGGTATGTGCAAGCACACAGACGCCTAAGTGAGCAAATAGTATGTGCTTTTCAGTAAGAAACTTGTGGAACTTCCGTTGTTGTGAAAATGAGTATTTACACAACATCGAATAGGAGAAGCCGGGGAATTAAAAAGGATCGTCCCGTCAACATTGTATGATTTGTAGTTGTTGGGAGATATTAAAGTTGTCTAGCCATTCTGATCGTAGAGATCATATGCGTAGCGGTCTAGGTCTTGTGCATGGTACATTTTGGTATGGGTTGTAAGGTCTTGGTGGCGTGGATAATAAGACATGTTAATTCTTTTATGAAACTCATTTTGATACTTGTAGGATCAATTATACATACTCTTAAGATCAATCGCCACCTACTCCATATGTTATTTTTTATCATAACAGAAAGATATGAGTATGTTTAGTTCCACTCTTAGATGGATCATAATTGATTATGGAGATGTAAAATTGATTCTAATATGTTTGATAGTTGTCGAGTAGAATCGATTCATCCTCGTACCACCTACCCCTGCTATACAACTGCAGTAATGTATATATAGTAGTAGTACTAGTAAAAAAAAATGAAGTCACATGATTTGGAGCATTTAATTATTGACAAACACACCTATGTGAATGTGAACTATATAAACATTACTGGCTCAAAATATTATCATAAGGAAAATGATTATTGTTATTGATAGGAAAGTTGATAAGAAACGCAAGAATGCTATGTGATAGCATGTAATTCTTTCAAATAATAATCACTCGCTCTCAGTATGATATATCTGAATTTGATTGATTATATTTCCTATTTTCATCCATTATGTTCTTTCTTGTATGAATCCTACATAACAAATAGCATTTCTCTAAAAATTAATAGATTGCTCTCTTATTAATTGTACAGAAACCCACCAAAAGTGTCCCAGCCGTTGATTTCTTTTAATTTTTTACGAATACACCCCTTTGTAGCAGAAGAGGAGAGCATGTGTAAAACTGATTTGGAAGGGTCAGACTCTCACAAAACAACAAACAACTATATGTGCAGGGCCCATTGGGCTCAATTCATAAAAGAAACAACAAACAACTATATTTTTCGAACGTTTCTCTTTAAACCCTCAATATCCCTAAATACACGTCCGATAGTTATCTACCGAATATACGTTTTTGAAAAAATGTACATCCGGTAGATACTTATCGGATATGTTTAGGGGGCCTAAAGAGAAACACTCTTATTTTTCATGTGGAGAAATCACATATAACTGGACAAGTGATGGGATTTGTATGACAACATAATTTGTAAAAGTTGTTTTGATATCAAGAAAATCAGGCTTTTTGAAATTATATTAAAAAACTGTTTAATTGCTCAAAGGAAAATAATATAATGGAAGCATTAAAAAAATAGAAATTTCAGACGTTTAATCCGGATTGGCTCCCTTGTTAGATCACTCTCTGAATAAAGAAAAACTTTGTTTAGTGATAAAATGAGTCATAAAAGAAGGAACCGTGCAAAAAATCGATAGTGGATATTGTGGACCTTAACATATTTGGTATAGTTTTTGTTTTTGGGGTCAGAGGTTAGACTGGTTAGTTGTTTTTTGAGTCATTGCCATATGTGCAACTTATAGCAACGTCTCTCACAAATAAGTTGTATGATTGCTTTTTGAAACATGAAGTTAGAGTATCATTTTCAATTTTTGGGGGATAGTTAAGTAAACCTAACTTTCATTGAACTTGGGCTTCCACTGGGCCCATATATGTGTTGGAAAGTTAGTCTTACACAGTCATGGTCTCCCTTAAGGCTCCAAAGAAAAAAAAGGAAAATTACAAAAAATAAATAGAATGAAAAGAGAAAAAGAATAAATGAAAAAGAAAAAAATAGGAGTCTTTGACGTTTTTCCTATCGTAAAGCAAAAAAGAAAGGAAAAAAAAAATTTGAGGGGAGAAAGGAAGAAAATATATATATTCAATTTGGTCTCTGACAATTTTCTTGCAGCCTAATTCAATCTCTACTCTAATTTTTCATTACATTTTCATACAAAAGGACAAATCAGTCATCTGTTAATTTTGTTTCATTACAACGAAGATTAATTTATCACGTATTAAATGTCATAGATTAATTTAAAGATTATTTTTTATTAAAGACAGAACTTAGAGATAAAGGGTCAACTTTGATGTTTAGTAGAACAAAAATGAAAGGAAAACATACTTTCCTTGTGTGGGTCAGACCCAGTCACTAGTCACTAGCTTTCATGTCATTTTAGAGTCCTGAAATATCAGACTCATGCACCAATCACGCTTTGATATTTTGTTTCATATGTTTGCATCTAAGTATAGACACTTGAGAATTATTTTGATTTGGTGTATAAGACAGAAACATAGGACAATAAATATTATGTCGTTTTGTAGTATAAGCTATTATTCACAAGCAGGTTCTGTCTACGTTACCTTTTTTATGAGGCTAAAAACAAATGGTGGAAAAGATTTGCATAAATTGTTCTGTGAAAAAAATAAAATAAAATTGCATAGATTGTTCATTTCATAACCAACGAGATTTTTATATTTTAATGGAAAATCAACGAGAACTTGATCTGGCGGAAAAGGTTAGACGGCCATATTATCAACGAAAACTTGATCTAGCGAAAAGGGTTAGATGGTCACATTTAGTGTTCATTGCACCTTGATCTTACAAAAAAAATTGTTGAATTAATCTCCAAATGAAATTTACTCTCATGTTGATGAAAAATTCAAAATTCGTGTCTCACATGTGGCCGTTGAATTTCATTAGGAAAAGATTAGAGGAGATTCTAATATTTGGTCGACATAGCAAGTGTTAATCAAACTTCAAAAAAGAATCAAAGAGAGAATGACGTCCACCAAGTTTAATTTCTTTCCCTAGTGTCAAAATGTGTATCTTGTTCTTAATTTCTTTGCAACTTTATTTTAATGTCCTATTAACATTTCACGAAATTTATTCTCTGTCATTTCAACGCTTTCTCTTATTTTCTTTTTAGTTACAAGTTTTGTCTTTCACTTTTCACCATATAAAATCTCTTCTTTATGTTTATCATTTTACCTACCTTTTGTTGTTCATTGTTCATCAAAAGCTTTCCTTTGGACTCTGGTTGCGTCAATTAAACATTCATTTATGGTCAAATTTAGTATAGTTTTTTAATTAACCAAAATTCTTCGTAAAAAATTGAGATGACATTTACTATTGGAAGAGTGAATCCTTTCCCATGGTGAGAAAGGTGACTTTTCACCTACATTTGATAGTCAAACAAGTTGTTTTTGATTTGTTGGTTTGGACAAACATAAGGATAGAGATCCTCTCCTCTAGTATTTGTCTCCTTCTCTAAGTCTTAGCCATTCGATCAATCCAACAATGGTAAATTTAAAAGAGAAAAAACCAAATAACTCCAAATCTCTAAATCTTTTTTGTCTCTTTGATGCATTGTTAATTGGATTAGTTGTCTGTTACAACCCCAAATTAATTTAAATTTTCGGTACAATATATTTGTGCCACTATTTAAAAGTAGTACATAAGGTAAGGAGAAAATGTTTGTTATTGTTGGATCTCCATCATCATTACCCACTTTGAAGTAAAAATGCAGCTCAGGACCACAAATTTTATCAAATGGATACTCTGTTACAAAGAAACCATTGTTTTTTCAATATCAGTAAGCGGTAGGGTAGTAGTTGTGGATTGATTACTTGTGGTTTTAGATGAAACTTGAAAATTTGTCATACTCTTTGATAAGATTAAAAGCAGGAGGATGTAAAATAATGAATTTTGAAAAGAAAGTGGGCATGAAGTTTAAAGAGTAAACCCTCGTTTGGGTCCTTGAAAGTGTTGCTCGCTATCAGGTACATCTCTAAATCAATGAAACGAACCAAAAATTCTCCCAATGATTATTTCGTTAGTCAAATGCATCGAAAACGTTAACTTGGTGTTAACTCCGTTATACTCATAGACGAGGGACCAAAATGACAACAATCATGTTTCTGCCTTCATCTTCTTCAGTCTTCTTCAATGCCCCCAATTCCTTCATCTTCTCCAACACTACTCATGAAATCATGCTCACCAACACCTATGCCCAGAAATGATCATATTCAAAATCAAAATTCAAAATTGATTCACTCATGCTCAAACTTTACAAAATCCCACTTCTAACAATATCACTTAGGTGCAGCTGTCTGGATTGGGGGAGGTACACAAACTGTCCAACTGTGTGGCAGTGTTTAGCCTATAGTTGGTTGTGTTTGTTTACTGATTTTTGTTGTCCGCTTTCCATAAGGTGCAACTGCAGTTTTTTTGGTTGTTATCCTGCTTATTTTGCGCAGGTTCAGGGAGAGAACAACAACAAATTCTCAATACTGAAATGATGAAACAGAGAGAGCAACAACAACAAATTTCTAAATAAATTTTCATCAATAGTGGCAACAACACAGATTCAAACTTCATCAACACCAACAATCTCAACGAATTAATTTTTCATCTTTCTTAAATAACCTCAATTTTTTTCCTTGTTTGTCATTTTGCACTACTTCGAAAACGGGAGAGGAGAAACTGGGGACAAAAATGGGGTCTAGGGTTTGAAATTAAGATTGCAGATTGTGTATTTGGTGAAGGAGAGAAGAAGAAAAGTGAGAACAAAGGAGAGATTATTTTTGTCTTTTGGAATGTTTTGATATGGAGGGTATGAAGGAAGATGAATATATGAACTTGTTAATTTTTTCCAGAAAATTGAGGGATATTACATTCATTCACGTCCCTCTCCAATTGACAC
>Ga0099826_10000200_pt1 | contig 25708 bp, 13 predicted proteins | sample Mtrugardesep15_FD_76830 | JGI IMG/M metagenome (GOLD analysis project Ga0099826, IMG submission 76830) | Root nodule microbial communities of legume samples collected from California, USA - M. trunc garden sep15 | ecosystem: Host-associated > Plants > Roots > Nodule | place: USA: California... | reverse complement strand
TTGAACCTAATAGTGAATCTATTGTCATTGATCCATGCCATACAAACATCACATATGAACCCCAAACTCAAACACTTAGAATATCTTATAAACCACATAAAGCCCATTCAAATTTACAAGACCATGTCTATCACACACCTTACCCAATTAAACATAACCTTACCTATGAAAAACTATCACAACCATACAAGGAATTTGTCCTTCAAGTTCCATCTATCTAGGAACCCCCATTTTACCACCAAGCCTCCAAGTTTCCAAATGGTGCAAAGGAAAGAGTGAATAAATAGAAGCTCTTAAGGTAAACAATACCTAGAATATGCAACTTTTTTTTTAATACAAAAAGTTTATTATATAGCTAGTATTTATTAGTAACATAAGGATTTACATATATCAAGGATTAATTACACATGAATAGAAGGCAAGCAGGCAACAAGTTGCGCCGCTAGACCTTTTTAGACGGCAAAACCAATCTTCGTAAACACAACATTCATGAAACCTTTATATCATGGAAAGAAAACTATAGGGTGCAGATGGATCTGTAAGTTTAAATTAACGGATACGGATCACTGAATAGTCATAAGGCACAACTTAAAGCCAAATACTATACTCAACAACCTGGTCTAGACTTATGGTAACTTTCTCCCTTGTAGAAAAACTCAACAATGTCAGGGTGATCCTAAGTCTACCTATTTCTAATCATCCGAAATTGGTACAATTAGACATCAGCAATGCCTTTTTGAATGGAGTCCTATTTGAAGAAATATACTTAGATATGTCACTTCGATATCAAAGTGAGGGGGAGAATATGGAATATAAACTTAACAAGTTCTTGTATATGGTTTATGGCAAGCATCAAGACAATGATACCATACATTTTCCACCACCATTATTCAACATGGCTTCCATAAATCATCAATTGATCACTCCTTGTTCACCAAAGGTATTGACCCTTGTTTTGTTGCCATGTTAGTCTATGTAGATGACATAGTAGCAAGTTCAAATCCTTCATTGTCGTTCATGCAATGGTTCTGCGCTATGAGAGGTAATCAATCAATCACGAATTCATGACCATTCATGATGATCCATCGAAAAGGAAATTTTAATTTTCCACTGCGATTATCTGTTTTATTTTTTACAATTTAGCTTCACAAATCTCTTCCTTTTCCTATGGAGAATAACTCTAAATTTAATGATGAAGATGGAGTTTTACTAGAAGATCCATCTTAGTACATAAGATTAATTGGTAGGCTTTTATATTTGACCATCTCAAGGTCAGACATTTCCTTTACTGTAAACATATCCTTAAACTTTTCAATCAATAACAAGGACATAGTAAGTTGTATTTTCTTTAACTTTCGTACGATGGAAAAAATTATAAAACGGAAAGTTAATCAAATATGAATAACTGTAATTCATATATTTAGCATAACAACTATAAGTTTCCTTCATTCTAAAATTGAATCAATTGTAACAACTTACAAGATCAGTATATCTAAACATCCATTTTTCATTCCCTTTTTGGTTGAATAGGACCACTTTAGAACAAAATAATGAATAAAGAATAAATAAATATTTACAAATAAATTTTTTAATGAATAAAACTAATAACTTTTCTCGCAAGAAACATAAGTTTAGTTTCTTTTTTGAGAAAATTCTTGAACCACAATGCAGAAAGTTTCTCGTATCTTTTCAAACCATTCTTGTAATCTACAAAGGTCATTCCAAATCTCACAGAATAACCTGAGCACCATTCAAAATTGTCGAACAAGGACCATACGTAATATCCTTGGACGTTTGCACCTTGCCTGTCATACATATTTAAAGGAAAATGGTTTAGAAAATCGTTAAATTGATTGGTGAAAAATAGAGAAACCTTTTAGAGATGTAAAAGACTACTTACTCAATAGCAGATCGAAGATAATATAGATGACGGTAATGGTAGTCAATTCTAAAAGTGTCCATGAGCGATTCTTGGACCGATAGTGTAGGATCACTGTACTCGTTAATACCTATAAGTAAAGTATGCACGTCAGTTGTCATACATCTTTGGTTCAACAAGTTTAAAATTAAAAAATTGCATATAAAGATGTACAATGCGACATTTAAGCAAACTAAATATGATAAATAGTTATGTGTTATTACCATTTTCAGTGATGTAAATCAACGGGTTATTGTACTTTTCCTTGGTGTATAACAAAAGATCACGAATTCCTCTTGGATAAACATACAACCAATCAGAAGCAATCTGCATAATTATCGAAGCACATTAGTTTTATATTTTAGAAATGAATCAAACCAGCAAGATCGTTAGAAGAAAGGTCGATATGACGTACCTTAATACCTATAGGTTTCCCATTTCGCTCAACTGCAATTAACCACAAATAGAAAAGATATGCAACAGTCAAAATCTTTAAATTCAATGTATATAAAAAGTTAGAGAACTCATAGAATGGTAGAAATTAGTTTCTTACATGCAGGATTAACCAAAGAATCTGTCAAGTAGCTAGGTTTAGCATTGCTTAGAAGAGGTGCATCTGAGGCATAAGTTGAAGAGTAATAGTTCAAACCAATAAAATCAAATGAACCAATGAGTAGCCTAGATTGTTTTCTACTGAATTTTGGTAATCTTGCTCCAACAAGGGATCTCATGCTTTTTGGATAATCTCCTGATGTTAGTGGATCCATAAACCTGAAATCAATCAACTTTTGATTCAATATTTTGTCCATAAATTCATTTAACCATATCACAAAAAATATGACCTAGAAATGTTTATAAACCTTAGAAAACCAATGATAAAAAATCCTAATGTTAATCCAATATTTTTTGCTTTTTAACATCAAAATATGTATTTACATTTTGAAAACAAATCAAAAAGAGTGATGGGAAGAGAAGCTCTTACCATCCATACATGAAATCAACAGCTCTTTCAGCAGCTTTCTGGTCAGATTTGGAATCTGAGAGTGGCAGGTACCAGTTAGCTACCAAGGTTATTCCTATTACACCCTTTTGAGTTTCCTGCACATGTAACATATAAATATTTTAGTTTTTCGTTACCGTTTTATATTTTTAAATAGAAATATGAAGAAACCGTCATCGATAGATATATACTCATCGATACTTTATATGGCAAAAGTCTAACAATTGTTTGAGCTATAAGATTCTCGACAAAGTAACATACCTGATACTTTGTCTTGTACACATTGACGGCTTCGGCATGAGCTAGAAGTTGGTAGTGTGTGACTATATAGGGCTCAATCGCAGAATCACCACCGGTACAATTTGGATTCAACCAACTAGAACAACGACCTGGTGCCATTCGTCCATTTGCATAGCCATTTTGACTGTAACTCCATGGTTCATTCAAAGTAACCCAATATTTCACCCTATCACCAAACTCCTTAAAGCAAAGTTCTGCATAGTCTTGGAAATCTTTTCTGAAAAATGGTAACAAAAATTATAATCATATCTTGATATATATTTTATTTTCTAAGAAAACTTTAAGCTATTGTTTTGGTAACTCACACAATGAGAGGGCTTAAGAAGCCACCATACTCATCTTCTAAAGTTTGTGGGAGATCCCAATGAAAAAGAGTCACCAATGGTTTTATACCTAAAAAATTTCACAATTTATTATGATCATCAATAACAAAATATAGGTAATATAATCAAATTGAAATAAACATTGATTTTCAAGATCTTACCATTAGCCAATAATTCGTTTATGAAATTGTTGTAATAGTTGATTCCTTCTTGATTTATGCCACCACTAAGCTTTCCTTCTATTATGGATAAATAGTTAAAAAAAAAATTGTTAATTAAATTAAAATTTTCAATAAGATGAAAATTAATGGAGAATAGTATTTATCATCATGAAACTTACTTGGCAATATTCTAGACCAGGATAAGGAGAATCTGTATGAATCCAAGTTCATATCCTTGATGATCCTAACATCTTCCTATAATATATATGAACAACAACATATTAATTATTTGATCTCACCAAAACTTGATCAAAATTAGTTTATTTAATTTTTATTCATTACTTTTGATTTATAACTTTACACTCCATAATTCAAATAGAATATAGCTTTAGATATATGTGTAAGAACTTTCCACATTTTTTATTAAGAATATACAAATATATACTTTGAAGCTGGTGTACCTTGTAGTTGTGATATGAATCAATGGCTACATCTGCATTGCTTCTATCTTTGATCTTTTCTGCATGTCAATTAAAGTTGCACAAATTGTAAATTCTAGTGCTTATGAAAATATCAAATTGAAAATTGTACATCTTTAGTAATAAGAAAAATAGAGAAATTATAAATTTAATATATATACCTGGATATTTATGGGTGAAAGTATCCCATATACTTGGTGTTCTGCCACCTTCATTTGCTGCACCTTCAAACTAATCATAAATAAATTACATTCATGTCAGAAACGCACAATATAATCAAGATTATATGTTTATATTATTTTGAAAAATAAGATGCTTTGATATATCATATATTATTAGAAAAAATTATTTAATTTTCTCACTAAATTTAGTAACAGGGAATTAGATAAGAATTTCTTTTAATTTTAGTTTAAGTTTGTTATATTAGAATTCATATTAAATCAAATTGGAGTAATTAATTACCTGGTATGAGGAAGATCCTGCACCAAATATAAATCCTTTAGGGAAACTGTTTCTATTCAATGAAGCAACATCAAGAAGTGGCTCTACTTCAATACTTTCTATGCAATTGACATTAGATTTGCTAAGCACAAGTGCAAAAGCAACTAGGCAGAGAAGGTAATTCAATGCCATATATCTGATTACTTGCTTAATGTTTTTATGTTGATCTTTTGGTATCTCCTAAAGAAAAAGCTGTTTTTTTGGTATGAATTGTTGTTGATTATGCTTAATCGTTTTATGTTTTGAAACAAACACGTGTGCTTTCTTATATAGGGTAGTAGTCAGCTAGTGAGCTTAAAATATTGTATGTGGTCAAAGTGGATAAAACAGTATTATAAAGTGCTCTCTTTTGATTATTGACTAGTCCTAACTCTTAAGTGGAAACAAATAAGGCGGCCATATTTTTTTAATTGGTCAAATATAAAATCAGCATTTTTTTTTAACAAAAACAAAATATATTGATTCATTCGTCTTATTAAAGTACATTAAATACAATCTGTATATTCAATATAGCAAAAAATATAAGATATGAATATGCGAGCAAACTCACAATGTCTAAGTTAATAGCATATATTGGCAAAATTCTTAAATTTGCATGTTTTTTTCCTAATTCTTTTAATCTAAAGAAGTGGTTTTCATATAAATCACATTATTACTGTGTTTTTGTGACGTCTGAGTACGTCGTTTTATTGTTCGTCGTCTTGTGCAACGTTGTTTGATTTATCATCTTAATTATAAAATCTAAAGATATGGATATTTCAGCTATTTTAGTTTTTGTTGTTGTCGTTATTTCTTGTTTGTATTTACTTTAAATTAATTTTTCAGTTTACTATAACTTTTAATGAAACCAAAGAACTTTATTTAAACCAAGTCTCTTGACCCAATAATAGTAGTACAACCAACCCTTGGATGAGTCCACCTAATACTCTTAGATTTGCTCAGCAACAACTACGCACCACAACAACTATTTAGTCTTCAATAAAAGATTTACAATACAATGAATCTTAGATTCAAAGAAAGTCTTGGTGATATTAAGTTAATCATATCATAATGTATATTAGTCATAATAACTTCAAATTGCAAAAGTATATTGCTCCATCAATCCCAAACTAGGTGATTTTGTTTGAATATGCACTATTTGTATAACATGTTTTTGACTATATTTCTTTTACTATTATATATAAAGATAAATGGTAGAATATAAGACGTTGGATTTGTCTCGATGAGTATTTTTAGAATATCAAATTTTTATAATTTTTGTTAATACATGATAAAAGATATTTAAGATAAAAAAAATGTCATTAACGTGTATGAAACAGTCAATTAGGTCATATTTTGGGACTGATGGAATAGTATTAGTCAAAAAAAAGAGTTGATAACATGAGAAAAATGTTAATACTCTCTTTCTCGCTTTAACATATCTATTCTTACCAACTATTAACCATGGGCAAAACACCTGACATGACACAGACAACAACACATCAACAATGATAATAATTTAAGAAAATGACATAATTCAATGTAATCACACGTGTCAATGCCATGTCGGTTCACATGGTGGACATGGAGATGCGTGTTCGATCAGAAGTGTCGAGTGCTACAGAGTTACCAACCTTTTTCTTATCAAACTGTTTTCTCGCTTTAACCGGTGAATGCAGATCTAACCATTTTATACTAGGTAGCTGTTTTCTGTTCCCAATTTTTCCATTTGCACACATGGTATAAAACATTTTATATACAAGAATATCATAGAAGAATAGATTATTTGCATTTGACATGTACTTGAAAACAAAAGGCAAACCATGCAAGTTTTCAACATTCACCGGACAATACCACATTCAAATTTCTTTCAGTCTTTCATGTTCTTTCTTACACAGTTAAACTTGATATCATATATACTGCTAACTGATACAATGCTAGGAGCGCAAAAAATATTAATACCACATTCAAATCTCTTTCTCAGTCGTTTTCATGTTCTTTCTTACACAGTTAAACTTGATATCATATTTACTGCTAACTGATACCAGGCTAGGAGCACAAAAAAGATTAATATGAAACAAAAACAACGTGTACCATTCCACTCAGACCTATCAGTTTTATCAAGATACGACCATCCATTTTATCACGCTGCATTTCACATAACTGTATACCTACACAATAACAATTGAAAAAATGAGCATTAGAAAGGCAATTTGATCACCCCAAAAAAACAAACCAAGGTGATTTGTTGCGCTACCATGTAGGATCTCTCACCTGCATTTTGTAGGGTACTTTAAAAGGTACAATTTTTACATGCTATTATTTTCTATTTTGATATTCTGTTATAAGTATTTCCATGTAAATTTGGTCACAAGTTTTGTTAAATATTTGTGCAAAAGTAATTGTCTATGCCTAACACTTGTAGTTTCTACATGCACATTTGCCTTGCCCAAATGAATAGAATTGAATGAAATATGTTCAATGTTTTTTTTGCTGAAACGTTAAAAGTCTTTGACAAGTTACTCACTTACTTGTGTAAAAAATAGTTGTTAGCATAATGGATGATCAAATTTATTTAAAAAATGACTCCATGTGTAAAATATTGCAATATACTAACTATGTGTATGACACATTGCCTATTTTAATACAAAGAAAGAACTGGTTTGATCATCACAAACTTACCTATAGGAATTAATATTTGATTTTCCAAACCAAAGAAGAATTTTCGACATCGACGGCATACTTCAGTTCAGGTGACACATTTCCAGAAATTCTATGTGACAGCAACTTCAACTTCAAAACTGGCAGCAAATTCTTATGACGTGATTCCTTTCTCTTTAGCACTTGTACAAAAGCATGAAATCCAAGCCATTCAACCTCCCCCTTCTTCAACTTTAAAATTGGCCGGATACTAGAATTCAGGCGCATTGAATGCATCCTCCTCTTTATCAGCAGGTGCATGTATCTGATAGTTGACAATGAAAGAAAACATAATTGACTAATGGTTATAAGTTATAGAATCTAAGTATTCAGAAAGAAATACATATGAATTGATTGAGACCAAATTGAGAAACTAAAGTGGTAATACCAATTCAACAATATGATATTACATCCATACCTCAAGGATTTCTCAATAATATCTGAACAATATCTTTTGTGAAGTTTGCAAACAAATGCTAGGTGGCGGATGTAACAATGAAACTTCATTGCACATATCAAAAACATTTGATAAATGTTTAATCTGACAACTGCTGCTGAATTGAGATTTGAATCGAAGAATAAAGGATGACATTTAGGTCTTAGAAAGAAACGCATCTTCTCCTTCAGACGAGTGCCTGGTTTTCCTTGCCAGCAAACAGTAAGCGTTGAGCTTAAATGGTTATTCAAGTACCTGTTTGGAATATAGAATTAGTTATTCCAAGAAAAAGAACCCAAATAAAACTACAATGTGAATAATACTTCAGAATAAAAAGATTTCAACAATAACAACCAAATACTTTTCCGACGAAGTGAAATTGACTACATGGATCAAGCCATGTTAGAATGCCCTGTCAATTAATCCTATATTCCTATTCCATATTTGAAACTAATAAAACCCTCGCCCAGGTCTTATTCCTGACAAAAACATATCAAAAGGATATCAATTACGGATAAATCATGCATGCATAACAAGCCACAGCGTGTAAAGTTCTTACTAAAATAAGTTCTCACAAAGCACTTTTCCATCTGAACAGCCCTTACAAGAAACTTCGGGATCAAAACTTAAGATTTCAGTTTAACATACATAAAACCCTTTTCGTAACCAGGAGTTAATAAATTGAGATAAAACTGCATAATATGCTTAATAGAGATATTTTACTAGCTCAGTAAAATAGTTACAGCAATCCCATCTTCAAAATTGAAGGCAGAAAATCTATGAAATTTATAGAAGGTAGATATTATGTAGAACCCTTTTCTTAACCAGGAATTAACAAATTGAGATAAAACAGCATAATATGCTTAATAGAGATATTTTACTAGCTCAGTAAAACAATTGCACCAATCCCATCTTCAAAATTGAAGGCAGAAAATCTATGAAAATTTATAGATGGTAGATTTTTTCATATAAAACAGTGAAAATCTTATGAAAAGCTTAAAATGCCGCAGTCAATGATTGATGGTCATAAATACAGAAGAGTATAAATTTATGAAACATGCTAGTAACAAGTATACACATATGGCCAAAATATCAATCAGAAAGCTTTAAATAGAGATTTACTTTGTGTAATCAGCCTGAATTTCCATAGTGGTACAATTGATAAGAAGACCACTCCATTGAACGAATGAAGTAGCACTGTCTTTGCCCACATAAATTCTGTTTAATGAGGAAGCTGGTGTCTGTTCTACATCAAAGTTTGCACCAAACTTTTTCTCATTCATGTAGCAGTTGTAACCACGAAATCCTCTTTTCAATCTGGAGAAAAAGCTGGCAGCCTGCTTCTTTGAGTTTGATATAAAAAAGAAGTCATCAATAAATCGCATTAGCAGGTAACATGGTGATGAGTCACCACTGTTGCTTTGGACAGAATTATTCTCCTTGCAACTGCCAGATTCAAGTGTTTTTTTGAAGAATGGAAAGATCACATGCCTCTCCAAATGCCCGTAATATAAGGAGCAAAGCAAAGATGACAAAATCCCTCCCTGGGAAATACCAACACCTTGCAAGTAAAATTTTCCATCGAATTGCAACACATTGTGCTTCACATGCTCTCTTAGATATGAAAATAGCAATATCTTTTTCACTTTCTTCTGCCACTCCTATGATATAATAAAAAGGTAAACGTAAGCTTAGAATAGGAGATTTTTCCATAAAACTCTATACAGTACAGTAGAATGAACTAAAATATATTCTTCAATAGCAAAGAAACAATATGTTAAGGCTTGACCAATTTGGAATATACTGTGAATCCATGGATCAAAGGGAGGAAGATCATAGGCATAGGAAAGATAGAGATCATTGTCATACTCACGGGGTAGCATATTGGTCAACATATTGAATGGATTGAAAAGATTCTGAAAATGAATACCTTATAAGAAAAAAATTAATACAAGATGCGCTCTATATATAGAGTTTACGAATGATTAACTACTTACTAACCACCAATAAGTCACACCTAAGGGAGTTATAATTAACTTGTCTAACCAATTAAATAATTTTATATTTCTTTTCAACACAGAATAATCCAGTATTAAATAATTTTATATTTCTTGAAGAGATTGGTGACTAACTCCTTATGGTTTCAAGGATGGCGAATGCACATGCAAGAGCATAAAAAAAAATCTCCGGTGATTTGTTGCTCCTAGAACATACACTTCTTGATCCAAGAACAGCCATGGTGGAACAATTATTGTCTCTTCCTCAATGCTGAAGAGATCTTCAATATCCTAAGCATGATCGTTATATTCTTCATAGGATGACCATCCTTATAGGGGATTGTAAGACCTCCGACCCTAATTACAAGATACCTAGAGTTGAAGTTTATAGATTTGGTGTGATTATGAACTTGTGTGATTTTATGATGAACTTATGTTGAGTTGTGTGTTATGCATTGAATCATGACTTATGATTATAAATATTCTATATCTCTGTTATCTTTTATATTTTATGTATATGTATATGTAAAAGTATAGCTTTGCATTTTCGTAGGATTTTTGATTCACATTACAATTACAAAGTTACAATCTTCTCCACTTGATCCTAGATAGGATCACAAGTTGACAACATTGATTTGAATCATGTTTGATTTGGGACCAAATAATCTCACATAAATTGAATAAAACTTGAATAACAACCTCAGTCTGAAAGAAGTGTAATTTTAATGTTATTGTCAGCTTAAATATGGGTGAACAAAAGGTGTAATCATAAAAAAAATCAATTGAGATACATGTCAGATACCCACTCAATGGTAAAGAAAAGTTTAAAAAAAATTATTTATAATATGTAGGAGGAAAAAGTGTAAGACATTTAAATTTGAGTTGTGTGTTATGTATTGGATTATGACTTATGAACACGAGATACAATAAAACAGAACAGATGATGAAAAAATGTGCAAATAGACTGACCCAGATAACTTTCTCCTGCGCCTATTAAGAAAAATAAAAAATTATACCTGATTAACAAAGACAGCATGCCGGGATGGAGCAAATGATCTGAACTGAGTATGGCCAGTGTTGTTCGTTTCATCCCGCATAGTAAATTGCTTTTGAACCCACAAAGAGTTCTTTGTGCAAATAACTTGATCACACTGTTTAAGAATATATTCATTTTTCCAAAGAACTTCTTTCATTATGTCAAGCAGCTTCTCTTGATCAACAGAATCAAATGCTTTCAGAACATCAGACGTGACAATGAATAAGGAAGACATGGATGTCAATTCCTTCTTCTGGCTAACCAAAAATGGGCAGAGTCTTTTATAAACATCATTGTAATCAAATACTGAAGAACCTAGTCTCTGAGGCTCCTTGAACTGAATTCCTTTCAGAATAGTATGCGCATCACGAAGAACGTCATTCACAGATTGGTAACTTTGAAACTTTTTTTTTTGGTGTTTATCTTTCCGTTGAGTTTTGCAGTATCGAACTCCCATAGTGGACTCAACCAATGGCAATCTTGAAGAACCTTTAAGATTCGCCACCAATCTTACTCCATTTTCTTTAGGTTGAACTCTGAGCTTTGAAAAACCAAATGGTCTACCTCTAAGAATATTATGCAAGGCCACATCATCCAACTGACTATATCTCGAGTCTTTGAGGCAAGCAATAGTGCTTTTAGTCAATTTCTCCCAAACAGGTTTCTTATAATAGTAAATATCTTGTTTTCCTTGTTGACTTTCAGTAACATAGAAGTTTGCTTGCACCAAAGGCACAACCAGAAATGAATAATACCAGAAGATCCACTTCTCCAGAAGCTTACGTTTGACACCATGTACATCATTGTTCCAATTTCTGAATTCTTTATGAAGGACTTCATCATGTCCTTCTAAATACTTCAGAATCCAAGCATTTTGACTACTCAAGAAATATTTATTCGATAGGAATGGAAACCTTGATGTTTTCAGCTCATGCAAACATAGCTTTAAAGGGAATTTTTCAAATTTCCGTAACTGTATGAACCTGGAAATATTTCTTCTCATTATTCTCCAATTAGAAGGAGTACCTAGTAATTCAGAAGGAAGTAAACTTCTAGAAACAGCCCAAATGAAAGATACTACTTGACTTTTTGAGCAGCATGATTCAACTGCCTCACGCTGTGATTGTTGGGTATCAAACTCCATAGATGTCTTATTTACATTTGTGTCTGATACATTGTCCTGCAGCAAGAAAAATCTGATAAGTACTACATATTCAATTGATGATGAAAAAATAATTATATGTAGTACAAACAAGGTAAAAAAATTCTTGTAACCTCAATGACTTTGTAAAACTTCTTGACCCAGCCAAAATAGTAAATCTTTAGGAGAAAAAAAATACCTCAAGTCTGGAGTTATTACTTTCATCTGTATGTTGATCCAATGATGAAACAACACAATGCTTATCCAAGAACTTTGCAGGCTGGCAACACCGTGCCCTACGAATGACATTCTTAAACCATTTAACAAGAGAGTGATACCTACAAAAGCATTGCAAATATTAACATTTGGAAGAATATGAGCCTAATCATTGAATTTGAATATTAATAATATGAATTATTGTATTGAATATGAGCCTAATCATCAACTAATATATATATGAACAATTTTGATCTGTTTCTTAATTCCTCCACCTCTTTCTACACCCTTTCAATACCCATTTCATTCTATGTACAAGGAACCATATCCAAGATTATTTATCAAAACTTATATGTTAAAAGTCAGTTATTAATGTGATAAGTCTGGGGCTAGAACTCCAATTTGCATGTTGATCAAGTAATGGAACACACAGTGCTTATCCGAGACCTTTGCATTCCAGCAACACTTTGTCTTACAAATGAGATACTTAAACCACTTAACAAGAGACGGTACCTACAAACCATTGAATTATTACAATTTCAAAAGAAATACGAGCTTCTTTATTTAATTTGGATGCTAATGCTTATAAAAGGCTTATTATCTGTCTGATGATATTGAAATTTATCTGTCGAGCTTTATCATTATAGTTCATCAAATCAACTATAAGAATTTGAATGATTTTGAAATTTTATTTTTAATTCTTCACCTCCTTCTACATCAATTCAATACAGATTTCATTTTATGCACAAGGAAGCATATCAAGGAGTTATTCAAAGAAATTTATGCGTTCAAGGAAATAGTGTGTCATAAGCTTTTTCTTTTTTTATTCCTTCCATGGTCAGCATATCATACACGAATTAAAGTAAGCATCAATCAAGAAACCATCTAAACCCTCACTACATAGCAACCTTTGGACCAAAGAGTATCCAACTTCCAGGTTCTAGGCAATTCTTTTCCATGAACTCATACTAAGACCCCTCTAACACACAACACAGCAAAAAGATTAAGGTCAATGAATCTTCTAACAATCTTAGAAATGTTATAAATCAGTCTTGCAGCATCATGAAATCCAACAACTCCAAGCAGATAGAAGATTGGACTATACAGCAAAATGAACCAGGAATCTTGTACAAAGTATTTAACATTTTGTAGAATGCTCTGTAATCTAAAGGGCCTGCCTGAACTTACAGGCATGCAGAGTCAACGAGACATGAGCCACTGCTGTGGGAACATGACAATGGCTGAGCACTGGCATTTACATCTGAGAAGCCAAAAATATTGCCAATGAGCAATTTTGAACAAGCCAAATTTGGTTTTAAGGAATATAAAATATCTGAAGATAATTTGTGAAGGAACGTGAACTAGGGCAAGTGATTCTGAAAGAACTCCCATACCAATTTTCTCCCTTGTAAAAATAATCAGAGATGGGAATGATAAAAAAATAATTCAGGGTGGGCATGTACACCATATTAGATTCAAAACTCATTGGTGGATACGTTTCTTCGGAAGAACTGAGAGTGAAGACTCCAGATTATAAAAGATGTATTTCCTATTGATATCAGTCCACTTAGGAATAGTTGGAAGAGGATGTAAGATCAAACAGCAAGAACATTTCCGCAACATCTGCAGCTAAACAACATATAAATATGATGTAACAACACGACAAAAAATGATATCTGTAAGACAATTTATGCACTACATCAAAATGAAAATTACAATTGATGAAGATTGAAAAGAATCCCACATCACTATCTTGCATTTCAATACTAATAACTTTGGGTAATGTGGCCTATCATCAACATCTCACTATTCCCACTCCCTTTATTATAAACATGTTTCATAACTAAAATATGTATATCAAAAAAGATAAAAAAAATTACTGTTAAGTAATCAGAACTTTACCACGATAATATTGTTTATCAAATAGCTTTATCCAGACAGGCTAGTTTTCCTTGCTTCTTTGTGAGCTTTGCTCATGGGATATCAAAAGGTATTTCAAGGAAAAGCTTGCAAAAGGATTGCGTAGATATTTTGGGTACACACGTTTTTCTTTTTCTCGTTTCTGATGGTTGTGAGTCTATGAAGATCATACGCCAACTTTATTTCCTTTTCTATCGAGACAGATTTTTCTTTTTATAATAACAAACGAAAATGTATCAAAAAAGCATCTAATTCCTACTCGAATTTCAAGACAAAAGTTGGTAAGTGACTTTCACAATATTTCACAGAAACAATTTGTCACCTTATCATGACAGCTTAAGCTGGTGTTGTCATGTTGTACATTAGCATGCAAGTCATCTGTATTAGTAGGAAGCAAGTTGCATTGTGTATTAAGATTATCTTCTTCAACGGTTGATTGCTTCTGCTTTTTTCCTCTAAGCCTCTTCCAACGACAAGGCCTAGATCGCTTTCCAGGTTTAGTTGTAATACAGTTCAAGTCTGGTTTCCTTTCTAACTCTGCCTTCCTTGTAACAGTCACAGTTCTTGTAGACTTAGGAGCTTCAGAAACACCGACATCATAACTCCTGCTCCCATGCTGCCTACTTAGTTGCATTGAAGACTTATCAGTCAAACCTACATTACTTCCAAAGCGATCAAGACCATCAGTATGGCAAGAAATGTGGCGCTTTTGTTTTTGTATGGTCGTGTCATCAACATCCGCAGATCTTTTTCTCTTTTGTGCTCCTGTAGCAAACATAACCCCTTATATCAATATTATACCAGTAATCAAAAGGCAAAAAGATATTCTAGTATGTAATGTTGCTCAAACACTCATGGCATTAGAAAAGAAGACAAACGTTTAACAGAGAAATAAAACAAGGGTCACCAATTCACAAATTTATCAAGTTACTGGTATTTATTTTTAAATTGTACCAGTTAAGGATATCTGGTAATTTGCAATGAAATTTCTAAAAGAATACCGACTGGACATGTAATTTCAATTGGTGATTACAGTAGTAATTAAGAGTTTGGCAGTATAGCTAATGAATATGAAAATAGAACTAGAAGTCCATAAGTTTAAAAACAAAAACATAACAGCTTAGAGAAACTAGAGGAATTTAAATATGCCAAATGCATATCTTTTCTGGCAATAAGAAAAATCATATTCAGATAGAAAGTGCTTAATGCTATAGTTAATGTTTACTGAGATCACAGTATGATTAATTAATGGTTCTTATTACCGCTTTTATGAAGTGAAGGCTGCTGATTGTCAAACTTTGATGAACATTTCTTTAACATATCAAAGCATAGACGACTGATTGGAGGACCTGCCACCTGGTAGTGTTTTCCATGGGGAGTGGGCAAGAATATTGATGTATTCTTTAGTAGGTAGACCATTAAATCATCTCCAACCTGCATGGATACAATTATAAGTTTTTACCTAATTTTGATTTGAAAAAGAATGAAAAAAATAACATCATATGTCTAAAAATATCTTCATAGAATTACATACCCTGCTCAAAAGAAGACACCACGATGGACAGGATAAAAGCTCCACATTAGGGCTTGAACATTTACTCTGCATATTGATAGGAAGCCAGTAGTTAAGAGAGACTCTGTTAGGAAGGAAAGGGAAGTGTCTACTAACTCAATGCACAACTCAATGAGTGATATAGTTGGTAGCTATTAGTAGTTAGTTAGGCTGCAGCCATATAAGGACCAGCTGGCTGACAGAAAAACAATTTTTGGGAATCGGAAAGTTTAGTGAGGACAGGGAAGGACTCTTGAATTCCCTGGAAGCCACTGTAAAAAAACAATTATTGCCTAGGAATTGGTAGCACTGAAAAAAATAACTTTTTAGTGTTGTCAAATAGTAGCTATAACAACGATATATCACAATAGCATAGCAGGATTTAAACAAAGTCATATTATTCCTCAATACACATGTTGTACAAAAGTGTTGTCAAATAGAGGTTATAGTGGTGCTATAGCGTTGTCGCGTAGCGTAATTTCAGGAAACACTATTTTATGCAATCCGCAATTGACAACACCGATTTTTCCTCTACTATGCTTTACAAATGATTCTTCTTCAATCTGGTGAACCAATTCAATCACAGATGAACAAAATTATTATTTGTGAAATAAACAAAAGTAAAACCAGTAACCAAAATACATCGCACATTAGCCTTCATAAAAAAAATTATAAGTCCTAAAAAACATTTCACATTATGATCACCAATGCACTACAAAGCACCTTCAATTTTCCGAGTTATACTATGTCAACAATCAACAGTTGAATAAAAATCAGGGAAGAGAATTATTAGAAGATAGAAAAATATCTTGTAATAATATCTTGATAAACATATTATAGTATGAGCATCTTAGACTTCCTCTTATAATGCTGATAATAATGAACTCTGGCATATCTGCTGATCGTAATGTATCATGTAAGGAGAAGGTGGAGATTACATTGTTGCATGCATGGCTTTCGATTCTTAAATGACAGGCAAACACAAACCATGCAAAAGTATGCAGGCTTATGGCATCATTGGCACGTAACAGCACAAAACCGACCCATTTCACAGTTAATCACAGTTGAAACTTTCAGGACTAACAACTCGGCAACTGATAAAATATAGTATCAATTTGGGTAGAAATAAATTAAAACTGAAAAGTCACAGCATTATAACGTCTTGAAATATCTAATCCAACTTAAAGAGTTCACTCATAATGGCAAAAATCAGGAAAAACAGGAATTGAAACTACAAAACTAAATAAAAGCTTGAAATTTAAAAGTCGCAGAGATGAACTACAAAGTTGTATAGCACTAAAGAAGAGAAGAAATTTCTCACCTTAGCATAACCAGAGCACAAGACATTGGCAGAGGCTGGGTCCACTTTATCTGACATCAGTTCAATAATGCTATTCACAATCTGAAAGTCAAAAACAGAAATTCCTAAACATCCACTTCAACTTCTAGACTTCAATTTAAATAACCAATCCTCAATATAAAGGGGGAGAACATATATATTTTCACAATCAATGAACTGAAAACACTTATTAAGATAGATGTGTGATCTTTAAAATTGTGCTTGTGCCTCAAAAAGTCTCGCATTGTTTGAAAATCAAGATGAAAAGTAGTCTACAGACACTCATTCTCCTCAACTCAATGAAGTGTCTTCTAAGGACAAAATTGTGAGGGATCACACACGACACGATCTAAAGCTCACAATACCCTATAAGACTATGCAACAAACTTGTCGTCAGAACATTCACGCTAGATGTATGTAGGCTATAAGTCACACGAGAGAGCTGACAGGCCATATATCCTTCAGCCTTGATTGGGGCTAATGATCTATTGCACCTTACTTGTTTATCAAAACTATTGGTAGTTTATAAACACTCACTCTCACGACATTTAAGACAAAACAATGAATACTTAAAAACTCAAAGCAGCCAAAACCTTAGAGACATATATGATAATGGAACAAAAAAAATTCAAAATGTTAATAGGAAAACTTTTGAAGCACGGACACAAACTCGGATACTGGACTCAAAATGTTTATAGTAATCACATGTGTTAGTATCATGTTGCCTCTGTTGTCAATGCGGAAATGCGGCGCGGCGCGACCAACCCAATAATTGGCGCAGTGCGGGAGCGGGGCTCGTAGCGGGTGCTATTTCGGTGGTGCGACCACGAATAAATTTAATACTAGATATCATACTCTTCAAAAAGAAATACTAAAATACCTTAAACATTAGTCAAAATTTCATGAAGTATTCATAATATGAAATAAAAGGGATAGCAAAATCGAAAATGGCTAATAGTAATACCAATTATATACAACTAGTACAACTTATTGTTTTACTATTTATAGGTCCGCTTTGGCCGCTACGTTCCGCTATAGCGGCCGGCGTGGCCGCTTTTGACAACAGACTGTTGCAGATACCAGATCTTAAAATTTGTTATTGGGTATAACACATCCCCATAAAACTAGCTTTTGAGGTGAGGATTGTCTCCACATATAAACACATGTTCCGGTTATCTCTCATTCAATGTTAAACTCTTTAACACCATACAAGCCTTCTATCAGAAGTGTCGGTGCTACCAATAGACATGACTTATAAAATAAACTATACAAACAAAACTAGCCTATTTTTTTTTTAATAAAAAAATAAAAAATAAAATAGGGTCTGTTTGAATAAAAAAAAACAAAACTAGCCTATTTAAACCACTAATAACCTTCAATCAATATAAAAGTTGAATATAAGGGTCTGTTTGATAAAACATGTTTTGAGTTTATAGCTTATCTCTTAAAAGCTCATTTGACTAAAAAAAATCTGTTTGGTAACGCGGTATTTGATAAGCTAATTTAAGTAGCTTATAATTATTTATCTCAATTTTACAAAGATTAATTAAATATATAATTTTTATGTCATTTCATATTTACAAGCTGGTTCAACAACAAATTTTACCAAACACTATAAATTCAATAAGCTATTTTATCCATTAGAGAAATGATATTTTTACAACCACTTTGTGACAACTCACTCTTTCATACTCACATTATGTTCTAATTCTCTCTCTTCTTTTTTCTCTCTCTATTGTTTTTGACCAATAAAAAATTAGAAAAAGAAAGTTGTCGGCAAAGTTGTCTCAAATGACTGTTCAAACATCACAACTCTATCAGTTATGAGCTATTTTATTAGCTATTCGGTATTTTTTTTACCAAACAGAGCCTAAGAGTTAAAAAAAAAACGAAACATAAAAAATAAAAAGCACTTAAATTTTATGTAACCTGCTTTTGGTAGCAATGTGAGAACGGAATGAAAAACCAAATAGGATTCACATTTTCCTTAACAACAACATAACAATTCTCAAGCAATTTCCTATACTCAACAGGATCATTCGGTCTGACGAGAAACGACGTCGCGTCAGAGCAACAACCAAGACAAATCCTCCCATTACAGCAACAAAGGTCAGGAGAAGGATGTGGAGATGGAAGCAAGGAAAGGATTGTTTCTGTTAGGGTTCTTGCTCGGTTTCGGAAAAGACGCCATAGTACTCCTGGAATGGGTTGTTTTCGTTTTCGAGGCATTTTCCCGCGAAAATTGAAGATGAAAGGGTTTTGAAAATTGGAAATGAAAATGTGTGGTTGGAATGGGATTTATAAAGTGGTGAATGTTGAAGGGTGTTTTTGTCTTTGTAGTTTTGGTTGAAAAAGGATGCGATTTACTGTACTGGAAAAGAATTTTTAGAGTTACAATAGTGAAAAATGTGGGAACATTTTGACTCATTTCCTCAAACTCATCATCAAATAAAAATTACTAAAAAAAAAAAATGAAATTATTCGATGGAACATCTTCACTCTGTTCTAAATTATTATGTTTTTGACGCTCCACGCGTATTTAGAAATATGATTAATTAGGTATGGAAAAAAAATGTTACGAGTTGTTTTATAGATTGTTCTTAGTAATGGTATAGAAAAGATAAATTAAAAAATTGAAAGTGGAAAATAATAAATAGTTAGAGGGTATAATAGAAAGAAAAAAATATATTAATGTTTTATTGGAGTTATAAAATGATTTTTAATTTAGGACAAATTTGTTTTCCAAAGCAACTATTAATTTTGGATGGAGGGAGTAATATAGAATGATTTTGTCTCTCTCCGAATGAGAGCGTCCATTAAATAACGAGAATCATTCCTTCTTCATATGACTTTAAAATATTTAAAACTAGGAAAATGTTAACCAGTGCTCCTAGACACTGGTTAAGGATATGAAAAATAAAATTATGTAGTAGTTAATGCATTGAAATTATGTAATTAATTTATAATAATGTCAAAAACAGCTTCCTTTCATGTTAATAATTCTCTTTTAATATGTTTAACCAGTGTCCAGGGCACCGGTTAACATGACCCTTAAAACTATGATGACACACATCGTCTCTTGGCATATAAGCACATTTTGCATCTCTATCTCTATTATAAACATTTCAGCTATTTTATTTTAATAATACAGGTGGCAACCTTATGTTCTAATGAGCATTTAATGTTTTATTTCACATTAACATCTAAATGTTATTTGCTAAAATTTGTAGGAGTGTTTAATGTACTAATATGGAAACCGAAAATTTACATGTTGAATTACTCTGATGAACCGTAACCGATGGGTTAATGAGATTCTAAATTTTATTTTTTTTATATACACTGCCTTAACTACTAAGGAAGCATTGACTTCCAAAAAAAACTTATTTCGAAGTCATTGATATTTCCATAACTGAATTATAGGTTCCATAGACAAAAAAAACAAAAAAAGAGAGCACAATTCATTGTTTTTTTTTTAAGAAAAATAGTTAGAATTCTATGCTTGATTCATGTGTTACTAGCCTTAGATATTCACGTCATATGTAAATTTTCCTCCAATATTACATTGACATGTGTCAATGTCATTTTTTTAAACCAATCACATTGCAACGATTTGATGTTATTTAGTCATATTTTTTATTTTTACATTGCTTCTAATAATATTTTATTTATGCAATTAGCCTATATATACCAATGTTTTCTTCTGTTCACTCATCTGTCTACTTCTCTTCCCTTTCAACCTAAAAAAAATGTCATAATGGCTCCGAGATTAGATAACATCTTTGAGATCATTTGTTTGCCTATTTAAGATGTATATTTCTCATTCTTGCTTGCTTTTCACATCTTCACCAAGCTTTAGTCTAATTATATTGTTCTAATATTTATGCTTTTGTCAAATGTAAAATAGGTGATTGAAAAAAAGTATTTTCATCTCCAGAAATTTGTTTTCCTTTAGATGAAATAAAAGTTATTGAAGAAGATTATCCTCCCCAAATTGATCATGAGAAAACCCAAGGATTAAAAAATATGCATCTCTTCTAATATAGGAATCAAGTTTTTATGCCTCCCATGTTTCAAGAACAAATTTCTTTCATCATAGTCATGGTTTAATATTTGTGGTTAATCCTAATATATGAATATCCCTTTTATAGGATTCATGGTCCAGTGTTCAAGTTAAACTTAATTTTGGAGTTTTGTTTTTTCCCTCCTTTTTATATTCTAAAGTGTATGATGGTGGAAATTCATGTTGGATTTTTGATTAAGTACAAGAATAGTTGTCCAAATAATTCACTATTTATTAATACAATATACAGTATATGGGTGAATTTTGTTCAAGTTTAATTTAGTCCTTATTCTTATTTTAATTTTCTTTCGTTAATTTTTTTGTTGCTGCAATTTATGGTATGAATGAAAATGTATTTGGATTATATGTAAAAAGCTTGAATGATGTATTTCAATCACACTAAAGAGGATGATGGTTTATTTCGTACATTTCATGTTTGGAGGTAATTTAAGAAGAAGAAAAAATTGTCTTCTTTAATACTATAGGATCACAAATACTTTTAAACTTTCAAATAATAGAATCTTTCCGTTTTTTGTTACAGGGTATGGTCAAATCATCCTACAAAAAGGCATGACTATTCTTACCCGTTTTTGGACATCTTTCCCAAGTTTCATCTTTCCCAAGTTTCATTTTTGGTAGGTTATCATTACCTCAAGGTCGAATTACAAACTACTCGAGCCCATTTCCTTTAAGAATCAAAGAGTTAACACAATTTTTTTTTTTCGATATGAAAAATCAAACACATTTCTATCATACGAAACTTCTAACAAGTATAAAGGGAAACAAATAATTTTTTCTCATTTACAAGATCAAACACAAATAAAAGCACATCATAACTATGATATGGAATTAATCGTTAATAAATTCTTTTATAAATAATGGCTATCATTTAAATTTTAAAAATTTGTATATAATTAACTAAAAAATAATGGCTTTTTTTAATATTATATGATCATGAATATTTTTTAACAGACATGACATAACATACTATAATACATTCGATGATTTATCGTTTCCTTAATCATTTAACATCACCATATTTTTAAGTAAAAACTATAATATTTTAATCATCCACTCGACCAACTCTCAACACTAACTAAAAATAAAATAAGAATCTCAACACCAACTTCATTTCTCATATTCACTCTGTAATATTTTTGTCATTGTCCCAATTTTCTTTATTATTGTCTTAAGTATTATTCTATTAGAATTTATCAATTTGAATTTTGAATTGTTTTCATTCTTGCTTCTCTATCGTATAAAACTTCTAACAACTATAAAAGTAAAAAAACATCAAATAATTTTTTCTCATTTACAGGATCAAACACAAACAAAAGCACAACATAATTATGGAATGCAAAAATCATTATTAAATTCTATTATAATAATGGCTATCAATTCAATTTTAAAAATTTGAATATGATTAACTAATTAAATAATGGTTTTCTTTAATGTTATAGGATCACAAATACTTTTAAATTTTTAAATAATAGAAGCTTGCAGTTTTTGTTCTAAAGCATAATTGTTTAGCATGATGACATTAGATGATTAAGAAAATTATAATTTTCCATGTGTACTGTGATATGTTACCGCAAGTCTATTGAAAAAAACTCATGCTAAACAATTATGTAATCATTTAATGTCATCAATAACCCGGCCAACTCTCAACAGTATTTTGATCTCCCTCCCAGTACAAAATAAAAACTCATCCTATAGTCAATTCAATATTTTCCACATTCTCTCCTTAATATTTTTGTCATTGTCCCAATTTCCTTTATTATTGTCGTAAATTTTATTCTATTAGAATTTATCAATTTATTATTGTTGTCGTGAACTTAACTTAGTTGGTAAAGACAATACATAATATATGTAAGGTTCGATGTTTAATCTCCGGCCACCATAAAAAAAATTATCAATTTGAATTGTTATCATTCACGCTGCTTAAAAATATGTCAAGATTATAAAGTTGATTTAATTATAATGTTGTGAGTAGTCTCATTTTATTTTTCTACAAAAGATGCAAAATCATGTTAGCATTTAATTTAATTTAATTTAATATCAATTCTTCCATTTAATGTATTTATTAGTTTCCTTTAACTGCGTTTTTTTCATGAGAGGTTCTTGGTTCAAACACTGCTGAGGAAGAAAAAAATTATATTTTATAAAAAGGAAAAAGAATTAATTTAATAACTAATGTATTAAATATCTAACTTTTAAACTTTGATAATCAATAAAATCTTATGTATTTCATTTAAATAGCATTTGGAATATTTTTCAAATTAAAAATAAAAAATAATTAATATTTTAACGATCTTTTCTTACAACTTTTTTAAGAGATAAAATATTTGAGATAAAATAAAAGAAACTAGGGGACATAAACCTAACCCAAAAAAAAATAGGAACATAAATTTAATCCTAGAAAAGAGTCATTATGATCTTTTTCTTTCATTTTGGTGATTGTCTTTGTGCCAAAATTGTTTTTATGATCATCTTTCATTTCATTTTAAAATATTATGACATTTAATCAAATAAACTTTTTTTTTAGGAAGTAGTCAAATTAACTTTGTTTATTGATAGGACCAAATATACCCATAATACTATAGGAGCATGAGTATGAAATAAAATTAATTTATGATAAAATATTTCTAAGTATGCAACAATGCCTAATAAAAAAAAATTACTAACACCTTAAACTTTATATACATTGTCTTTTTTCAGCTCATTATAAAAGTTTCTTATTCGTAGCACCATGATCACTAATTATAATTTATAATTTCTTTGTTTTAAACCCATAAGAATTGGTCTAAAATTTTCAACTACATTTGTTCCTTCTATTGTTCATACCAAACCAATTAATATCTAATTTAATATACTAAAAGTTTACTCTTTTTCTTGCTGCTAATTTTTAAAAAGTTACTCTAAAATTGAAGTAAAGAGTTTTATTTTAGAGAAAATTGAAGTAAAGAGTTGATTCCCATTTGCATTAACATGGATTTTTTTTTTGACAAGAACATGGAACTTATATTTATATTGTTTAATATATTTCATGCCCTGACCTTTAACTACATAATATTCAATGGAAATTAAATTAAATTTTAAATATTTGTGAAGTAATTATTTTTCTATCTCTATAAAAAAATTAGTTTTTTTGTAAAGGACTCTTTATATTTCGGAGTTCGATTGAGAAATTTTTCTACTGAAAAGTCAAACTTGAGTTTCGTGAATAATTTAGATCTTACTAACCACTTGAGTTCAATCACTTGACAATTAATGCTTTATTAGTAAAAATATTTCAAATAATTCTAATTTCATAATTCATATTGATGCTCAAATACATTTTTACAGTCCTGTAATTGCAACTCAGATGGTAGATCCATTGACATTAATATGCAGGTTTCGAGGTTCAAACCTGTATTCGGCATTGTGTGAATTTAGCCACCATAGTACGAATTGAGAAATAAAAAATATCTCATGAGTTTATTTTTCTAATTCCTCTAATCTATATAAATGGAAAGGATTTATAGAGTTGTGTATTTTACAAAACTAATTAAGGTTGTAAAATTTTTTTGCGCAAAGTTGTATATTTTAATCAAGCTTTATACTTGTAGAGTTGTATACATTAAAAATTTGATTAAATTATCTAATGTTATATGGATTATAAGTAGTTTTGTTTGCATTGAGATTTTTAAAAATGCTAGCAGTAATTTTGAATAAACCACAAAATGATACAAAAAATTGAAAATCACGCAAGATCTAATATTATTGCATATGTTTGAATGTCATTTTGTAAAAGCCTCTCAGATCATATCATATTCATATTTGATTATTCGATTAGTTTTTACTTCAAAATTAACCAGAACCGCACCACAACCATATGACGAGCCACTATTTTACCATATGTATGTTGTATAGATTTGACTAAATTTGGTGTTCATTTTTCAATTGAAGCAAAATTAGTGTATCAAAAGGTAGACTTTTTAAAAAAATAAAAAAGTTATCTTCTTTTTCTTATGATTTGATTCCCTCTTATATTTAAAATTTAGTAAGGTGAAATACTTGGTTTCTCATTGCTTCTTACATTTTTGCTTACATATGACACCTCACGGAGTCTCTTAAATTCAAATATATCAAATACTTTATTCTGCAATAAATGTACGCGATATGCATTAATTTAAATATTTATCTTTTTCTATAGTCAATCACCTTTATACCAGCATAAAAAAAAATCATCTTTTCTTTTTTCAAAAATGAGATACGTAAGTGTGGCAAATGATGGAAATGTAAATTACGCTTTTAAGTCATAAGTTCTTTCTTACCCTGAACTTTTTTTTTTTGAAGAAACAAAAATGAGATATTATATAAACACAATTGATTTACCCCGCACAAGACATGCAAGAGGTAAACCAACCCAAAATATTTACCCCGCACAAGACATGCAAGAGGTAAACACAATTGATCTTTCCTTTTTCAAAGCCCCCGCAGGATAATGTCCAGGATTCTTTGAGATGGTTGTTAGATCCCTCTCATGGTTATACAGTGCGGGAAGCTTGTCGTTTTCTCACTAACAACGGTAATCATGTGGCGAGGACTGCTGTCGACGACGTTTGGCACAAGCATATCCCTACAAAAGTTTCTTTGTTCATGTGGCGT
>Ga0099826_10000197_pt1 | contig 25836 bp, 15 predicted proteins | sample Mtrugardesep15_FD_76830 | JGI IMG/M metagenome (GOLD analysis project Ga0099826, IMG submission 76830) | Root nodule microbial communities of legume samples collected from California, USA - M. trunc garden sep15 | ecosystem: Host-associated > Plants > Roots > Nodule | place: USA: California... | reverse complement strand
GATGCATTACTACTGGTTTTGTTTCTCACTGAGCTTCGACAAACTCAAAGTGTGTTAGGTATACTGTAAAACTGGATAAAAGCTATGTCTTGTAGAGTTTATCGACCACACATTCAACTCCACACCAACGTGGAAGCAAACATACACTCAACATTCTTACAAGAAATGAGGCGTAAGATGTCTAAAGGTCAATCGCTATGCTTTTATATCTTATCTTATTCAACAACCATACCATACCATGCTCCCTTCAACATGTTGAACAGTGAGAAATGCAGATTGTAAATTAGGATGATTCATAGGTACCAACTAATTCCAAGCAGAATCAACAATTTAAACTATGGAACTTTTAGGCATAACAGATACATAGTAAAGACTCTACCTTTCCACGGAGCAAACCGTTAACCAAATCGGACAAAAGTGTAGAGTCCAATGTCACATATGCTTTCCAAGGGAATGATAATCCAAGCTTCGTGTGAACAAAATCATCAAGAATTGGGCATTGTTCTACAGATTCTGCAAAATATCTATGCTCCTTTTGCAACTCCAGATTCTTTGGACACATTACCTGTGGAGTGTTGACTATGCCACTACTTAACAACATTTGAAGTCTCCTTTCATCAATACAATTGGACAAAATCTGCATTTTTATAGACTAGTAAGACATCATCATATTCATAACTGCAACAACCACTTTTTTCCTTTCAAAAATATAGCTTTCCCACTTTTAGCAACCAATTGTTGGCCAACATAAATACATTGTAAAAAACATCATAACAACATAATTAATACCCTCTCATTTTACTTCAGCTCAAAGTTACAATCCATTAACATGTTTTGTATTTAATTAAAAATAATGGTCAACAGAAAAAACAATTATTTTACAAAAAAAGTCAAACTAACCAATACAATTGAAAAATAGTACCAAAAACAAAGTGCATCTTATGTTACCTGATCTGATCCTGAGAACAAGGAAGCCAAAACATGAAGCTGTTTCCTACTGACATTGTAACGTTGTAACAAAGTTTGTGTACTCTTTTCACAAGCTGCTTCTTTAATAAAATGCTTAAAGTTGAAGGTACTAAACATAAACCGAACACTCCCTATAGCAACAACAGCACCAAAAACCCAAAACAGCAACAGAAACAGTTTCCTCCTACATGTTGTACTAGAATTAGACACATGCAAAGACTCATTTCCTTTCCAAGACTTGATTTTTGGTGAAGAACATCTTCCATTTGAACCAGAAACTCTTCCATTCACAATCACAGACATCCTTGAAAAATTCACCAACTTTTCTTCACTGAAGATTCAAGGTAAAAACTAAAAACCACTACTTTAGCAGAGCATTGAAAAAACTGAACTACCAAACACAACAACATGAATCTTCAAAAGACTTAAAAACCAAAATTAGAAGCAAACCCAGAATTTCTCTCACCAAACCCACTTCACAAAACTCATAAAGTTTGATGCTTTATGAACAGAACATCAAAAAAACCAAAAGGGTAAAATTTTGATGAAACCCAATTCATATCTTAACAAACTAGTTCAAACTAAGGACAATATTGTCTTTGAGAGTGGTCCTGAAAGTTTGTTGTTGATTTGAAACAAGAACAAGAGTTGGAAGTGTAACACATGAAGCAATAATCACTTGAACAAGGTGAATAGTACTTTTGTTGTCTTTTATGGGAAAATCTCAGTGAAATGTGTGGTGTGAAAGAAAGAGATAGGAAGAAAATTTTGTAGTTTTTCTATAACAGGTTCTTTCTGCCTCACTCAACTCTGAACAACCAAAAATAAGCATCAAGAGTGGAATAATGTGCCCATCACCTTCAAATTTTGCTGAGATAATCATAATTTCATTTTCTCAAATTAAAAATGTTCTTTTTTATATTTTTATTTCCTAATAAATTTCTAGATAAGAATTATGCATTAATGCGTAGATTAATCTCGATCGAAGAATTTGTGTATATAAGATATATTCTCATCTCTATTAATTTTTTTATGTGTCCACGTCTCATTCTAGTTAAGTCAATCATATGGTGGTTAAAACTCGATGTTTTGTCTAGTAGTAAAGTTTTTGGTATCTAGAAATGTGACTCATATTCAAATAACTTAGATGTCAACGATTTTTGTGTTGGGTTAGTTCATACAGAACGATTGAGTTCATGCAAGTCGATTATAGGATTGATTTTTAAGATTAGTGGATCAACAGACAAATATCAAATTTTAAAAATTAAATGATGGTTAATAAATTCAAGTTGTGATAATTTTCATGAACAAAATTTATTTAAAGAAAATTGTTTATTAGTTATAATTGGAATTACATGGTTTGGTTAATTTTAAATAAAATAAAAAAATGATTTTTTTTTGGGACAATTAAATGAATCTTTATTCTCTCTATGTGGTGATGTGAAGCATTAGTTGAGAATGGAACATCATTATCTCATCATCTTGTGGTGGGGGAAGCTTCACCAAAAGCAAACAAAATTCCATTATTTAAAAACTGGGCCAAATGATGGGATTTTTTATGTCAACAATTATTACTAGTACTATTTAATTTTGTTATATTCACATGTTAGTATCTTATACTATATTTTATATGATAATAAATAAATGTTATATTACTTTTTGTAAAGAGTTGAAAAAGACATCACCCTTGTTGTTGAGTGTTTAAAGATGGGGTACAGGTACTCCAACTGTGTGCTGTGAGCTGCACAATACGGATTAGTGACAGAAAAGATAAAGAAAGTCAGAGAAATAAGAAATGCTTCTGTTGAAACGTTGAGACTTGAAAATGTGATGGTAAGAGAAACTAGAGAGAGAATAAAGGGTGAAAATGGTAATGCACTCATATTTATTTCTGTTTTTAAGATAATATATATATATATATATATATATATATATATCAAAGTTACTTAGACATCTCAAATGGAAGGGTCTTAAACTTTTAAAACTTGATACCTATTAAGTAATTCCATTGAGATTACTTAATTGATATTTCAATTGTGTCATAAATTTATACTCCCTCCGGTCATATTTCTAAACAAAAAAGTACTTTTTAAGTTCATTGGATGCATAATGTATTTGGTCTTTATATAAACCAAATACATTGAATATTGAATGAATCTAAAAAGTATTTTTTTGTTTATAAATGTGATCGAAAGAAGTAGTTGATTATATAGTAATCAAACTCGGATTCTTTTGATGGAATCATTGACTGATTAAATTTAATTGCATGGTTGGCTAGCTATTTAATTTATGCTACATGAGATAAACAAATTATTTTCGTATAAACCATAAACCATTTTCATAAATCTATTATGGAGAACCTGTAAAAATAAGTTAAAAACAATTTATGAATATGGCATAAGTTGTTTTGATAACTTTTTTTTTCAAATAGTCCACAAATATTTATATTAAAAATAATTTCAAATAAATCACCTCTCAAAATTAAATTCAAATAAATCAACTCAAATTTACTTTTATTCTTAAGCATATGCCTTTTCTTAAATTCAAGGCTTTGGCCAAAGAATATTGGAACGTGTTTGATTGAGTTGTGAGTAAGTGTGGAAATTGGTTAGGTTGCATCGAATTTTACTAGTCTTGTTTACTTCAAAAATTATAGGTTTAAGTCTAACATATTATTCGCCGTAGATTCATTTTTAAGGTTTGACATGAAACCTATTCAAAAATCTATTTTGCACTAAGGTCTAACAACAACTATAAACCTACTATTGAATAGCCCAAATTCTATAAAGGTCTAAAGCATTCGAATAAGTCTACTATTGAATAACGAAATCTTAAGAATGTCTAATTGCATTGATATACGTGCTACTAAATAACCAAATAATTTAATACTCAATCGTTTATAAAAAAAACTTCAACAATATTAATAATAAAAGAGATATTATACACAAAACGCTTAATAGACTGGTCCGACGAACTTAATAAGCTTTTTTTGTAAACCTTAATCAAACCTATTTAATTAAATAGGCTTTATAAAAGTTTGAGTCTAACTTTCTTATTAAGCAAGTTGGATCATGATAGACTTTAAATAAGATAAATCATAGACCCCTATCAAATAGTATGTTTCTACCCTTAGGTGCGAGCTCTTCGAGTTTAGAGCTCTCAACTCATGATTTTAATAAGCTTGTAGCTTCTAATCCATAACAATTTTGTTATTTTTTTTAATCACACTTAGTTCAATTTCATTCAAACCAATAAAATATTGGTAATTGATAATTGCTCAAAAGGGTAAAGACTTGTGCATATATGGTGTTAAAATTGAAGAATGTGTGACGAAATTAATGGATTTAAAAAAAAAAATATGCAGGTTTGAAGTGGATATGTGAGGTATAATGGAGTCAAGGTTCTATTTATTTTTAGAAGAAATTAAACTCCATTTAAACATGAGTCACACCAATTTTTTTTTTGTTTCCATCTTTTTTCTCAAATGAAGCTATCTATTTTTATTTTTATTTTTAAATAAAGAGAATCTCAACCCAAATATTGGAGGCATCAAAAGAAAAATATCAATACATGTACATTTGTACGGGTCACATGGTGATAGTTACTATGTTAAAGTAAACAATATAAACTTAAGATCACCTAAAAAATTAAGATGTTTAAATAATTATTTTAAAATAATATTATGATATAAGTGAAATGGTTAAAATATAATTTCTTTCTTTGTACTCTCGTATAAATATGTGTACTATTTATAAATAAAAGTACATAAATGGTATTTTTATTTGAATAAACTTAATTAATTAATTTTTTGACAAGAACGTTATATTTTTTTTATAAGGACTATAGTAATTATTTAATAAATATACAAGGAGGGGTATATAGGTGTAGTGGGGGGATCAAAGGAAGTGGATGTCGGCTATATACCACACCCACCAATATATCACAAAGTCCCTTCAAAAACCAGTATAAAATAAAGAAATAGGGAGAATATTCAACAAGCAATGGTACTAAACAAAGTGCCAATCTAATTCAAAACTATAACCCAAATCATAATTGGTTTGACCGTCATTACATTGATAATATGAAATTTATTTAAATTAAATTGAACAACTTTTTAATATTACATATATGTTTAATAATTGGTTTGATATGTTTAATCAACGATGAGATTGTTTGGCGAAATCCCTCTTTGTGTGATCAAAGAATGCTTAAACACTATTACAAGTAAAAAAATGTAAAAGTCGTATTATTCATGCATCTTTTTTTTTAATGACCATATTATCCACCCATGCATCTCAAGGGTTAAAAAGAAAGTGACTTGCGAAGTTGTAACCAGAGAGAAAAGAGTTACAATGATCAAAGATTCTGAGCAACTCTTACTAGGTTAAAACTTGTAGGGCCATGCTCCATTGTAATCCACTTTGACACAATGGCGTGGGAAGTTTGATACTTTCCCTTTCTACCTTTTCTTTTCACTTCTTGCTATGGAAATTGGAAACTACCACTCTCTTTATTTGTTTATGAATGAATACTAGTAATTCAACTTTTGGAGCTAACTACTATGTTCATGTGGGAAGGGCAATGCAGTACTGTATGGGACACATCGAGTAACAAATATGTATGATCAGTAATTACAAAATCTAGTTGGACATAGACCCACCTATGTCTATTATTCTCCCTAAGAAGATTTCTCTTCGAGAATATGCATTCTATTCCTAATTATTCCAGCTACAATATCTCTCACCTTTTCTTAATAAATTGGGAATGTGTAAAGATGGTTTGCAATTTTTGTTGTGTTTGATAGAATAAGACGAAAGAAGTAGATGAACAAGAAATAATGGAAGATGATGACATGAGAACAAAGGAGATTAGGTTTTTTTTTTTTCTTCATTTAGGAAGATGATTATAATGGCTTGATTTATTTAGTATAATTTTTTATATGAATTAAATATAATAATAATAGATAAATGTATAAAAATATTTAATTGCCACATAGTGTCATGTCAGATAAAACTAGACAAAATCATTGACCTTGACTAACCAAATAGATGAAAAAGATCAAACTGACCCAATTTAATCAAATTAAAGGGCTAATATAAGTTTTTTTTTTAAGGGATTAATATGAACCCTAAAATTAAGATAAGAGACCAAAACGACGTTTAAATTTATAAGTAAACCATATCCATCATATATGATAAGTCAATTAACTCCTGTTCAACAACCAACGGGGGTTCAAGGTGCTTATGAGCAAATGATACATGGCATATGTCATTTAGCCTAGATCTGACACAGAAAATGCAAGCTATATCTATTGTAAGAAAATGTTTTTCCTAATAACCGTTGCCTAAACTCATATCTTTGTCTTTATCATGTTTTTTCCCAACACAGTGTGAGTCTAACGAGTAACGACCCCCTTCCCTTCGACTTCAAATTAAGAAGCTATAGGACTGTGTACTACACTACCTAGCCTATTACAAGTCAGAAATAATAATCAATAAGTATTTATTTATTTGACATAATAATAATAATAATAATAATAATAATAATAATAATAATAATAATAATAATAATTCTCGGAGTTAAATAACTCAATAGTGTGTAACCAAAAAGTAATAATTCAATAGTATCATTATTTATTTAAAATGCATTAAAAATATATTATATAACTATGTTACCATCTTTTTTATAAAAAAAAACTATAAATACATATTTTTTAAAGAAATAAACTTTTTACATAATCCACCGTAAATAAAATGGACAACTGTAATTTGTACGTACTGCTTGTTTTGAAGCTGACAACTTATAATATAGAGACAAAAATGATAAAAGACAAAGTACATAATAAATTAGATCACCTATCTATTGTCCTGACACAACCTTGTCTTGACCAAGCTTGATAGCAACCCTTGCTCTACTGATTTTTATCTATGCAAATGTGTGTGACAATTATTTAACTTGTAACATTATTCGTGTAATGTTCACCAAACTTTAAAACATAATATATGTGTGTCATTTGTTATAATAATGGTATAGTGGATAGGACTTGGTGATGTAATGTGGCTTTATAAATTGAAAATGCAATATTATTATCACCAAGGTTGTCTTCAAATGATTTAATACTTCTTAATTAATAATAGTTTTTCGACCCCAAATTTTTTTTCTTTTAAGAAAGTCAAATTGAAGTTTTTTTTTGTTTTACTTATATATATATCATTTGGTGATTATTTGGGAAGGGGGTGCCCCCCACTTTTGGTGAGAGTGGAGACATGACTAGCTACCACTTGAGACAAGTGCAGTTTGAAGTATTCAACGGATGAATCAATTTTAGAGCATTTTGTCAATTGATGCTTCAAACTTCAAAGGACGAAAGTGTTTGTTGAAAAGTTTTAAGTGGGATATAAGAGAATAAAGTGCATAATTAATGAAAAATATGATTGAATTAGATGAAACATGCATTATAATCTTGCCCCAAAAAGAGTATACATTACAAGAGTTTCTTGTTTCTTTTGTTAAGCCTTTCTATTTTGAGTGGGTGCATGCATGGATGAAATATCTTTACATTATGGTGTTAAAGGAAAAAAGTCAAGGGGGAAGGTTTGTTGCTACTTTTTGGACAGAAATCTTATAATTTTTCGACACATGACTACATTAAGAATTAATTACCATGATCTGATAGTATAACTTTTTTTATATATACTTCAAATGCATCAATAATGTTTTTTTACTTGGTAGCTGCATTTATTTATATTTTAGCAGGGGGTATTTTTTTGTCAAGTAGGGTTACCCTTTTATTGTACGATCGATTTATGTTTCCCTTATCAAGGTAAATGTATATTATAGTAGTAGTAGTAGTTAATTTTTATACAGAAAATAAAACAATAATTTTAATATTCCCATAGTTTTTGTATTATTAGTGTAGGGGATCCATGCAATACAAAAATTTAAGGGATTACCCGTTGGTGATGCAGCTGTGGAAAGATGCTATCCCAAATGAAGTCAATAATCAATTGTTAATCTCAACATAAGTCATGATGCCGGTTGGAGGGGGAATGGAGATTGGATAGATAAGCATGCCATTGTTTGTGGACATGGAGGAATAAGGAGTTGTATGAAAATAATTTTGAAGCCATCAGAAGATTATTATCAAGTAAGAATGGCTAACCAAATTACTTTCAATAGATAGATTTCATTAGGTGGAGGCCTCCATCAGTTAATTAAATGAAGTTAAATACGAATGGTGCGTGCAAGGGTGAAAATATAGCTGGTAGTGGTGGTATTATTGGAGGGAAGTTAATTAGGTGAAGTTAAATATTTCATTAGAGGGAGTGATGAAAAATGGAATGGTGGTTTGGCTAAATTTATGGGAGATTGTAGTGCATTTGTGGCTGAGCTTTGGGGAGTGTTGGAGGGTTTGAGCTATAGGATTGGATTTAGAGTCATTGAATTGAATGTTGATTTTGTTAGTGTAGAGAAGACTATAAAGAAAGATATGATAAATAGTTGTTTGGGTAGAGCGTTGATTATTTAAATTCGTTCTTTATTGGAGATGGATTGGAATGATGAAGTTTCTCATTCATACGAAAAGGCTAATCGATGTGCAAATGCTTTAGCAAATATTGAGTACTCTTTAGATTATAATTCAAAGATATACGAGACATGTCCGACTAAGATTAGACATTTACTTTTAATTGATATTATGAGGATCGCTATCCCCTCAATTTTTCTTTGGAGTTCTTCCTTGTTTTTGCGTTTAGGCCCTCATTTTTATATAAAAAAATGGTTTGAACTATCTTTCTTGTCAAAAGAAAGGTTAAAACTCTAGCACTTGTATTGCTAATTCAATTTCTTAAAATACGGCATTTTTACTAGAAGCTAGAATTAGGTAGTGTATTTTGATAAACTTGAGCATATAAATGAGAGATAAGCAATCATCTTCTATCAATTACTTTCAAAAAGATGTTTGTTTAAGAAATTAATAAGTTCTTTAATTTTATGAATCATGCATAACAACATGCCCAATTCATACTTTTAGCATTTTTGGATCGAACAAGTGCACTCCAATAAACAAGGGAAAAGGCATAAATTTTTATCATTTATGATTCCTTTCTCTCAACATGATTTTTATTCTTATTCTCAGTAAGTGGAACTTTTAGGTTGTTGAAGTGATAATGACCACTCCTTGATCAGATGAAAAATATAAAGTGGTAATAAGATTGAGACATTCAAAATATAAGTGATGAAAATGCTTGAATGTTGTTGATTGTTGTTTGTTGAAGTCTCTAAATTCAGAAATTATATTGACTATGATTAATTTGAATTCATTTAATAAAACAACTATTTTCTGCAATTAATATTTGCTACTTTTTTTGTTGGTTTATCTTTCCTACTTAAACTAACTAATATTCACATTATTGATTAATTTTGTCACATTTTCCCTAGAAGCACTTTCTGAGCTTTCTGGGCTAACTAGTAACTACTACATTCCTTTCACACACAAAAAGCCTGTCACCTACCTTAAAATGAAAAAAAGTGTGACAACATAGGCAATGAATTAACAACATTGCTATAAATACCATGCAAAGTGATATTGCATTTCATTCATTACTACACAAACACTAGAGTTTCAAGCAAAAACTCGAGCCATTCAAAATGGCTCTCTGGTTTATACTCATCCTTACAATTTTGGCAGTTGGTGAATCTCAATCCACAACAGCTGCTTTTAACCAAACCGACCTGCAAACGGCCATGTCCGACATGCGAAGTCGGTCTTATTATGGATTTGTCATCCTCCTCAAAATCCTCAACAGCTTACCCAACCAACTGCAAAACAATGACCTCACATTCCTAATGCCAAATGATGAAGATTTATCTCACTTTTCAATAGCCCCAGAGGAGCTACATGATTTCCTACTTAGCCATTCTATTCCAACACCGTTACTGCTCAATCATCTATTACATTTTCCAAATGGTTCTGTAGTCCCTTCCGGCCTTCCAAGCAAGGTGATCAGCATCACCAACAATGCCAGAGCAGGTTTGTTTGTCAACAATGCAAGGATTGTCACACCAAATGTGTGTCAAAACTCTTTAATAAGGTGCCATGGAATCAATGCTGCTTTGACATTTGAAAATAGTTTGCCTTTTCAACGTGTTCCAGAACCTAAGGATCCATCAAAGAAAAGTAATGACTCAAACCCAAACCCATCTATGAGAAAAATGAGCATTCCACCTTTCAAGTAAGGCATGAGAAATAGTTGCTATTCATATGTAATGTAATGCCATGCGGTTTTATGAAATAACAAACATCACTTTTACTTTGTCTCCACATAAGATTCATTTAGCCTCTAACTTTTACTTTGTCTCCAAATAAGATTTATTTAGCCTCTAAACTAATGTGTTAGATTGATTCCTTGAGACATCCAGGTCATGATTCAATAAGTTCAATCATAGTTAAACCAAATTACAAATAAATTAAAAAGTATTAAGTAACAAGTAAAATAATGTGCATAGTAAAATCCAGTTGAAATATGGTTCAACAAAGATAAAATCAATTGATAAACTAAATGGTTCAATGCGGTTTAAAACATTGCTCTAGGCCTAGTCATGGTTCAACTCACAGTATAACATTGCTCTAGACCTAGTCATGGTTCAACTCACGAAGGACATAAAATAAGACTATCTCCTCCCGACAAAAATACACCGAGCAACTAATTGGATTCCATAAATCAATCAACAATCAATAATCTGTCATGGAATCATATCCATGCAGTGTGTATCCATGCATACACTGTGTAGAATAAACCTAGTTTTCAAGTTTAAATTAATTATAAGCACTTAATTGTATCAGCATATCCATACAAACACTGCATAGAACAAACCTAGTTTCGAAGTTCAAATTATAAACACTTAATAATACCTCTTCCATTCGCAAAGGTTTATAGTGCCCCAAATGCAATGGAATTGAACCAACTCTTTGTCAATTGTATAACGGAATGAAAATGCTATAATAATATGTAAGAAATTACAACCAACAATGAACCAATACTCATCACGGGTTTGTCCGGAAAGGGTGGCAGTCATTTGATTGACTGTCTGCTTTGGGAGGGCCGTTGTAAAGGAGATCATGGATTTTGGAATACATCAGCATTGAAGAGGGGTCACCACTGCTCTGCGATAAGCGAGAACTCTCCTGCAATTTGATTTTCTCATACAGATATTGCTTCTCAGCCTCAGCCTCACTTAACTTCTGTTTCAAATAGTTGCTGGTATATTCTTCTTCTGATTTATCAGACTTCGCAAGAGCAATCCTCTGGAGCCTCTCAGCCTCTCGTTTGGCCTCATTAGCCTTCAATTGGAACATATCAGCCTCGGCATTTTTAAGCCTCACAATTCTCTCTAGTTCTTCAATCTGTGACTTCTTCTTTTGCCTCTCCATCTTGAGTTCTTCTGCTTCTCTGGCCTTGTCTGCTAGTTCACGATCACAAGCCTCAACAGCTAAGCGAGCCTTCTTGAACATTCTCATCTTCTCATCAGCTACAAATTCCATCTTTCGTATAGCCTCCTGCACCACTTCAGCAATTCTGTTGCATGCCTCCTGTGGAGCAATTAACCTTCCACTTTCTACATTTTCCAGGCTCTTTGGAGAGTCTAGGTCAAGCTCTTCATGTAGGAAAAGCATTTGTTAGAACAAGGATAAATAAAAAAAGGTGACAGCAGCATATCTGGTTGCAACTGTAGCATAAACTGTTATTTATTATAGATGCTTCTCTAACTATTGCAACTATCATTATATTCGTATGTGTTTAAAATTGGGTTTTAAAGAAGAGAAATCAGGCAGTTTGCATCTATCATCTTATTCTTATGTGCTCCCAATTTAGTTTTTTTTAATGAATTACCATTTGTTCAGACATAACCAAATGTGATATAGAAAGTGAGTGAGAAAAAGAAGAAAAGTGAAAACCATGATTATGCCAACGCAGATATTTGAAGACTACAATTTGCAAGTAAATTATAAATTTTATACCTTGAAAAACAGTCAATATTGCCCTGCATGCCCCTTTAGATTCCATCTTTCTACTTTTCAGTTTTTCCTTGAGATCATCACACTTCCAGAAGAGGTTCATCCCACGATGGTCTTTACTACCATGAAAGATCCTACTAACAAAATCAAGCTCCCTCATCAAGGCATCCCCATCCCATGATGGTGCACAATGCTGGAAGACATCTTTAACCCAGCCTAACAGTTCTGAGGTCCTACTGCATGCTTGACACCTGAAAACCATTTCACTTGGGCCTGATCCACTCTTTACAGGAGGACCCATGCAGATAAGTTGCTCCCGAATGGCACAATCTGTGTGAGTCCAATGAGAACACAAATCACATCCAATCCAACGGCATGTATTTACTTCAAAGTCAAACTTGCTGCAGATAGTACACATGCAAAGATTGCAGAAGCCACTGTTGTTGGTGCATGTTTCACAAGAACAATCATCAGCTGGAAGCTGGTTTTGGCAAGCTATGTTTCGGCATCTCTTGTAGAGAAATATCTCAATCAGCGATGGCTGCGACAGACTAATGTTAGGATGTAAAAATCCCTGAATTCCAGTATTTATGGCAACAAGGATTTCAAGCTGCACTCGATGAGCTCGAATCAATGTCTTGGCTGTCAAATCAGATCTACTCTGAACAAGCTTCTGCAAAATGAAAAACTCATCTCTATGCTGCATGCCATTCCCTCCCTCAAGGATAGCTCGAAGTCCAGTTTTCAGCTCCTCTAAAAAATCAACAGGTAGACGGAGCATTTTTTCATGTATTACATCCACTCTTTCCCGAGCAATGTCCTGAAGACTAATTCTGTCCGCACTAGAAACACGGCGAATAACTGACTGATCAGGACAGTCAATATCAGCTTTTCCATTCTCCATCTTCTTCGCAGCAATAGCATCAGCAGTAGGCCAGGTTTCTCTAGAACTAGCACTTTCAGTAGGTGATTCACGGAGGTTATCAGAGTTTGACCTAGGATCCTCAGGAGACAAGCGAGGATCCGAAGAAACAAGAGACAAAGATGTTTGCAGTCCTCCAACCCGGGATTGCTGTCGTGGAGGGAGCATTTTTCTGCAATCACAATTGTTTTATGTTAGAGCCTGGTGGTGACATGTCCATGAAAATATTTATACAGTCAACAACTAGCACAGTTAATCATCAAGCAAATTATAGGGACTATTTGGAAGAACTTACGAAAATAGCTTATGACATGTTCATAAGTTGCTTTCAGCTTATTTTCATAAGCTCTCCAAGATAGTTTATGAAAACACCTTATAGCTTAAACAAAAACAATTTAACTTTATTTAATCTTTTGTTATAAAAATATCTTATACATAAGGCCTTAAGCTATATACTACAAATTAAGGGTTTGTTTGGATTGACTTATTTGAGCTTATCTACTTGAATAAGTTTTGTAAGACTACTATCTAGGAGAACTTATGAAAATAATTTATGACATTTTTCATAAGCTTTTTTTAGTTTATTTTCATAAGTTCTCTAAGATAGCCTACGATAAAAACTTATAACATATACAAAAACAATTTAACCTTACTTTAATTTTTACTATACAAATAACTTATGTAAGCTTATATATAAGCGCTTATCATGATAAGCACTTGTGCTATAAGCTACTTATCAAAACAGGGTCTAAGTTGTTTATCCAAACAGGACCTACATACGAAGCACATAATTGATTCATCACACACACTGTTGTATTATACTATGATAAGTTAAAATCTAAGAAGCTACAAAATAGGCAATGAAATAAACTTGAGAAAATCGACAATCCACTAAAGATTACAACAATTCATGCCCTAGAGAAGTATATCATCAAGATCCACACATAATTCACAACCAAATCAATCAATTAAACACTAGTGAATTTAACTATTGATGCTAGTTTACCACATCATCATCATCATCATAGAAAAGCTGATATCAAAGAATCAAGTTAAAAAAGTGAAATTTGAATGACCCACCACACAAAATTGACCATAAATTTCAAAACTTGAAAAAAGCATAAATTTTTGACTGAAATTGACTATTATTCAAATATTCACAAAACTAGATCGAAATTCAAGGATCACAAAAACAACAACAATAAGAAGAAAAATTGAAGATGAAAAAATAGGATTGAAAATGAGAAGAAGCTTCACCGATTGGATTGGAGGAGAATCTCGTTGTTTCTGCAGAGATCAAAATGGAATCGAGGAGAGAGAAAGGGGATTTAGGTCAAAATGAGAAAGAATAGCGAGGTTTTGTATGAACGGTTTAACGGTTCGAACCGGAGAAAAGACTGAACCGGAGAAAAGAAGAGAAAATGACAAAATTGGAACGGTCAATATGTGGAAATTTAGAAATAACGTATGTGAATGAATGAGGAGAAAAATGTCTTTTTGCTGAACGGTTGACCTGGCTTGTGTCACGCGTAGTTTCTTTGACTTGGTTTGGTTCTATACTCTTGTTGTAAACGGGACATAAAAAGGAAATTTTCTCATTTTTTCATTTATTTTTGTTCTAACTTGAGTTTTTTTTTTGTTGTGCCTTTGATTTTTAAGGAAAGGGATTTCTAGTAATCTATAGCTCCGCCGTGAGATAAAATATCTTAACAAAAAATTGTTACACCTAGTATTTTATCTTTGGACTTCTAGGAAAAAAGAAGATTTGAAATTATGTGGTATGTTAAAAGTTTGACAAAAAATTATTCATCTAAAAAATGAATTGGGGTTCTTTTGAATAATTTGTCATTTGATGGAGTTTATCAACTATTTGAGTTCAATTTCTTGGTTAAATTTTTTTCAACTTGATTGTGTGATTTTTTCTAAAAATTTTTTTAGAGAAGAAGAGTTTTCTTTATTAATTAAAGTGATATATTTGCTAAAAAAAATTAAAGTGGTATTAATAATTAATAATCAATTTACAATTGAGTATACAACAAGTATTGAATGTTGATGTTTAGAGTTTACAACAATGTTTCACAATGTGCATCGATAACTTGTTTTTAAGAGTTTAGCGGTCAAACTCACGTAAATCAAGTATTCAAAACTAGAGAATAAAAAAATTTCTTAGTCCATACTCCACTATAAGTGGTGAATCAATTTGTTTCAAATTGGGGTCAATTGCCCCCACCAAATTAAATTTGTTGGGGTTCTTGAATGAAAATATATTTTTGGCTCACTAAATCAGTGATGTTTTAAAATATTAGTAGAAACAAAAAATTATATAGCTTTCAAAGTTGGCTTTGGTTCTATCTTACAATGAATCATTTGAAAAAATTATTTTCTCTACAATAAATTTTGTGGAAGATCAAATTTTCTATGAAGATTTATTGATTAATGATTGATTTTTTTTATGTGACTTTTTCAACCCTTGGGGATGATATATGTATTATCCTTTTGGGTTATTTGTTTTTTTGCTTTTACTATATAATGTGCTCGATCTTTTTAAACGACATAGATGATCACATTTATTAATTGTTAGAAATGTCACATTTGATTAGTTAAAAATTCAAACGATTGATGCTTTGGTTAACAAAATCCTAGAGATGATGTAAAAAGATGCACGAGATCGGTGACACAAAGCCACTCCTCCCCGTCCTTTGTGGGATGAAAGTGAAACACGTGACGAAGTTTATTAGTTGTCAATGGACTCAAACAATGGATGATATTTGTTAACACACCCTAACCCTCAAACATGGATGATATTGTTCCTTGACTTGTGTGTTTAAATTCTAGTTGTGTTAAATTGATTACTTATAGTTGGTTTTCAAATTATGCAAAGACACGTACTTTTAACTTATCGAGTTGGGGCGAAGTTGAGATGAAAGAATCATGGACCACTTGATTGTTGGGATCTTGCTTAGTGTTTGGCATCTTATTGTAGTGGGTAAGAAGCGAAGAAAGAAAAAAAATTCAGATGGGCCACAAAAATAATCTATAAGATATAAGCACAAAATATAATATTGAGTACAATATTAAATTACATATCTTAAATATTACCAAAAAAAAGAAAAATTACATATCTTAAAAAATTTAAAAAATTCTCAACGTATTTTGAGTGATTCGAAGTCAACAATAATAGACTCAAAGGAGAGGAGGAAGCGTGACTATAAAGCATACTAAAAAAAGAGAAGAGGATGTAACACAATTTTTTTAAAAGGAGTGATATTTGTGCAATCAATTTTGTACAACCTTTGTGATTCACTTTTCCTCTATTTTTATTGGACAAAAACAATAGAGAGAGAAAGAAAAAGAGAGAGAATAATAAAACATGTGAGTATTTTGTCAAAAAAATAAATAAAACACGTGAACATGAAAGAGATGGTTGTTCAAAAGTTCTCAAAAAGTGGTTGTATAAATATCATTTCTCTTTTTTTAAATATAGTGATATTTTAGTAATTTCTTTTGTAGATTTTTTTTGTCAGGTGGGTCATGGTCTATCTGAATCCCAACATAGCTACGCTCACCCTGTGACTCTCGTTTGAAAATTCTTAACGAAAATATCTTTTAACACAAAAAAAATTTATGAAATAATTATTGATGAGGGAAAGGGCAAACTGGTAAAATAAATTTTATAACAATTCTCATAGAAATATATGTATTTTATTAAATAAAAAAAATCTTATATTAAAAAGTAATTGTATCAATTTATTCAATATCTTAGGCATGACGTGACGTCCGCAGAGTGTTGTTTTTCGGAGGTAAATTTTATAACAATTCTCATAATTTTTTTTTTTTTTTTCAATCAACAAAATCTTATTAAAAAAGTAACTGTATCAATTTTGTTGAAAAATCTTAGGCGTGACATCCGCGTAGTACGGTTTTGAGAGCAACAAGTTATATAAATTCAATCAAATTGCCATTAACATAGGGTTTGCTTTAAAAAGACTCTCTGAACTCGTTCCCTTTTACTTGAAGTCAAGATGGAGAAATCAGTGATCACTTCTGCTGGAAAGGTGAATAATCATATACATGATGATATTGCCTTAATTGTTCTGTCAAAGTTACCTCTTAAATCATTGACTCGATTTGGTTGTGTGCGTAAATCTTGGTCTTTCTTGTTAGAGAATCCTTATTTCAAGACCATGTTTCGAAGAAATTTCTTATATAAAAATCATTCTTATTACAATGATACATCTTTGTTCCTACGTTATGACGCATCATGGATTGACGTTGAGGTTAGACGTTTCTCGCCTAAACCTAGGGGAGTGTTTTCTCTTTCTGGAGAGAGATTTGAGAATAAGGCTGAATTAGATTGGCCAAATCTATTTTGTGAGGATCGAACTCATTTTAAAATTTGTGGTTATACTAGTGTCAATGACATTATCTGTATTTATTATAACTCTAAAGGGAGAGTTGTATTGTGGAATCCATCTACTAAGGAAATCAAAGTCATTCCTTCAAGTCCTTTTGCTTCTCGACCTTCCTTGACTCATCTTCATCTTCATGGGTTTGGTTATGACCATATTACAAATAACTACAAGCGGATTCGACATGCAGTATTTTCTCCTAAAACCTACAAGACGGGAAAGAATATTACTTATTCTTTGTGGGAAGTATACTGTCTAAAAAGCAACTCTTGGAGAAATCTTGATGTAGATATGCCTACATGTCCTCGAGATAAAGTGGGCGGTCATGTATACATGGATGGAGTGTGTCATTGGTTGAGTAAAAGTAAAACAGATGATTATCAATATAGAACATACAATGAAAATTATCTCGTGTCATTTAACTTGACCACTGAGATGTTTATTACAACATCTATATTGACAAACATGAATGATATTGATTATAGATACTTAGCAGTGTTAAATGGGTCAATTGCGTTAATTTCGAATTTTGCAAAAACAACTATTTTTCACATATCAATTTTGGGTGAAGTCGGAGTGAAGGAATCATGGACCAAACTCTTCACTATGGAGTTACATGACATCGACTGGCATATTGGAGTGGGTAAGAATGGTGATATTTTCTTTATAAAAAAGGACGACGAATTAATTTGCTTTAATTTAAGTACACAAAAGATCCAACCACTTGGTGTTAAAGGAGGTTATTATTCTCAGATAATAACTTACAAGGAAAGCCTTGTGTCGATTGAAAGAGAAATTCATTAATTTTTTTTTATTTTCACATGAACATGGTTATTAATTTCTTATGATTATTATGATTTCATTGCTTATCTCATTTACAGTATTTTGTTATTAATTAATATTATGATTTCACTGCTTATCTCACTTACAATATTCTGATGGCAGAAGGAAAATAACCTATAGAAGAGACTGGTTTTTTTCTTAGCATGATATTTGTGTGACAATTTTGTATATTATCAGTCAAATTGAATTGAACTTTACATTTATGTCATGTTAGCATCATAGCAAGTGTTGTTAAATAGTGGTTATAATTTTACTATAACGCTATCATTGTTGTGAAATTTGAAGTTATTGTAGTTACTCTATTCAAACTTTAGGTTACTAACTAACTCAATCAAATAAATTCAGCAAACAAATGCAGTAGCAATGGCAATTCACACAAGAAATTTCACACCACTGTCTTATTTTTCACTACTGATCTGAGATATAGGGAAGCAAGAAGTTTGAACAATCAGACTATCAGAGGGAACTTTTATGGCATTTGTTGCCTTATCTTCATTGAAGGTCATGTTTGTTACCATCACTTGAGTGATCACTCCGCTAAAAATATGTTAGTAAAATACTTGAATAGACATGTTAAAAAAATATGTCGACACCAATAGTAATCACGTTTGTCAGTGTCGAACACAGACATGTGTCGGACACCTGACACACTTTCGATCACAAGTGTCCGTATTACAGCTATATAATCCATATATAAGTAGCTATCATTCGATTGAAGAGTCTGTATTTTCCACCTGGATATCTCAAAAGCTATAAGCTAGCTATATAAACGAGCGTTTGGATATAAATTATCAGACCTGTGATAGGATAAGATGTAAGGGGTGGTTGGCTGCATTAGTTTATCAGCTTTGATTCCATTTTGTAAAAGGAGTTAAGGAGCTTTTGAGCTAAGTTTTACAGTTGGCTTTTTGAGTTTCTTACAACAACACCCTTTCATCATCCTCATAACACCCTTTCATGAAAACGTTTGTCTATCACTTAGCTCAGCAAACCATCAGAACTGCTGCCTCTCCTGATATGCCACTCCTGATCCAAAGACACTACTAACATCGTAGAAACAGTACTGACAGCGACATCACTATATTGTAGGTCTTCGAACTTCAAATGAGTCAGTACACTCAAAGACGTTGAGGAAAAAGGGCTAGACAGTGTCGTAGAGTTTACGACAGTGGAGATTTAAGTATCAATTGTTTGCACGATTTTATCCTGCTGCTAAAGGGGGCAACAGTACAGAAGATGATGTACACCCAAAATCAGTTTGACAGTCATATAGAAACAATAAGCACTTCGATTAAGATTCACTAACACAACACATTTTGAGTTTGTTACATCAGTGACAATAACACGTTCGTTTATAAGATACAAAATCCTCTTATGTTTTCAATGCAAAGAAAGTTGTAAATATTCCTAACATAATAAGAGCATTAGTTCATGCGTTCTCTATCTAAATAGCACCAAATCCTCTTCCTTTTTCGGTGCAAAGTCCTAAAGCCAACAATATAACATATCCAACAAATAACGACCATTTGTTTGAAGGTATGAATCTAACCTTTTACACTTTGAGCCAACACCATTTGAGTTTGATTGGCCTTTCATGTTCGATGTTTAAATTCAGATCACCGCTGTCGAATAATTGTGTTTGGTTTTCTAAATATATCATTTTGACCTGAAATCACCACTGTTGAATAATTGTGTTCTGTTTAGTTCATCTTACATCTATGAGAGATTGCTAACACTAACTTTTTCAATTTTACATGTATAAAATCTCATAGAGCAATGTCTACAAAAGTATGCAAGTCCGGAATAAGTAGTGAAAACACTACTAAATGAAGCAAAAATAGAACCTGAATTCACTAAAATAGATCATGGCTTTTTCTTCTCCGATTTTCGTCACCTACATTTGGCCTTGTTATTTTTCCAATAGTATATAGCAGGAATGAAATTTTAGTTACGTATATGCATTTTGCTAAATTTCACTATACCAAGTTTCTTTATTTTGCAATTGCATATCAAAAAACTTGGTAAATAAAAAAACCAGGAGATGTGGTTGTGGTTGCTACATTGCAAAATAAACTTAGTAATACAGAAACTTGGCAAAATGTATATCATCAAAAGAATAATATATCAATTAAAATTTTAATCATGTTATATGGTAGGAAAAATTACAAGGCCAAGTTGAGGTGGGTAAAATAAAAGTGACAAAAAAACAGAGAAGTAAATGTCATTACCTATTTTGGCGAATTTCGGGCCCTATTTTTGCTTCATCTAGTAGTATTTTCACTACTTGTTGCAGACTCTATATGTTATAGAGTGACTCAACATATGAATTATGGAGGTGCCAAAATCGGTGGCCGATTTGGAGAAATCAGGCCCATTTTGGCTGTGTTTTGAGCCTTTTCATACGACATAAATCGGCGGCCGATTTTGTCAGCAGAATAAAATTAAAACGTAATTTTTTATGGACTTAGATTTGTTTAAGTTTTTTTAGGGATACTTTTACTATTAATATAAATCTTGTATCAGATGTAAACCTTGAGGTAGAGAGGCAGAAAACAAGGGTTTAGAAGCCAACACTAAAACTAGGGTTTGTAGAGTTTGCTCTTGGCAACAAATACTAGGTTGAGATTGATTCACCTTGGAGAAACACTAATAGGATTGATTCTGTTGGTCACAAGAATAAATTGGGACTTTGGGTAGAATTAGGGTTAAAGACTAATTCTTGTAACCTTTTTGATATATCTTTGTAAAGTTACTCATCATTATAGTGGAATGAAGGACTATTCTCTCCCTCAGACTAGGTCAGTATTGGACCGAACTGGGTAAACAAATTTCGTATTTTCTCTCATTGTTTTCTACTTTTGCTTGTGTTTATAACTATCACGCACTATGTTTTGGTTGCTTAATTAATTTGCTCCACACATCAAGTTTTTATTGGTGTGATTTTTCAAAGAATTCACAACAGTATGCTTTTGTAGAAATAGCTCTATGAGATTGTGCACCTGTAAAGAGGCAAGTAAACGAAAACAAAATAGTTATTATTAGCAATCTCTTTTAAATGTAGGGTGAATTGAAGCTTAGTGAACAATACAATGAAGCATAGTGAACTTGTAAGCAAGGTCAGCACATGATCAAGATAAACAAAATAGATCAGCACAATGCATGGCCTCTTAAGTCTTAACTTTTCTGTATGTTTAAACCTGATGAAAATATTTCGGGTATTAAAAAGCATAAAAAATATATTCATGGTTTTTTCATATTGAATATTAGGTGTGACACACAATTTTAATAACCCATAGTTTTATAACATGACTCTAGTTTTGTCATAGTAACATTCATTGAAAATGTCGATATTCTGTTTTGCCTGCAATGTGGAAGGATACTCTCCCTGCTTCCATTACTCTTATTATCATATGTGCATCTACTCAAAGCAACTGCTTGTATTACATTCATATTGCAATTCACAGCGCACGGGCAAGGATGATGTAAAAATGAATCGTAAAGTGTCAAAGGTTGATTCTCCATTTTCTAACCATGCAATGGTTCAACAATTGCTTTTGAATTACCTTCAAGATATCACCTCTGCAGATGACTTTCATATTCATTTGCTGGTTTGTACTTGTTACGGATCTTCTAATCGACATTAGGGCTAAAGCATTACGAGAAGTAAGTTTGCTATCTTTAAGTTGTCTATTTTCTAGTGAAAATGGGATACTAATTACAATTTCTCTGTCTTGGTTACATTTTTATTGTCTCACATTTAATATTTAATATGATGAACAAGTTAGTATCATTGTGGAGGCTGATCCAGAGGTATCAACTTTATATTATGAACTTTTTATCTGTTTGTTTGTTTTTGTGATTTGTTTAAGTTCCAATTAAGACACTGCTAATTGATGGAGTAACTTTTTTGGTTTTTTGGATGGTTGTCTAGTTGAATGCATACATATCAATGCAGGCAAATATGCTAACCTTGTTCTTTTTTGCAAAATCCTTTCTCAGCAAATTATGTCTAGCAATCAGAGAACTGTCCAGATAATACTTACTAATACAGGAGACATTCCCAATAACATCAAAGTTGTTTCACTTCAGTCCCTATACAAATTTAATAAAAATGTATAGGACTAATGTTACATGGTTGTTATTTTTTTTTCCTAAATTATAAGAAGATGTATTAACAATGTGATCCTTTTTTTTTAAGATATTATGACTTTTACTTGTTTGGATGCAAATGGTGGGACTTGTGACGGTAAAAATTTCGTTACAAACAGTGAAAGAGATTGAGATTTAATAGCAATAGAAACCTAATTGATTAACAATTGGTCTCTCATAAATTTAGTCCATAAGAAATTTGGACTTGGATATTGAAAGGCACAAATGCGCAATCAGCTTCCTGATAATCGTGTGTAGGACGTGCAACATTTGATCATGATCCAGTGATGTCAAAGGTTTCTAACAAAAACTAGTCATTGTCACAACAATATTTAACTGTCACTGACCAACTGATATTATTGTGCAACAGTTTAAGAATTCTGGTTCATGATGAATAATAACTCAGTTCACACACATATCGTCAATTACATCGGATAGTATCTATTTAACATATTGTATCTCACAACAAATATTAATGAGATAGGACTTAACGAGAACATGCTTTGAATAGGAAAATTAACCAAAACATTCCACAAAAATTGATTTCATGTTAGCTCCAATGTTTGTGTGTTTGGGTGCCAAGATTACTTGAATTCATGTTGCAAACCACTTTCTCTGCATTCCAAAACTGTATACGACCAAGATGCTTAAAAATCACATATAAACTAAAAAATGTTTAGCCAACACAGTTCAAAAGATGACTTCGATAATATGTTATTATCACATCCCAAGATTACTTGCTTGAAATAATTTTTTACCATGAATGCACTATTTGAAATTCCTACTATACGCTTAGCATGATAGTGTCCAAACACGGGCTTGTGGCATGGTTACCAGACCAAGAGAACTTGCCCACAGAGTATTATATCTTTCTACAAAAAAAAGAACTACAAAAGATGTCAAATAAGGCATGCCAATAATGAGTAGGCTAACTGATATCAAGCCAAAAACGACGAATTAGTGTTTCTCGCATCATACCTTCAAGAAGAGAAAGAAGCGAAAACGAAAAAAGTCTGCTCACTTTAGACTGCCAACCTCAATAGGCTCGACCACTTCAACTTCTACAGTTTCTAGGACAGGGGGCTGGGTTTGAGTGATGACCATTTACCACTAAGAGCTATACTGATCATCTCGTATATCTTTCCTCCAAGCTGTGCTAGATTATCAGGCTGCACACAAATAAATTGAGTTAGAAGATACAATACTTACCACACTGCACGTTTTGGTTTGAATGACTGCTAAAACTAACAAGCATGTGATCCATTTAGCAAATGCTTAGCATCATATGTGAGGTGAAACTCGTCTTTATATGATGTGAAGTAGTCGCGACGGTTTAGATTAAAGATGTGTTCAGTATCAAACCTGAGTTAGTATGGGACACTGACACATGTGATTACATTTAATATTTGTTTTCTCATAGGATCCAATCTCACAGTGGAACATAAGTCTCTGTATAACAGTAATATTAGCAAAGAGATTTCTATAAATCGACTTAAAACCAAAGCTGCATCGTACAAAAGATTAATAGCTCTTATGGCCTCTTGATCGTCAAGATTAGTTTTACATGCAGCATGAAATTTACCAAAAGAATTACATTACCATTATTTCAATTTGCAGTTTGTTATTATCATTAGACTTACTATATATGACAAAAGAATATTCATACGTCCAAATTCCTAATAATATGGTGGTCAGGATTGATCTCAAGCTAGTGGCATAACCCAAAGGGTGTGCCTTCGTTAGCCTGCAACAACCAATTTGATTTAAACACGGCATAATATTGTTAATTTCTTTCTCTACGTACAATAAAGTAAAACCCACATTTCCATGTTTGCAGACAACCCAAAAACAGCACCGACAAAATTACCAAAAGCTCCAATAAACAATAATTTTATACATAACATAAAAAATAGAATAAGGGGTCAATATAACCATAAAGTCATTCTTCCAAGGATGCAAGAAGTTTAAAGCCTTCTAAAACTTTGCAGTTCAACTTTGAGCAATTGTTTCCGGACAATCACAACTAGTTCCTGCTTAGTCATACCAATGCATGTATCGCTACATAAAACAAAAGTTACAGCAACAACCACATTTAAAAGAAAGGAAAAAAAATTAATCAAAAGCTAATTAACTTAAGTAATAGTGATAATCCCTTTCCACCACATCTAACCAGTTTTGTATTACACAAGATGATGAATAATTCCTTGAATCTTTTTTCCTTACGCAAGATGGTGGATAATTTAATTAATTGCGCAATGGTGGAAGCAATGAAGGCAGCATTCATTCGTAATTACTAAAATTTGAAGACATGTTCGTAGGAATTCTTAAGGAGATTTTAAGAACTCCTACAAATATGTCTTCAAATTCAAGTAATTTCGCACTCAATACCACATTCATTGCTTTAACAATTTCACAATTAATTAAGTTATTCATCCTCTTGTGTACGGAAAAAAATTTCAAGGAATTATTCACCGTCTTGCGTAAGACATTGGATATAAACAACATTTAAATGTCTTTGATGCAATACATGAAGTGCAAAAATTATAAAATGGTGCACAAAAATAAAACAGTCGTTTCCTATTATAATCTTAAAAGTTATGGTTGATTCCAGAGTGAAACGCCTATCACTATGATTGCGACAAAAGGCCGATATGACCATGAATCTTTGTTACGACCACGAATCATTGTTATGACCATGACACACCGTTACATAAGTGAAAAACAGAATGCCATACAAATTTGTCTTTGGTTTTGGGAGAGAGAAAGACTAGTATGAAAATGGAAGTATAAAAGAGAGAAGAGAATGAATATTTCTCCCACTAGAAACAAAGAAGTATTTTAGAGAAGTCAACATGGAAAGTAAATAGAGAGAGTGAGTGTGATTTCAATTGTATACACGCGACAGAGGTTTAATGGAAGAATGTATTTTAGAAGCTCTGATGAAGGATGACGAAGATTTCTTTAGTCACCGGTATGAACATATATGTTCATGGACACCTAATGAAGTAGCATGTGAAAGATATATGTGGAATGGAACGCACAACGTGCTGATACGTGTTTGGTTCGAAAACTCTTTGACATGATGGTTCAGAGCTTCAATGAAGTTGTAATGGTTGATTCAGCCAAAAAGAAGAAACAAAGGTTAGACTGTGCTAGAATGTTGAGGAGTTGATGGTCAAGGTTCATATAGATGGGAATATATTTCTAATTAAAGTGGTGGATGAACCGCTCACGGGTTGCTCCATAGTAACTAAGGATTTCATCAAGATAGATATGAAGAATCAATCCATGGAGTACATGAGGACAATATTGAGGAGGAAGGAAGCGTGTATTTGTCATCAACGCATTAATGGAAAGAGGAAGATAAAAGGGAATTGTCGATTGTCGATTGAGAAGGAAGATGAGTTCTACGATACATTTGATGCAATGGTCCATTCACTCTAAACAATATCTCATGCATTGTCAAACCAACTTCCATAATATACTTCATTATGTTTGCAGACCAATCAAACTTTCCTGACACCAGG
>Ga0099826_10000195_pt1 | contig 25930 bp, 20 predicted proteins | sample Mtrugardesep15_FD_76830 | JGI IMG/M metagenome (GOLD analysis project Ga0099826, IMG submission 76830) | Root nodule microbial communities of legume samples collected from California, USA - M. trunc garden sep15 | ecosystem: Host-associated > Plants > Roots > Nodule | place: USA: California... | reverse complement strand
GTGGTTGGAGGAGAGAGAGATGGTGGAAAATAGTGTGCTGAGGGTCTATGATAAACCTATGTTTCTCATTTAATCTAATGGTTCAAAGCAACTTTCCTATGGTGGGAAAGGATTTACCTTTCCCATGGTAAATGCCACCTTTATTTTATTGTTATAGTTCAAATTTGAAGTAGGAAATTTTAATGGTAGTAATTAATTACATGATAAGGGAGGAAAAGTTGCAATTGGCACGGCAGTCAGCTCTCGCAAACTGGCCTAACACGGCGGTCAGCTCTCGAAAATAAAATTAGCTAAATATTGTGAAACCCTCTAAAAAAAGAGAAGCTAAATATGTGAAGAGAATAATATGCGAAACCCTACAAAAAAAAAGAAGCTAAATATGTGAAGAGATTAATTTATATGCACGGCTTCAATAGATCGTTCGTCTCTGCAATCCTTTCATTTTGTCCTTACAAATATTAATCATTTTGAAAAATGGTCATAATTACATCTGATTAGTAATTTCATGGACGAAAATTCAAATGACTTATATTTGCAGGGACAAAAGACATTTAAGCCAACCACCTCGCCTAATCAGCACTTGCCACATGGGCACCACGTCGCTAATGACAGCCCACCTCAGCAAAAAAACCTAATTAGGATCAAAAGTCAAATGATTAATATTTGCAAGGGCAAAATAGAAGGATTAGTAACTTCATGGACAAAAATTCAAATGACCTATATTTGCAGGGACGAAAGACCTATTTAAGCCTATATGCACTAACAATGTATTTTTTTTTTACATATATACATTCAATCAAATGACGCCACATAAATATTTATTGTCTTAAAAAAAAAAACAATTGGACATATTTAAGGAACTAATATAAGAAAGTGACCTTATCGTGTAATTTGAATGAATGCATTTGTAAAATTCTAATGAAAGTATGAAACAATGAGAATACACATATAAACATAAAAAGTAATGAAATATTAATAATACAGTAATACATAATTTAAAAAGTACACTGGAGTAATGAAACATGAACATGAGAAATAATAGTCCCAATGATATTGATGCAGAATAGATAAATAATAGAAAACTTGAATAAATTGTCGGCACCATTTCAACAAATGAACTGTCTTGCTTGCCTCACAACAAAGTGGGATATTTAGCATCTAGAAAGTCTCTAAGGGTACGAGCAGCTTTGTGACCACCCATTATTTCAGCTAGCTTTTCTACCGGAAGAAGTGCAAGTTCTGCCAAACTTTTACACCCATCCATTATGGCCCTATAATTAGAATCTGTAACACCTGGAAGTCGTCTTAGAAACTCCACAGCCGATGTGTTGTAATTTTCAGCCCTGTGATCACAGCATTAACCCCAAAATTTACATTATGAACAGAAAATGAATCAGTGCTTAGAAACTCATAAAGTGACACATTTTGATAGAAAGACTGACATCCTGAGCTCTACAGTTTAAATGTTAGTGCAGTCATGCACGGAACCTGTGCATATTGATAGGCAAGGAATATTCTTGGTGAGACATGACAATTCTAATTAGTGAAAAAATTGCCTAAAATTATATAAAGCCTACAAAAATCAATATTTGTTGCTAGCAACGTAATAAGCCTATATCACATGAGCATGGAAACAGGAGATGCACCAACATGGCTTTAAAACTATGGAGAAAACAATCCATCAATGTTTCGTACAATTACAATAAATTTATATGCAGGACGAGATTCACTTTTCATTTCACCCTTGGTAGCATGAAGCTACTTTAGAAATATAAAACTAAGAAATAGCAACTTACCTCACGTCACTTTCCACAATTCCTTCTTCTGAGGGGACACCCACTCTCATTGCTTTTGTTTCATCTGGTTCATCTTGATTTGCCTTTAGTGAAGCAAATATTTCAGAAGTTGCATGCAAACTTCGAGACCAGATTATACGAAGCCGGGGAAAATGTAGAGCAAGTAATGACAACTTTGATATAATGCTATTGGGTGTCACATCATCACCAATATCACTGGCAGACTGGTAAAGATATCCATGACAGATCAAATGTCATTAGCTATTCCACAAAACAAATGCTAATCGAGTAGTACATTATAAATATATCAATGTATGATGTAGCTTGTTTGAGTAATCATTTATATATATACTTTTTTTCATTTTCATTCTCTTTTTTTTCCAGCAATGAAAAAAACAATAACTTTCTACCAGCACAAAAGTCATACTAAAATTCAAACATTATGCCCAGTGCCCAGATATTTAGTACTAATTTGTACCAAAATAGTAACGGCAAGCATTCTTATACATGGGTTGCCTGCCTGTCAAAACAACATCCCACCCCTCTGAATATGAACAAGCCATTGATAGTAACAAGACAGTAAAAGCAGAAGATAGAGTTGTATACTAGTCAGCAAACCTGAAATGAGAAGCTTTTATCCTGTGAAAACTCAATCAAGAGCACCGGTATTTTATAATATCGCGCCATTGTTTCCACCTGGTTGTATAGACGACCAGATGTGAAACTCTGGAAGAGATCCTGAATACTTTTTCTTTCCACACAAATTAATGGTGATAGGATATAGTCACCAACTTCAAGGGTCACCGGAATTATCCGCATTCCCTTTTGATGAAGAATATTTGGAAGGCTGCTCATGAATTCCCGCATGTCCACAATGACCTGAAATGTTGCAATTCCCAAACTATAAACTCCATGGCAAGTATATGAGGCATAGAATAGATAGATATCAAAGAAAAGAAAATATCACAAACCTGCATTTCTTTATCAACCTCCTTTCTCCCACCTGCTTTTCTGGTTATTGAGTTCTGGGTAGTATTTAAATCTGAATCTAGGGTAGAATTAAATCCTAAACCATGCCCACTCTGATAAACAGCAGGCCAAAAGCACCAATCAGAAAAGAGAGGAAAACAAGGTAAGATGAAAGTTAGTATAGGCTGATCACTTTCCATGCCTATTATCCACATTCCTATACGGAAGGAAGCCATTTCCAGAACAATGGACCGAAGCAGCAACCAGAATCAAAAAGAAAAACACGAGGGAAACAACTAGTAAAACAAACCTGGTCAATTGGAATCATCATCATAGATTTTTGTCTGATCAAAGATTCAAATGCTCCATTCTCTCTACGTATACTCGCCTCAAACTTCTGAACCTCGGTAGAATCTTCATAGAAAATAAAGTATACCTTTAACCTTTTAGAGGGATTCTCAGCTTTGTAGACTTCGATTTCTCTTACAAAGGTCATGTCTGGATGGTAAACGACGATTATAGAGGGCTTTAATATGTCCAGTATAGGCTGATCACTTTCTAGGGCATAAAAATGTACTGGTGGCAGTGGCTTCCCATCTCTTGCCATGGCATCAGGAAAGGTATGCCTCCGAAGAACTGCATTGTCTACAGATATCCCCCCGTGTTTGGTTTCACAAACTCTATCAGTACTGACAGCACTAGTTTCACCCATGTGGGCTTTATTTTTTGAATTGGACATCCCAGTTTTACCACTTGTCACTTCCTCCTTATTGTTACTCTGAACACCAGAGCCATCAAAAATGATTGGGCCATTTCTATTCCCCAATTTTCTCTTGCCTTTTCCACGAACATGTCCACCTAAATCAGACTGAGGAGTATCTTCAACAACATGATTTTTTTCGGCAAGATTTCGCAGTTTCGAAGCTGCTGCCAGAAGTGCATCATGCTCCTGCTTATTGATGCCGCCAGTTTCTGTATTCTGTGCAAGGGATATGGGAGTGACTCCATTAAGAATCCCAAAACCCTTAGGATCCTTTGGCTTCTTTTTCTTATGCACTACATCACGCAGTTGTACTTTGTTCAGTAAGTACTTCTGCCATTCATCTTGCATGACCTTCACAATCAAAAAACAATAGACAAAATATGAAAGTCAGTTTCTTCATGTCTTACTCTTACAGACTATCAACAAGCAAAATTTCAAGGAACCAAGAATAGCACACTTCCATCATAATCACAAAAAAGTAAAACATTAAGCCATACACAGTAGAAACATATAAAACAATAAGTAACTTTTCATACAATTATAGAAGAAGCATTTAAACATTAAAAACAAGAACTAATGAGAATCACATTGAAGATGATAAAAAAAACTGCTTCAATAGCCTCGTAGCCTTTTGCTACAGACTACAGTCAGTACAATTGAACATCCAATCACTGCCAATAAAATTGAACGAATGAGTTGCCAATATTCTGTCAATCACTGCTACAGATTGAAGCTATGAAAACTCATCTAGTATTCTAGTAAAGCCAGGTTATATGTATCCACAAATTTCATAAAATTATAGAGCAATTACTTGTCCCATTATGTTATTTCCACTTTGAATAGAATCCATGGTAATCATCACATATCAGAATCATGAACTGCAATAAAAAGAAATGATACCAAAGCTCACAGGCAAAATACTGATTTGCAGATTTTCCGCATTCAAATCTCTCTAAAATCTTCTTTTAACCTTATTATCCAAAATTGCCATCAACAATGCATATTTCATATTATCTTGCCCCAGATTCATAATATTTCAAATAAACAAATTTATCAGAACAAACTCTTTTTAAGTTTTTCAGCATAGAATTGGTTAGGATAAGTTTGGCTATGTGTAACGAAGCTGATGAGCTACTAGACCATACAAAACTGACTACTGTCACTGGTTAAATCAAGTCCGGAATTACACTCAGATCACGTCTTATTTTATAAGAAGATATAAACAAAGACAACCTTTTTCGGACTGTTGGTGATGCATTCTTCAAGCTGCAAGCACGACCTTTCATCTTTACATGCCACCAATACAATGCCATTGTTGGTGTCTTCACCTTCAGCCAACACTTCTTCCCTCAACATGCCTTGCTTTCGTCTTTCCTCCTCTACCTCTTCAAGAATATCCTATAATGATATGATCAAATCAGGATTCAGCCCAAAATATCCAACATTTATCAAATTAAACTATTTTTCCACAACCCACTTTAGGTCATCCTATTTTGAAAATCCGAATGAACTAGTAAAGTATTAGTCAAATCAAAACAATGCCAAATTAGTGTCTGTCTCGCATTCCAAATCAAATAAAACGATGATAAGCCAGAGACTTTCTCGAATAGGAACTCACTGACTCACACGTAAGACCTTCCACTTTGGTGCTTCTTCCAAGACTTCCTCCAATATTATGCCATGATTTGAACTGGTTGAGGCAGTGACATCGGCTGCCACACAAGCATGCAAAGCAAAATTAAGAAGGAAAAAAACAAATGCAGTCCACAGCTTGGCATGGGACATCTCATTTCCTTTCTGCCTCTTTTATTTTTTTAAATGCTAGTTTTTCATTTAATTAAGCAAAGTCAAAAATCACAACCTATGCGAGATTAAAGACCCAAAGAAAACATAATGATAAGTTATTACCTTCTTCAGTGTCTTCGTTAGCCCCCTTGGCTTTTTTCTTTTTGTTTTTGACATTCTTACTAGACTCGTTCAATTTCACACCATCTGACCTCACAAGATGATAAACACGTTTCTTTGCATAGTCAAATATCTTATAGCTTGCCTCTGCAAATATCCAAACAGAACGAAAACTCTCCGACACTCTGAGTGTATCCAAATATTTCAAGTAAGTCACCGTATCATACCTATCAGTAAAAAACCACACAATAATCAGTGCTCATGATAAAAAAGGGTCTGCAGCCGCAATCAATAGCTGATATCTTCTAAGCTCATCTAACTAAAAAGACATTGTTTGGTAACCGTCACTAACTAAAAAAGACATTGTTTAGTAACTGTCATTTTTTCACGAGCTTATAGCTTATATTTACTGGCTTATACCATTTTTAGATAAGCTAATTCAAATAGCTCATAGCTTAAACCTTATAGCTTATGATTTTTTCTCTCAATTTTACCCTTGTTCTCTTAATTGAAGAAAATTAAATATCAATTGAACATATCTTTTTTATGTTATTTCATATTCATAAGCTAAGCTAATTCAACCGCTAATTTTACCAAACACTACAAATTCAATCAACTAGCTTATCAACCATAAGTTCGTCTGCTATAAGCTAACTTATCCACTATCCGTTATTTTTCACCAAACAGAGCCCTAGTGTACAAAATTCTCTATAACCGCAATTGAAAACACATTTCACTGTGATTCTCCACAATACAAAAAACTACAAAGCAGCTATTACTACAACCGCAAGTTAAAACATCGACAAGCAGATTTAATGCAGATGCAATGAGAGAACAAACAACAAAAATAACCTGACTAGATAATCCAACAACTTCCTCAACGTCTTAAGATCCGATACAAGCTGCTTAGTCTTCTTCCCTAAAGTATGCCAAATTGGATCCAACTGTCTCCTAACAATCTCATCAAACGACTTAAACAACCCATTCTCCACTGTCAAATCCTCCACATCAACCTTATTCGTCTTCCTCATCTCTTTCAAACACGCATCCATAACCTCTACAATTGCTTTCTGAATCCCCACCATATACTTCGTCATCGGAACCCTAATATCCACCACATCCGGTGGATCCCTTTCAAGCTCCTGACTCACATAAACCTGAAACCTCGGCCATAAATGTAACTTCCGTAACCCTAAACACTTCATCGTCCTCTCCGCCTTCGCAAAACCAGAAACCATCGCCTGAGGACGATCAGAAAATGCTCTAACATAAGCATCGCGATTGAACGAACGGAAAATTCTTACTATAAAAGCTTCAGTGGAAGTTTCGGAAATTGAATGTGCATTGAGAATAATAATCCCGGAGATTGTCGAGGTAGGTAGTTTGTTTGTTAAAAGATCGACGATGAGGATTCGAGGAGTGATGAAACAAACGTGGCCGGAGGAATAGAGAGAGTGACGGTGGTTAACAGCGAGATCGGCGGTGATTTCAGTCGGGATTTGGTGAATTTGGGGGTTTAGGGTTTTGAGATGGAAATTGATTTTCGATTTGAGAGTGGGAGAAGGAGAGAGAATGAGAAGTGTGCCTTGTGAAGAAGAGTGGAGAAGAAGAAGAGAGGAGATGAGTTTTGATAAGGAGAGTCCTGATGAGAGAATTGTGAGTCCGCCATTGGTGTCTTCTAGAAGCTCTGTGATTATGTGTTCGTGGAATTCAAGAACCATTGATGAATAATAATGGATGCAAATTGAAGAAGTTCGAATTTGATTTGATTGTTACTGGTGGAAAAATTTTAGGTTTTGAATTGCAAATTCTCGAAGGAATGAAGCGTTCAAAGTTTCAACTGCAAAACCAGTTAACCGCGAAATTGTGAACTGCGAAATTGTGCCCGCGAAATTGTGTAGAAACTTGTTATTGGGAGTAGCGCTATTAGTACACTCTTCTTTTTGATAATACACCATCTTATTGTTGAAAGGATGTGTATAATTCGTGTTCAACATTTAAAATTGTCACCAATTATGGAAAAATGTTGAAAATAGAGTTTGTTGAGTGTTAGTTGGTAGTTAGTTAAAATCAACTAGAGTTAGTTAATCACCAACTGATTTTTATTTCAGTTATGATGTAATGTGTGAAAGTGTAAATGTGTACTAGTACATATAGTGAAGTGATTAACAATAATAAAATAAACAATTTAACAGAAAATGTTTATTGTCTTAGAAACTAATTTCGAATCACCCCTTAATATGAATTGCAATTTTGCAATCAGTTTAATCTATCATTTTATACACTTTCAATCTATCTTGTAGTTGCTAAAAAGTGTTATTTTTAAAGGTTATGTGTTATGACGTAAGATTCGTTTTGTAATGAACTAGCTCATTCGTTCCATCTTTAGTGAGGTCTCTAAGAAAATGAAATCTAAAATCTATATGTTTACTTCTACGAAGTATAATTTAATTTTATGAGTGGAGAAACCTTGAAGTCTTATACAACGCATTGGCTGCCTGAACGATGGCAGGCCGTATGAACCTATTCTTTGTTACTGTCGTGAAAACAGAATCCATCTTGTTGCTTGTGGCACTCCACAAAAAATTGGAACATGGGTGAAAGAAAACCAACGTGAGTTAACTCACGTTGGGGTTCAGTGTGAGTTTTCAGCGTGACTTAAGTCACGTGGTGTTAACATCTGCCTATTTAAAATATTATATTAGCTTATGTATATCATAAAGATAATAAATTTTATATAATTTTAATTTTAGATAAACTCGTACGAGTTCTCGAGTCGAGTTTACCTAAGCAAAATGAGTTGAGGTAAACTCTTGAGTTGCAAAACCTTGATTATGACAGTTGAACGGTTGAATCGTTTTTTGGAAATATTTGGAGAAGAATAGTTTCTACATTGTTAAAAATAATAGAAAAAGAGAGTAATATTTTTTACTTAACTCCTACTCACCCTGCTCTTAACATTTTCTTGCTCCGTCTTGTCATCTCATTGTCTAACTCTAATTAGAATTATAAGAAACACAATATAATTTGGTCAATTGCTAAAGCAAATAACATATGAGAAAGGAAAAAAAACTAAGAACAAAGTCAAACATCTCTCTAGTAAATCAAAAGTATATGCAACAACATAATACTGCAAGAGTTCCCCTCAAAAAAAAAAATATACTGCAAGAGTGCATCAGTGCAAGCACATTTCCATGGTACTAAAAAAAACTAAATCACACATAGAATTCATTAAAACAAAAAGTCAATAAATGAAGGTTATCAAATAATATCATGTCTCATATATAGTAACATATCTAAGTAAGGAATATTTCATTTTTCTTCATCTTTCAATGCTTTTCCTCAACGATGATAATAAAGAGCTTAGCAACGTAAATGATTTCGGTTGATAAATAATATTCAATTAGTGGATGGAGTTTTTTTTTTATCAAGTAATTTAGTGGCTAGAGCTCCCACAATTAAATTGTGGAGAAGTGGAGTGTCCAGCATTCGAACCCCGGCTCTTGTATATAATATGCAATATCCCTATCAAGTGAGCTAAGCTCACGGGGATAGGGGATGAAGAATTTTTAGAAGCAATTGGTGACGAAATTCTAAAATGCATGAAATTAATATGTATTTGAAAATCTTCATTAAATAGAGGTCAAAAGGAAATAAAGTTCATGTCTTAGAAACCATCCTTTTCAACAAAAAAATGTCTTAGAAACCATAAAATCTTACCATTGTATATGTAGAATCTAATATAAAAAGTAGACATACAAGAACTATTGCAACTATATATTCCCTAACTGTCATCAATCAAATACGAATTTACATGCTGAGGCCCTTGGCAACGAAGCTAACTTCAATAACATTTGATACTTTACTTTTCTATTTATTATAGAGGCGCTCTTAATTGTCATGGTTTTCAGCACTTTTGAATTCTGCATAATATATTTTGCAAATTGAAGTCCAGATTCTGTAATTTTATGGTCATTAAGCAAGCATGTTCTGAGCTGTGTTGAAAGGCATTTCGGAACAGTTACCGGATCCATCCAATTATACACAACTTCTTCTACATTGCTATAATCCTGTCAACAATTCAAATATCTTTTATAAAATAAAATAGGTGACAAAGTGTTGAAGTAAAAAGAAAAAGAAAACGCTAGGCATCAACAAAACCTCATGAATGGTAAGATTTTGAAGTTTTGGACAACATTCTAGTAGTATTTCTAGCAACCACTTCCACTTCTCACAATGATTATGTTTGAGGATAAGCTCCATGTTGGTTAGATTGTGAATCCTGGGCCAGTGATAATTGCCGCGAAGTGGGGCGTCCTGTTGTGATTTGTAAAAAATAATTTCTAAATCACAAAATTAAACAACTTGATTAAAATTGATAGCCATACTATTCTTACCAGTTCTACACGCAAAACTTGAGCCTCTTCCATGCAAAACCAAGTGAGTAGGAACATCAAATAACGAGGCATTATTTTGGTACTGTTTGCTCTGATAAACTTTGGCAAGCTTTGCATCTTCTACTGTAAAACAAACGTACCCTGTGAAACAATCCACTGACTGTTGTTTATGTGTAATGATTCTGCTTTCAATTCCTCTAGAATGGGACATCCTAATAGAAGGTTTAGGAAGTCTTCAACACATTCGAAACATAGACAAGACAAATGAAGAGTTTTGAGGAGAGGAAAATTCACAACCACGTGAGAAAGATCATTCACTTTTAGCCCTTTCAAATGAAGAACTACGAGGGTTTTACAACTGAAAATGCAAGGAGGTAAATTGAAATTAACCCTACTGGAGATTTCAAGATTGATAGTCTCAATTCCTCCACGCTGTGCAGCAGCATATACAAATTGATCGATACCATGTGAGTGAAGGCTAGAAGCGTTTGAACATTTGAGGCCAAACATTGGAGAGGGCGTGTTGTCTCGTGAGAGAAAGACAAAGGACACAAAATCGCAAAAGGTGGTGAAGTTTTGGAAAGTTTCGTCTTCGAAATGGAGAGTGAGAACTGAGAGCCATAGTTTGTTCCATCTCTTTGAGAGTATGCTTGTGGTTGCAGCAAATTTTGTTGAGAGAAAAGAAAGGATGTGACAGAGAATTGGGTCTGGTAAGACGCTAAACCTATCTTCAGTTGGAATTAGTCGTGACATCTCAAACTCAAACCCTAATCCAAAACCAAAGTTCTAATCAAAATCTGTGTGTTGTGTAAATTCATAAAGGTCGACAGGGCTGCCTCCATCATTCACGTTACGTTGAGGACCTGAGGTCGATAGAAAAGAAGCTCCATTACCTATAATTTTAGGGTTATGTATATATACGCATCATTTTGTTCAAATCAATTTTTTTTTTTGTGAAATCAAATATTTACAAATATATATATATATATATTCATTAAAAAAAAATTATATCTTATAACCATTCAAAAAATAATAAAAATACATGTACAACAATAGATAAAGGGAATACATGATTTGTTATTTTGTTGGTGTTATTATGGGTGCGTTTTGTTTAAGATTTTTTTTCAAAAGAAAACTATTTTTTTTTTTAAAAAAATCACTTTTGTCATTTCTAAGTGTTTGTTTAGTATTTTTAGAAAAATCATTTTATCAAAAAAATCTATTTTGACCCTAAAATGAAAAACTATTAGGATTAACTTTTCTTAAAGTCTTTTTTTTCAAAAAGAATGAGGTAACACATGTACAAGTTAAAACTCATATTTTTTTTTAAATAGATTTGTATGAGTAGTAGGCAAACACAAATAATTTTAGATTTTTTTTTAAATCTCTGAAAAAAATCTCTAGATTCTTTTAAACAAAATCTATTTTTTTTTTAAAACTGCACCCTATATCAGTTACAAAAACTACATATATAAAAAGTTTTATTGAGTTGTTGAGAGTTCTTTCTCTCTTCTCCATTCAGTCTGTGTTAACGAGCTATTCTATTTTTCATTTTTTTTTGTCCCTTTGGAATTAAGAATGTTCTTTAAGATCATAGTCCATTTTAGGTAAATGTTCATTTAGAATTAAGAATGATCTATGAGCATAGTCTCTCTTGAGATATACAGTCCCTTCAAAATTAAAAGTATATATCATTTTGGATGTTTTCCGCCTTTTGATAAGTTAGATGTTAGAAATGATTGTAACATCGTATTTGAGTGGTTGTAGTATAATAATATTTAGAGATTTTAAAGGTTATAACGGTGTAACACCATATTTGAATTGGTCACAGTACCATAGGAGATCGAGTGGTCTTATTACCATAATTGATTGGTTTCACTGTAAAATTAAGAGTGATCTGAATACCATATTGGAGGTGAAATTCTTGAACAAATCTCCACAGTGCAGTAGTTAATCGCACAATTGCAATTTGACTTGTTTTATCCTGGAGACGACATGGTTGACAGTTTGGCTAGCACAATTTTGATTAGTGCTACGAAACGTCTTAAAGAGAACGACTTCGTTATGAGTCAACCTAGTATTAATTTCGATAGATATAAATTCTTTTTTAAAATAAACTTTGAAAATCCAAATACAACAGTTTTGAAAATCTAAAAATCAACGAAAACCTATATATAATTGAAAATATATATAACATACATGACTTAATATGAAAGAGAGTTAATGTATTTTCAAACATTTATAAAGTAAAAGGCATAAATGTAGGAACAATTGAGACATGTCCTTGTTATGAATTTGGATAAAATCTTACACCAATATTATAATGTGTGGATCAAAATTTGCACCAACCAAAACTATAGTGGTTAAACAAGCACAAAAAATAAAACAAGATAAAGGAGAAGAAGAAAAAAAAGAATACAACAATATTTATTTATCCAATTTGATCAAATAATTTCTTATAAAGAGATATAAGAGTTACAATTCTCTAAGAACAGATATAAATTTTACCTTTTCTCTAACATGTGCTTGTGGCCAAGAGACTAAACGATTTATCCAAGGTGTTTATCAACCCTAGTTTTTATCTCAAAAGGAACCAACCCTTACTCTTTGATTTTCTAAGGATTTATCCAAGAGACTAAACGATTTATCCAAGGTGTTTATCAACCCTAGTTTTTATCTCAAAAGGAACCAACCCTTACTCTTTGATTTTCTAAGGATTCCCTCTTTTTGTAAAACCTAGTTTGCCTCACTTCACCTCATGCTCAAAAATAAAAGAAACACTTTATATATAGCCTTGACCTCCCTATTTCTCTTCATTTCTAAGCAATGTGGGACTTCTTAAATATGTATTTTTAAAACCGACACGGACAATCTCCTCCTTAATTGAAAACAATACATCTACTTTCATTGTCATACTCCACCTTACCTTTTAATCGACGACGATACCACTTTAACCATCAATCACCTTGTTGTTTGACCTTGCATTCAACTACACTTTGTAGTCCCACAAAATTTCACATTTACCTCTTCGAACCTCATATCGTCTTCAGACCTCTTGAAGATCTCGTGCCCAACTACCTTAGGCTTTCTTTGTAGCTTCACAAGTTTTCACTATAACCTCTTCATCCTTGGAGTGATCAATTTTGTCCTCGTGAAGATCTCATTGCCTCCAATTACCATTGATCTTTTAGGTAATCACACAAGTCATTCCATACATTCTTCAATCCCCAAAGTGCGCCTCCATCCTCTTGAAGAATTCATTGCTCTCAAGTAGAACATAACACACAAGGACTTTGTAGTTGTAACATTGTGGTTCCACCATTTGTCTTCACCTAATCCTACTGATGGAAGACTCCACTTCAATATGAGCTTTCTCCATCATTTGTCTTCACTTTGTATTTAATAACTTCCCTATATTATGGACAACCTCTTTGTTCTTATAATTAGGGATAAAAGGAGTATTTGGTTTTTAAACTTCCCTATATTATGCCGAATTCCTAATAGTTTATGAAAAGTACTCTCACACACCATAACCGTGGAGAAGACGAGACACTCGAGTTCAAATCTAAGCTCTCCACATCAATGTCACAGCAACTAACAATAGAATTATATTTACGAAATTGTTGTTGAATAAACTAAAACTTACAAAAAAAAATAAAAAAAATAACTCGAGGTTGACTATGGCAGCTTTGAGCCACCCCTAATTAAGTTCGCCCCTAATCTTAAGATACCGAGTGCAAATTGGAAGAAAAAAATTATACTGGGACTATTCTCGTAAATATTTTATGTTTGTTTTATTTTAAAGTTGTGATTTTTTTTCTTTTTTATTGTTATTAGAGATATTGTAAATTAAAAATTATGAATAAGTTTTACTTGATCAAAAAAAAAGTTTTACTTTACCATCAAATATTTATGATAAGGTGTAACTTGCATATAAGTTTTAAGTTTGGAGAGGATATTTGCATATAAGTTATAAATTTGAGGCGTATTTGCTACATAAATTTTAAATTTGAGGGGTATTTGTGCATAAATGTTAAATTTCAGGGAGTATTTGTAAGGTCAGTGGGTGGCACAAATATTAATTTTGAAAAGAAAAAAACAGATTTTTTCAATAAATAAATATAGTCAATTACCCCCTTCTGACGTGGAATGACTTTTATGACCATGTGGTAGTGCCACGTGGACAGCTAACGGTCACATCATCATATTGGATGGAGAAAATTAACATAAGAGAGTAATTGACGGACGTTTTACAATTTTAGTGAGGTTTTTGAAATTTTGCATAATTCAAGAATTTTTTTGAAAAAAGTTACAATTTCAAAAGGCAATTAACTATTTACTTTTTTTTTAAGAGAGTACACAGTAAATTTTATCACTTGCCTAAATTAAAATCACATTTATTAAGTGTCGGCTATAGACCTTCATTTAAATTTCATAACGGTGGTATAAAAATGGTCCAAGTAATTTAAACGTACACATAAATTTAATCAATACCGTTTAAAGAACCTAAACAATAGCATGAGCATAGACATGCAAAAACTCTACTAAAATTTATAAAGTAGCGATTGAGAATTTTATAGAGATTAAAAATTTTAGGGATCAAAAGTGATGATTGAAAATTTTATAGGGATCAAAAGTTGATGAAATTTTTTAAAAAGATTAAAACAAAAAATTAATACATTTATAAAAATAAAAACATATTTAACATTTTATTTTATAAGTTTCCCCAAAAGATATTTTGAGATGATGAAAAAAATACTCCCTCCGTTTTAAAATACATGTCCAATTTTTGCAATGTGCACTATTCACTTGACTTACTTTGACCATACTTTTTAACTAATGTATAAATACAAATATTAGCATGTAAAATGTTGTTTGATTTGTCTCGACAAATATTTTCAACATATTAATTTTTTATAATTTTTTACTTTAGATAATTAAAGATATTAACGGTCAAAATTGTGCATTGACATATGTAAAGTGATTGACTTAGACATGTATTTTGAAACGGAGGGAATAAGAGATAACCACTATCTTTACCAAAGAGATCAAGGCATATAAATTAATTAACACGTACGAGTTTGCCGTAGAATGGGACTCCCAATTAATTAAAACAAGTCCTTTTAAAATGAATGATGGAAACAACGGATGTGGACATTTAATGCCAATATCCTAGGAGTGTCTATTGAAATGTCTTACATTATACATAAATACAATTATTACATTATACATAGATATAATTATTTTTACCTAATAGATCGAATATCATATGCGTGTAATCGTAAAGGATAATCCTTTGAGCGGGTAGAACCACAATGAATAATAAAACTTTATATTCTTCTACTCAAGGTAGCAAGTTTAATTTTCTCTGATGTCAAATTAGATGTACTCATTTATTTTCATAAAAAAAATCTACTAAATGATTTAACAATGTTGCATTTAAAGAAATATTTGATCATCTCATACGAGTGTATTTGGTTTTATGGTTTGAACTATTTATGTTTGTGTCTAAATAATATTTGTTCAAATGTCAAAACACACATAACTCGTGCGTGCTTTGAACTCAAGTTCCTTCATAAATGTACAAGGTTTTTTTTTTACGCAATCATAAATATGAGTTAAAACTTTTCCCGCTCTCTTCACTCTCACCCTCCTCAACCACCCTCTTCAGTCTTCATTCAAGCTTCATTCGATAGTACAAAACAACATAAATCACTACAAACGTACACCGATGAATTTTCAACAAGTTCCTCATCTCTTTCTACACGAGATTTCAAATTTGGGAAATTCCAGGTGCGTGTTCTTTTGCTACTTTTAACTTATCAAGTCCATCAATATTTTTTTAGCTACTAAATCATTATTCATGTTTATAACATGGTCAATTTACATTAAATTAGTTGTTAATGTTGTACTATTACAGTGTAATGAAGGCTAATATTCTCAAGGAAGAGCCTAGATGTGCCCAAATGACAATTTTTTATGATGGGAAAGTAATTGTGTTTGATGATATTCCAGCTGAAAAAGTCAAGGAGATCATGGACTTTTCCACCAAAGGAACTACTTCTACCTCTCAAAACCACAGCAATAATTATGCTTCCAGATTTGCTCAGAGTCACCCTTCATTTCTTGCTATAAATTCTGCCAACAATTCTGCTCAAATACCATCCACACCTGTTATATGTGGTAAAAATATAGGAAAAAACTTAGGTGCAATTCCTTAAGTGTTTTTTGTATGGTTTTTAACTAGATTCATCATGATTTGCTCAAATCCAAAATTTTCTCGTAGTTTGTTTTATCCAAAAAGGTATATTTTTAGTTAAGAACCATACGAAAAGCACATAAAGAATTGTACCTGAGTTTTGCCCAAAAATATAAACGGATATCTAATATTCGAAAGGGTGCTTGATTTATGTAACGGTTTTATGTATGGTTTTAAATTTTGCATGCAGTCGCGGATGCGGCCATTTCGATTATGGTCATTGCATTTGTATGCAGTCGCGTTTGTTGCAATCTGCATTGCTACTATTGCAGCGTAAAATAATTTTAAATTTTTACAAATTGTAAAAGGGACACCACCATGCATACAATATTCACTTACCATAGCAGAATTTATACTATTTAATTTTAAATTTTAAATATTGATTAAGAGTTGCTTGAAGTACGTAGTGGAGAGACTCTTAATTAAAAGTAACATTTATTTCATTAGATTTGAAGATTTGGATTTGGGGTTTTGAAATTTTAATATCTAGTGAAATGATTTAAACGAACATGATTGAAATCATCTTATGTGGTTCATTGTAAGATTACAATTCGTCTGTACACGTGATTGAAAATCACACTGTAATTACAGTGTAATGCCATTTCAAAAATTACCGCGATAGTGATATTGGATCTGCAAATTGCGGAAGTAGACCACAATTTAAAACTAGGTTTTTTTTGTTTGTTTTTCATATTCATGACTTTCCTTTTAACATATATTCAGATTTATCAACGACTAGGAAGGCTTCACTTCATCGGTTCTTGGAAAAAAGGATGGATAGGTAAGCTAGATCTCTCTTAAACAAATGAAAAACAAATCTTATTTAACTTCAAAGTATTTATTGTTTGTTCTTTGTCAACTTGGGACTTCTAAGAAACCATGTCCTCACCCACTCAAATTGGGATATGGATCCTCTTAAGTATACTTATTATTACTCCTTTCATTCCAAATGTATTAGCAAAAATTATAAATATATGATATTTGAACATATTCATTAAGACAAATCCAACAACATAGTCAAACTAGGTCACCATTTAGTAGCTCAAAAAGACCCCACACTCACCCATCAAATTGACGACATAACAAAAGTAAAGGAGCAAATTGTAGTAAATTGTTTTCCTCTTAAAACTATATCCCCTCCGTAACTATTACAAACAAAAAAATAATTTTTTAAGTTTATTGAATAATTGATGTATCTAATCTTTGTATTGACCAAATATATTAATTATTTAACAAATCTAAAAAGTGTTTTTTTTAGTAATGACGGAAAGGAGTATATGAATGTTATTTTCTATCATAATATCATCGTTTATGTTTTTTGCAGATTTGATGCAAAGATACTATATCAAACAAGTAACCCAACAAACCTTAATAAGCTAATTGATGAATCCATGACATGGCTCTCCTTGGCACCACAAAGACCACAAATCAGAAAGTAGCTCCAACTATGTGTTTCTTTAACTCTTTCGTTGGATTGACCACTTTTTAGATTTATTGAATAATTAATGTATTTGATATATGTATTGATCAGATACATCAATTATTTAAGGAATCTAAAAAGTATTTTTTTAATAATAATGATCGGGAGAAGTATATGAATGACATTTTCTATTATAATATCATAGTTTATGTTTCTGCAGATTTGCTGCAAGGGGTGCCATATCAAACAAGTTACCCAACAAACCTTAATAAGCTAATTGATGAATCCATGTCATGGCTCTCCTTGGCACCATAAATCAGAAAGTAGAGTGTTCCTTTAACTCTTTCGTTGGATTGACACCAACATTTTATGAGCTTCTTAGCTAGCTCAGTGTAGTTTCTCTATGAACTGGATCAATTATTAGTGTGTTTCTCTACTTTTTATACATATTTGTGAATGTTGTGCCTCATGCTTATTATTAGTACCATAACTAACGTTGTTGTTCTGGTTGACCTTAAAAAAAATGTATTTGTTACTTACATTCATTTTGCAGGGTCAGTTAACTTTTATATAGTTCAATTGGTTTTCTAGTTCAATTGGTTTTCTAGTAGTATATAAGCCACGATACGGTGTCTATTTAGTATTGTTGTTAGAAATCAATGTGATCATTCTTCTGAGTAAATGAGCATTTAGTTTCTCAAAATTGTAAAGATTGAGCAATTTAGCTTTCAAATTTAAAAAATAGAAAATTAGTCTCTTAAATTAAAGATAATCAATCAATTTACTCTTTCCACCAAAATATTGTTTTATAATCATTCATCAAAACCATTGAAAGACCTAGAATATTGATTTGAATACTCTCTTATTGCATTAACACAAAATATAACCTTGAAAAGTTGTGGTGCTAAATTTGGAAGAAAAAGATTACTAAATTGTCTAATGTTTAGTTTAAAGGACTAAAATTATCTATTTGTGACTGTTCGCAAAAAGGTCGCGTGTGACCAAACACACGTCATTTGTGTTCCTTTTCGTCATCAGATTGCTGACATCTTCACCAAAGACCTACCTCGAGTTCTTTTTTATGATTTCTGGACCAATCTAAACATATGTGAACCTCCCGCTTCGACTGCGGGGATTGATAGAATATAATATTCTCCTTATAATTAAGTTTGATTTCCTGTAATTATGTTTGTAATTATATTGCAATTACTCTCTTAAATTTGACTTTACCTTTTGTGATTGTTGTATATATACTCTTGATCATTATTAATAAAATTCATGAATTAATTTTCTTTAGAAACGAACTATGTAAACAATTTTGGTATATTTATTCATCTACTCTTTTTATCTTTGTTTTTGATTTGATTGTGAATTTTTCTATATACATAGGTTGTTAGATTTGTTCTTGTTTGAATAGTTTTGCTTGGACTTTTTAATTGTTTGGTTGTCACTGTTATGTGTTCCACGTATTATCCTGTTAGTTTTGAACGAGTGATCGAATTCACAACAACAAACTAAATTGATTTACTCTTATAATTTCAAGGATTCTTTGATTTCTTTTGTCATATTAATTCATTCATAAACATAAATCTTTTGAGCCAACATAATTTTGATGGTTTTTTAGCCAAAATAATTGAAACCTACATGCACCAAAACAACACATGTTTGAAATTTCCAACCTTCGTGGCTTGTATTGATTCTTCTGTTCAGTGCAAGAAAGGAACATGTTTTTCCAAAATTAACCCATTGACATTGTTACTAACATCAGATAACATGGAGAGTGTAGCAATTTCCTAACATCAAATATTATTAATGTATGTCCCACCACTTTATATGGGTTTCATTTACAAAACTAGGATCCACAATGATTTAAGTTAATTATAAAGTGAGTATTACTGAGAGTGTTGCATTACTCCTTCCGTTTCAAAATATACGTCGCAATTTTACAATATACACTATTCACATATCTTACTTTGATCATATTTTTTAACTAATATGTAAATACAAATGTTAGCAGGTAAGATGTTGTTTGATTTGTGTCGATGAATATTTTCAAAATATCAAATTTTTATAATTTTTTATTATATATAATTAAAAATATTAATTGTCAAAGTTGTGTATTGGTATGTGTATAGTGATTGATTGTCACGTGTATTTTGAAACGGATGAAGTATTAAATTTATAGGAATAAACTCTTATTTCATAACTTTAAGTAAGGTCTAAATTGATTGGCCTTGATATACTTTCTGTCGGTATTAATTCATCCATAAACATAAAACTTTATAAGGTTAAATAAGCTTTGGATGCCTATAAATATCTTAAATTTCATTATTAATCCCTCTAAAAAAATTCAGCAAGTTTTGATACCCTAAATATTTTCTATCACGATTTTTTATCTTTTTTTTAAATAAACTCATGTGTATCTTTTCAAATTTTGAATTGTTTTTTCTATTACATTTCGTACATTATAGAAACCTCTTTTAAGTTTTTAGCACTGTAAAATTCATATTTAATTTTGTTAAAAAAAATTAAATATTGCTTTAATACTCAACATATTTATAAAAATTCATTCAAAAATGTGACGGGTATGCTTGAGTTGGCTTAAGAATATAGACCAAAATATGTGTCATAAAACATTTTTAGGACCAAAACTTCTAAAACAATTTAGATCGACTAAAAGGGAAAATTGATATATTTATAATGACTAAAAGCTTGTTTATCCCAACTTTATCTTCCTTTCTCATAACTTATTCTTAAGTTCAACGTCTTTACCTGCCAAAGGGTTAAGTGGAATGAATCAACTTAAGTGGTATGATAAAAAAAATAGGCTCCAGAGCACTGGTTAAGCATAAACTTTGTTGACTTATTTATGGATTAATTACACAATTTTCAATACAATAATTATTATATAATTTCCCTTTTTAGTATCCTTAACCGATACTCCAGAGACACCAGTTATCATTTTCCTAAAAAATAATACTAATGATGAAGTAGAGATGTATGTTAAAAGCTACAAAGACATATTCAAGGGTAAAACATAAATTTATTTTGGGGTGACAAAGTTTAAAAGACACAATAATTAAACTATGAAATTTCAAATCTTGTTACATGTTTCTTTCATTTGTTTAATGCTGATTTGATATTTATAAATACTAATATTGAATACACGATATGCATACTGGTTTAATATTTAATTTTTAAACTTCCAATGTCCTGTGCCAAATCCCAAATCTTGTTACATGTTTCTTTTAATTCTCTGGTGTTTTTTTTAAAGAACAAGTCTCTTAAGTTGTGACGTGTTTTACATACAAATAAAAATTTAGAATGTTTTTCACGGGAAAGGATCTCTTCCTTCGTGTTTTTCTATAGTTTTCTATGGTGTGGAAATTTACGCCATTAATTATATTATCTCTTCTCATTTCAAGTCTTTAACATTAATATTTTTAAACATCAATTTTTTTTAAAAGGCTGAGATTCCACTAGACTCTGCGATGATTGGAGAAAATCCATTCCCTCTTTTCACATATGTAAATGTAACTTCTTTTTTTTTCAAATAATCTAAAGATTAATTGCACACAACATACACCTGACGAAATGGAAAGTTATACTATATTTAAACATAGCTCATGTACATAAACATAAAGTAGACAAAAAAAAGCTCATATACATCAAAATCGTTGCAGCTTTCAATTGAAAATTTAACAAAGGTTGTTCTAACTAGTGTCTTTGAGATATTCTTTAAAGATTTTAAATGAAGAAATCATACATTAAAAATGCTTAATGTTCCATTTTTTGATTAAATATATAATTTTTCATAAAAATTTACTAAAATCAGGACACTCATTAACATTTTTTTTAAACAAATTAAAAAAAAGTGGAGCCCACTATGCCCTCATTGAGCCACCCCTATATATATGTCCCCCTATACTTAGATATATTGAGTGCAAATTAGAAGAAGGCTAGATAACAAGAGTACACCGTCAAAGTTTATGACCACACGGCTTAATTAAGATCATACAATAGTGGTAAAAATTATTATCCAAGTTTACACTCTTTTTCTTCCACAACATTAATTCAATCAATAAGTAACATTTAAAGCACCTACATGAATTATAGACATAGGCATGCAGAAACTCTCCTAAAATTTATGAATTTAGCGTGAGCTGTGTGAGTTGGGTGAATAAATGCAACAGAAACATGAATGATATACGGATATTTTTGGTGAATTAAAATTATTTTATTGTTTTGAGTAAAAATAAAATTATTTTTTACCTAAAACAAATATATTTTATTAGTCGGTTTAATTCAATTAGTATAAACATTAATGACATAAAATTATTTTATTAATGAGTTTAACTTAATTGATAGGAATATTGCATCATATTATTTGTAGAAGTCAGGGTTCGAACCCCAACCACACTACTTATTCATCTTAAAAATGTCAATTTCTAACAACTAGATTATTTGACAAAAACAATTATTTTATTATAAAATTTGTATTGTCAATTAATGTTTTTCTTAAAAAAAAAACAATTGGATACTTTTCTAATTTTGGATATTTTTAATTATTTAAATTTCAAATTAAATTTTATCTTGATCATTGACTATCTAAGGCAATCCTCTTATTTTACATGGACAAGAGACGTGCTATGTTCTTTCACAAAAAAAAAAGAGAGAGAGACATGCTATGTATCTCCAACAGAGTAAACCATAGACATGACTAAGGCCTATTTTATATTTTAAATAATAATTTAACTTAGTGATTAATTTATGATGTAAATTTTTCTACACATTTTTCAATTAAATCATATCAAATAAATATTTTAGAAATTAACCTAATTCAATGAAGAAAAAATTTATGTTGACAACTTTTTGGATGTTCAATACCCTTCGTATATCTCTTTCAAATAAAAAAAAAACACCCTTTGTATATATTTTTATATTTAGTTCTTTTTTTTACAAAATATTTTTACATTTGATTGTTTTTATCTTTTATAGTCACATCAATAATAATAAGAGTTTGAATGGTATGCATGAGATTTTAAGTTCAAACCTCATTGATTCCATTCTTCACCAACAAAATGCCAAAAAGATAATAATAAATTGTGTATTTTTACCGTGACAAAAAATTTGTGTAGTTTTATATTATTGTCAAATAATTTATTGATTTTTCCCTTTCAAAAAAATAATTGATCATTGACTTTTAGATCTTCGAATATCATTACTCTTATATGAATGAATATTGATATATGTGAATATTCCAACATTGCTAGCATTTTATGTCACATCAAAAGTTGTTTTAAAAAGTCTAAAGATATTGGTATAGTCATTCGATGATAACTTTGTGACAACTCCCTTTTTAAAAAGAGTTAGAACATATGAAAAATGTTAAAAAGTGTCTGTGGGGCATTTGTTAAGAAGTTTAAAGAAGAAATTTTATCTTGAAAATGATGTAATCAACACATTGAAAGTTTAAAAAGTAACTTTATCTACATAAAATTTATAAATTATTCTATTTTTGAATCCTTAACTAATGTGCTAAGGAGAAAATTGTCTCAAAGGTATGATAAAATGGTTTTACAATTATTTCTCTTTTGAAAAACAAAACACACATAAAAATCGTGCGTGCTTTTAACTCCTTACGTCGCATGTGTACAATGAAGATATAAACTAAAGCTTCCACTCTCACCCTCCTCAACTATCTTCAACTAACCAAGTAATTCCGTACCCAAAAAAGCACAAAACAACATGAATCATTACAACCGTACACCTATGAATTTTCAACAAACTCCTTATCTCTTTCTAAAAGAGGTTTCAAATTTGGGAAATTCCAGGTACATGTTCTTTGCTACTTTTAACTTGTCAAGTCCATCAACAATTTTTTAGCTACTAAATCATGAATACATGATTCATGTTTATAACGTTGTACTATTTCAGTGTGATGAAGGCTAATATTATCAAGGAAGAACCTAGATGTGCCCAAATGACAATTTTTTATGATGGGAAAGTAATTGTGTTTGATGATGTTCCAGCTGAAAAAGCCAAAGACATCATGGTCTTTTCCTCCAAAGGAACCACTACCTCTCATTCTCAAAACCACTACAATAACAACTATGCTTTCAGATTTGCTCAGAGTAACCCATCATTTCTTGCTAGAAATTCTGCCAACAATTATGTTCAAGTACCATCCTCACCTGTTATTTATGGTAAAAAAAAATTGGATATATCTATTTGAGTGGATGCATGTGCTTGATTTGTGTAATGGTTTTATGTGTGTTTTTCATATTCATGACTTTCATGTTTATATATTCAGATTTACCAATGACTAGGAAAGCTTCACTTTATCGGTTCTTGGAGAAAAGGAAGGATAGGTAAACCAGAACTCTCAAACAAATAAGAAAAATCCTAACCACAAAATACTGTTTGATTGTAAAAAAAAATAAAGGATTGAATGTGTTTTCAGTCTTTTTAAATTCTTTGTTAAATTTTTAGTCCTCGAAAGTTTTTCATCACTTCTTTTGATCCATACTTTTTATTCAAAACTCGTATATAACTTTCAGATTTTTGAATGAAATTGTTTAGAAATGTGTAGAATATTTTGACAATCTCTTTCAAAAAAAAAGTTAGAATTTTTAAAAAAACATAAATTGAATATGAATTTTTAAGCATCAAAAACATAAAAATTCATATTTTGTTAAAAAATTCTATATTTTTTAAAGATTATCGTAATATTCTACCTATTTCTATTTCTGGAAACAAGCGTTGACTAATGACCAACAATGATAATGAAAACTTTTAAGAGATTAATAGCCTAACAAAAATTTTAGAGAACTAAAACAAAAAGTTAGTATATTTATAAGAAAAAAAATATATTAACCAAAAATAAAATAGTGAATAATTTATAACCGATGAACTTATATTTGATCATTGATAAGTTATGTTATATTAATCCCCGTGAACTTAGCTCAGTTGGTAGAGATATTGTATTTTATATGCAGGAAACGGGGTTCGAACCTCGGACACTCTACTACTCCACAATTAAATTGTGTGAGCTAGCCTTTAGGCTACTTGACTAAAAAAAATTATGTTATATTAATTATTGTTTGTGGTGCTGAGTTAGTCAGAAAACTTAAGAGCAGTGATAGTATATGTCTCAAACTTTTTTTTCGCAGGATTCTTGTTTCTTTCTCCTTCTTTTGCAAAAATATTGAATCTCGGCCATCAATTTGTGATCAGTCGATTCACAGTGTTATTAAATTATTATTTTTGACAATAATCTTCACCACTGATTTGCAGTCAGATAATTGAAATCAATAATTCCTCTGCAAAGAGGAAATGCATGTAATCAGAATCCAAGAAAATTTTCCCTTTACTTCTTGGTACTTCTTGGTCCGAAATAATTTAAGTCTTATCAAAAAGCATGTATAGTAATGTCATGTCTTCTAAGTCTATGAATATTGTGTTTACGAGAATTGGTTTTGTCATTCAAAAAGGTCTAACGGCGCAACTTGTTATCGGCTTGTCATCTATTCAAATGTAAATAATCGTTTATATTTCTAAAGTAAAAGGATTTGACGATTAATGGTTTGAAATAATGATTTATTTTCCTCTTAAAATAAATGATGTAGGCTGAAACATGAATTGATAACATTTTTCCTATGATTTTTGTGTTCCATATTTACTAATATCTTTTTTCTGTTTCTACAGAATTGCTGCAAGGGTACCATATCAAACAAGTAACCCAACAAACCTTAATAAGCCAATTAATGAATTCATGTCATGGCTCTCCTTGGCACCACAATCATCAGAATGTAGCTCCAGCTCTGTGTTTCTTTAAACTTTTTTTTGTTTAACTCTATATATCTATGATCTGGATCAATCATTAGGGTGTTTCTCTATTTTGTAGGACTTGGTCTTATGTCCTATTCTCACAAAAATATGCCTAAATGTTTGTGAATGTTGTGGCTCATGCTTATTATTAGTACCCATAATTAATTAAGATTTAAGAGTGTAGTTCTGATTGACCCAAAAGAAGTGTAATCCTGGTTACCTACATTCACTATATATGCGTCTATTTAGCAGTGTTGTTATAGAAAATGTCCTCAATATGATCATTCTTCTATCCATATCAATTTTTCCATCAACACAAAGCTTTATATCACCGATAGGATTGATAAAAAAAATAAGGGTTGATGATGTGTTTCGTCCTTGCAAATAGGGGTCGTTTAAAAATTCGTCCTGTATTCGTTAATCTTTGCTTTTTAGCCTTGCAAAGTTTAATCAGTTAAAATTTCGTCTCTTGACCCAGTTAATGACTGCCACGTCACTAATTTGATGACGTGGCAATCACTGCCACACATGAAATTCCAATTTTGCCCTTAAGAAGGGGAAGAAAGAATTGGAAACCCAGGGGTAAAATTG
>Ga0099826_10000194_pt1 | contig 25945 bp, 13 predicted proteins | sample Mtrugardesep15_FD_76830 | JGI IMG/M metagenome (GOLD analysis project Ga0099826, IMG submission 76830) | Root nodule microbial communities of legume samples collected from California, USA - M. trunc garden sep15 | ecosystem: Host-associated > Plants > Roots > Nodule | place: USA: California... | reverse complement strand
CCAATACTCCTCAAACACCCTAAATTTTTTATTAGGGTCTTTGTTTTGAGTTCTTCTAAAGATGTTTTTGTTAATATCCTGACACGAGTTAGAATATACCATGATATAGGGTATTGAAGTTGTGGGATTTTAGAAAAAGAAGGAAAAAAGAATAAGAACCTTAAATATTAAATTGTGAAAATCATAGTTACATATCAGTGAGGAATGATCAATGCCTCTATTATGAGTATTCTGCATCAATATGAGTTTTCCTATAAAATTTTGGTAACGTATCCACGCCATATTCTATCCTTAATTTTCTGTATTCTAGTGTCTTTGTCGTTTCGTACACGTGTTTAGTCCCATGTATCTGGGCTTTACAGGTTCTCTTCATTGAATATAATCTAGCCCAGTGTTACCAATTCCAAAATCATATAATTGAGCGGACCACAACAATCACTATTTCGGTTGCTACATCTGCAACACTAAACAGCTTGTTAAGTAGTGACCAGGGGCCACCCCACTACGCTGCTATAGCACTATTGACTACACTAATCTAGTGTCCATTCTTGTTGAGACCTCAAATCTTGTTAACATCTCCCTAGAGATACTGGATGGAGCTCTGGTACTAATCTGATGAGAACTAAACCCAACGATAGAAGAAAGCATTCATTGATAGATATCGCTATTAAAGTCCATGTATTTGAGAGACCTGGTTCTCTCCCACACTTAATCCCTTCCCAAAACCAAAGATATCTTCTCTAATCTAGCATTTCTATTAATTATAGCCTTTGATCTTACACCCCATAACTAATTAACTAATTAAAGGATTACCTACCAATACTCCCACAGGATGTAGCACTGACGCTCGATTTGATAAGGATGGGATCAGATTATAGAATAAAATAGTTCATTGATAGGAAAACACGATTGTAGTTCCGTATTTGAGAGACCTGGTTCACCCCCACTCTAATGCCTCACCAAAACCATCTTCTCTAATCTCCTTTCTATTATTTATAGCCTCTCATCTCAGACCCTAATTAACTACTTAACCAATACATAAGGATTACCTATCAACACAATTATTTAACAAAAAAAAAAGGATCGTAAGATTACTTGCTCAACTCGCGTGACCCCTGAAGCAATCACTGATCCCTTTCGCAGAAGCAGAATTTTCTCTAACAACCAATCATCAAAGGCATCGCCCATTCCTAGTTGCAAGACTTGTTTAGCAACCCAGAAAGCCTGCCTCCTGTAATGTATACAATGCAAGCATTTTGAGATAAAATCTTACAGGTAAAACTTAAATCAGAATAACTAGTTTAAAATAAGATTTATTAAATTACCTAATCCATCCACCATCTTGCAACTGGAAGATAACATCAACGAGATCCAATATGGGTGCACTTAAATTTGGTGGCACCCACTGCATAGAATTAAATTAATCAGAACCAAGAAGCCATCATGCATATAATTAATAATTATATAAGAAGAACGGCTTTGTAATCCAAAAAAACAAATCACCATTCCCCTATAACAAAAGAATAATACTCCAGAACTACAGGGTTAAAGTTTTCATAACCTCTGTTGGAAGAGGGTCAGCAGTATTATGGTGCACATTGGAGACCTCATCTGAACTATCTTTTCCTTTCACTGACTTCTGCAAGTTACTGGGAGAAGAAGGTGCACTCTTCCATGCTAGACTATCTGCAGTGCTTCCAGAATTCCTAAATGACTGTCTTGATTCCTGTGTATTCTTTTTTGCTGGTGGAGAAAGAGGCGTGCTATTTACTTTAGTCCCCAATCCATTAGCCACAACATTATTTCTTCTTCGCAAAAAAGGGTCACTTCCGGGTGCAGAAACATTGGAACTGATTTTAGTCTTCTCAGATGACTTAGCATCCAGGCCAACTAGAATATTTTTTAATAAAAACAGAATCCATTACATTTCAAAAGATGGGAGAAGGAGGAAATAGAACTATGTATGTTCAATATTCTTCATCAACAATGAGTCACCTGGTAATGTTTCCATGATAGAAAAAGAATTTGAGAATATGTACGTCTGCAATAAATAAAATATAATAATAGGAGGTAAGTCAGGTCTTTTTTATTCTTTTTTAAAAAAACTTTTCACAACAGAAGAGAGGAAACTGTTGCACAATAAATCAGACCTGAGAGTCAACACTCAGAAAGTCCCATAATTCAATTGATTCTGAAACTGTAGGTAGCTGCATAAGTTTCTGAGGGCCAATAAACAACGTGTCAACAAAATATTTTAAGAACCACAGAAAATTGCGAGCAAATACAGAAAAAAAAATCGGATAGTTTATTCCTCCACAAAAAAAAAATCAGATAGTTTATTCCCAATTCTATAACAGTGCAAAACTCAGATAGTTTATTCCTCCACAAAAAAAAAAATCGTTAAGAATGAAAGTTGCCCAATCAGCTAAAGGAAACAGTTCATTAAAAATGAAACCTACCAATTAACCAAAGTAAAATATTAGGTACTAGAAAGTGACTTCTTAATTAATAACGTAGACGCAGAAACAACAAATCCAAAAGTGTGTTTTATTGCCACAGTATTGGGTAGTGGTAGGAACCAAAGAAATGTGAGCTTTTAACCTAAAAAGTATGAGTTAAGTTGACCTTCAAATATTTATCAAGCAATTCACACCGCTCTTGAATGGTTGCTACATCTAAACCACTTGACAGGAAATGTTTAGGTGGCAAATGAAGGTTATACTCAGGGAACTCTTTCAGGCGCCGATGCAGCTCCTCAAAATGACGAAACCTTGAAAATAAGCAAAATTGTAAGCCAAATAAAAAGAGAAAGGAAACAAGAAACACTAGAAGATATTATCTAATACAAAATCTCATTAGAAATATGAGCAAAAGCCTTAGTACCTTCTTTTGATTGACCAACTGTTATTATTTACATCTGTAACAGATATGGAGTAAACGGCAAACGTTCTTGAACCGCTCTTCACAATATTTGCACCCAAGACCTGCAGCAGTGAATCATCTTACACTTTTTCATATACAAACATATTAGTATGTGAACTTATTCATTACTGATTAACGAAGCTCTTTATCATCATCACAAGTACCTCACATCTCAACTTATAAAAAGAATCTACGGCAGAAGAACCTCTCAGGGGATTAGCAGCCAAACTACCAGATTCTGATTTAGAAATAGAAGACGAAGAGGCAGCTGCTCCACTATAAATTCTACCCGATCTTTCAAAATCAGCATCATCAGAGGACTCGTCAGAATTCAAATGTGATTTTGAAGAGCTAAGTACGTCTTGACCATCACCAGATAAAAAGCTTGATCTCTCAACTTCCTGCCACATGTGTGTCTTGATATCGCTTGACCTAGATCTTTTACTGCCAGATTGTGTTCTGAATAATTTTGGATAGCGGGAACGGTTCTTATTCCTTTTCTTTGTACTGTGGTTGTCAAAATTTTCAAGTGGGTGATGAACATAAGAAACAGCCTGGTTTCTGATACTTCTTCCATCCCAAACCTTAGTTCCAGGGGAATCAAGACCAGTAACAGTACTAGTTTCATCATCTTCGGAAGTATAAGAAGTATTGCTCTCTGATTCACTCGTGTGCCTATTAATGTGGTTGTGCTCATCATCTTTAGACGAGGTAACTGAAGAACAAGTCGATCCATTCTTGTTTGCATAAAAGGATGCATTTTCAACAGTGAATTGGCTGCTATATCCAGAATTAATGTGGCCACCCTTAGAGGGATTAAGATTCGATCTAGTATCTTTTTCTTTGGGTCCAGATATTGCCTTCATGGGATCGGCCTTTGGTGATTTTCCTATTGAGGGATGTTGTGGGGCTCGCTCATTTGATTGGTTCTCTCCATCCTTTTTCTGGTAATTTTTGCCCTTTGCCCACACATTCTCAAAATGTTCTGGAGCAAGAGTTTGGGTCTTTCTTCGAGAGACGACATCTAAAATATCTCCCCACTCTCCTCCTGAGTGATGTCGTTGAATACCTTGGTCACCATTACTTTGGGAGTGTCCAGGCACCGTGTTCCATGAACGGGAAGATCGAGTATCAATTGAAAGCAATGGGTCTCTAGAAAGGTTATCAGAAACATTTCTTTCTGCAGATGGCTTTGCATTTCTTGATTGGCCATTTTTTAGCTGTGTAAGCTCAACACCAGTAACGGAAGGATCTAAACACTTGGAAAAATGGTCAGATGAAGTTTGTGGCTCGTCTGCTTTAGTGTGGGATTCCTCTTGAGCTGCATCAACCCCCTTGTTAGCCTTGGTCTTATTAATCACCACAGCTTCAATTCTTTCATTAATAAATCTGCAGAAGAAGAAAAAAATAAAATGAGAACAACATATGTTAAGAATGAAGCAAAATGGAAGAAGACAGCTACCTTGGATTGGCTAAGTTTAGGACAGGTCGCATTACACAACATGCAAGAAGCTCCCGGACGGTATATCGAAAGAAAGAACACTGCAAATCCTCAGACTTAAAAGTGACAGACATAAGACCATTCATCAGATGCTGTAAAACCTGAAAAATAAAATTATGCACAGCATTATAGCCTAAAATTAGGAATATGAGAAACAAAACCTTGACCCCATGGCTGAAAACAAAATTCCCCAAGATACGCTGTGCATGCATGTAGAACAAGAACGTGAAACAACCTTGTGCTCAGATTCAGAAGAGAATAAAGCAGGATGCAATTTGTCTTCAGCAGCCAACACAATTTTTAGCTCCGTATCCCGACTTTCAATGGATAATGTATCTGTGTGTTGTTTTTCAATCTTTGTGATAGCAGCACGAAACAGATCCAAGTGAGCACAAATGAGATTAACAAGATCCCTGAACCAAGGAAAGTTAATTCCACAATCAAACAAACTAGAATTCAAGATAAAGAAAAATCATGGACAAAAAGTGTAAATAAGAACCTTATCAAAAAATCAATCAGATTTATATTTCTCATGCGTCCTGAAATTTCACCAAGAACGCCGTTAATCATTTGCACCAACTCCTCAGGAGCCTCTTTGTCCGGTGTTAAACGGGAGTACCAAAGATCTGTTACCCACTCAGAAATCAGATGTCTGGTGAAGTGATCAATTGCATCCTCGACAACAGGAGAATTCACTTTCGCTCGCCATTCAAACTTTGCAACTGCTTTAGGATTTTCGATAGGCTTCTTTGAAGACTGATTACTAGTGGAGCCGGCTTTATTGTTGTATGCTGCAGCTTTTCTCTTCATTTCATAATCCAGTGATAAATAGCGGAAAACAATTATCAAGGAAGCTGCAGCAGGCAAGTTGACCCAAACTGAGGAGCTTGTCACTGAAAAAAATGCACAAGAGATTAAACCAAACACCAGGATCTGAAAAAATCACGAAGCTATAAATTAGTAAGTGAAGTGAGAGCCTCTAAATATGCATAATTTTCTACGTGTTGGGATGAGGAGTTATCTTGGATAAATGAGTTAGTATAAACAAAATTCAGTCTCCCAATGAATGCAAAAAAGCAGGGTTATTCATTGAGAAAATCTAAGTTGATAAAAGTGGTGAAATGAACCAAACTGTAGACCGTCTTTGGTTTCATTGACACATCAAGTAGTCTGGTAAGACGAAAGATCTGAATAATGTATTATTATTTTACGATACAACTATATATACAGGGGAGACATAACTGAAATCTCTCTAGATTAGGAGCAAAGTTAGTAACAACTAAATTATCTATGCAAACTATATCAAATAATAAAGGAAATAATATATGATAATTCTACTCGCAATCAAAAGTCCAAGTCCCCCCAAAACTGAAGCGTATATCATATGCCTCTAACTTGCAACGTATATCATCTATCTGAGATCCCAATGAGCATTTAGTGAAGATATCAGCTGACGAATCCTTGGAGCTCAAAGAACTCTTGATGATTCTGGAGAGAATCTTTTTATGATGAAATGACAGTCAACTTATATGCATTTAATCCTCTAGTGAAAAATAGGGCGTGAAAAAAAGGCAGAATGTTGATTGATTATCACAAAGAAGCTCATAGGACTTATATCTCCCAACAACAACAACAACAACCAAGCCTTATCCCACTAAGTGGGGTCGGCTACATGGATCAAATTACGCCATAGTGTTCTATCATAAACCAAATTTGAGTCCAACTCATTATATCTCCCAAAACTTTGATATTTGGAGCAAGTATTTAACCACAAAAGCTCGTAAGTAGTATGAGCCATAGCGTGATTCTCTGCCTTCATACTTGACCTTGACACAACAATTTGCTTCTTGCTCTTCAATGAGGTTAAGTCTCCAATAAGAGCACAATAACTTGAAATAGACCTTCTATCACTTGCATCATCTGCCCAATTTGCATCCATGTATACAATAATATTGTACTGGCCCATGTCTGTATAAACAAACCTTAGGATCCAAAAAAGTGCATTTCGATTTTTCAATGACTATCGAAGGGTGAAGGAAAGTGAAATAATTTGTTTGGCCACTTATAGATAATTTAACTTCCCCGCCAATCTTTCTAGGTTACGATTTGGCTCCCATTGATTACATAGAAGCTTCACATTTAGGTCTATAGGAGTGCTAGTATGTTTACAATTAAGTATCCTTGTATTTTTTTTTTAGCAACAATCAAGCATCCTTATATTTCCAAAGATGTGAAGCATATTCCTTTTGAGAAATAACAATACCTACCTATGATTGGGTAACTTCAATTCCAAAAAACCTACCTACGATTGGGTAACTTCAATTCTATAAAAATAATGCAACCGACCTAAATCTTTTGTTTACAAAATCTTGAATGAGTGTTGCTTTAAGTTCTTACTGCCTTCTTGATTGGTCATCGCCTCTAATGACAAAGTCATCTACATACATCACAAGATAGACAAGTTTATTCAAAGGTGCGCATCTACGGAATACGAGATGGTCCACGTAGCAAAGAATGGTGCCAAACCATGAAATGAACTTGTTAAACTTCACAAACCAAGCTCGAGGTGATTGTTTTAGACCATACAAGGTTTTTTGTAACCTGCAATTAATGCATAACTTCCCCTAAGCCACAAATCTAGTGGTTGCTCCATATAGATCTCCTCCTTCAAGCACCATTTAAGACATTTCCAATATCAAGCTATTATAGAGACTAGTTTCTCATGGAAGTTGTAGATGAGAATAGGCAACCCGACACCATCTTAGCAATAGTTCTCATTTCCACAACATTGTACTTACTTTCTCATTGCCTTTTCACGATCCAAGTCCCAACATTAAGTCTCGTAAAACATTCCAAGGCTTATAGTTGTGAACCAAAACTTTTCTTTAAGCTTTAAGTAGTACTTTTCTATCGCAAATTTCACTAGAAACATTTTCCCCTTTCATTGACCCTGAGCTAACATCTTCCATTCTCCCATTGTCTTACAGTATGGACCCAAAACACTCACAATGAAATTGTGGTATCGATATTTTGTTTCCTAAAAACAACAAGATTACAATAAATGATAATAGTATTCGAGCTGAACATTTTCCACTGTAAACCTTCCGATTTCCGAGAACCCTCCCAGTCCTATGAACCCATCCAAACAATGTCATCATTTCTTATAACCGACAAAAAAACAATCATATGTCTTAATTTCAACTGCAACATTAAACTAATTTTCCCAAATTAAGATGCATTATATGCTAAACGCCATATCACTTCAATCCTATGTACCACCAACAATTCATGATGAAGGTGTATTCGGTGTCTCACACAAACACATATAACTACATTCAATCATTTCATTTTCTCAAATGAGCGTCATATCACTTTAATCATGTGCACCGACACTTCATAATGATGGTGTATTCGGTGTCTCACACAAACACATATAATTACATTCAATTATTTCATTTTCTCAAATGAAAGTCGTATCACTTCAATCGACAAAAAAAAAAAATCATGTGCACAAACACTTCATAATGAAGGCGTATCGGGTGTCCGACACAAACACATATAATTACATTCAATTACTTCATTTTCTCAATTTATTACGGGTGTCACTAATGTCGACGTGTAAGTAAGTATAGTGTCATATAGTGTCGTGTAATGCATGTGATTCATAGCTTCAATCCTACCAATGTAATAATAACACTTTCGAAAAAAACTTGAGCAATCAATTACCGAAACAAATAAAAATCAATTGAAACAAAACAAACAACATAAAGTAAGAAAATGCACAATAAACACACTCAATTGAAGTAAAACGAAAATTGATGAACTCGTTTCACTTACATGACATGAGATAGGAGAGTCCAACGACGCAAACGATGAGAATCACAATCCGTTTCTTCGCTTCTTCAACCAGGTCTCTAACCGCTACTTGATTAGGTTTCGGCATACTCATCTTCAACAAATTCTCAGAATTCGCAACGATAAATCGCGATTGAAGAAACAATCGAATCCAAAATCGCAACTACTCCTCCATTGATAAGGAGAAAAACACGATTCGAATCAATTGAAATGGAAAAATTCGATTGAATGAACGAAGATTGAGAATGTTAGGGATTTTGATTTTGATTGCGTTTTTGTGATGAATTTTATTTTTCTGAGTGTGGCAGTTTTCTCTTCAACTCTCTCGCTCATGAAATTGACGTGGAGATGAATGAATTAGATTTATAGTATTTTTTTTCTACTGCGGTTAGTATTTCAATTTCAATCTTTCTATGTATCTATTGATCGATTGATATTGCAGTTGTTATTCCCATTAGTATGGTTAATCTTCCTTCCATGTTAACATACTTTTTCTTCCTTATGACATATTTTCCTTTTTGTTTTAGGATTTGATTGATTAAGACAAGTACAATAATTTGGGGTTTGACCGAAAGATAAATAAAATTTGATTGATGGTTATTTAAATTTATGCGTCCTTTTAAATAAATTCGCCATTGACAAAGCTTAATTAGTTGATTTTGAGTCGGAGTCTTAATCGTTGTATTCATAGTTAAAGGGTATTTCATATAGTTGATAGAAGATGGTGTTTATACAGTCGACTGTGTACTCGAGAAAGGAATGTGATATTACGGAGAATAATTTACAGTCGTCAAATCGACACTTGTTTGAAGAGGTTGATGAAGATAACAATTTAATTCAACGAGTCAACGGATTCAACGGCTAAGGATGTCGATTTTAGTTTTTCTCTTTTGATTTGTTTTCAATTTTCTTTTTCTTTCCTTGTAGCAAATTTTATCTCTCGCTTACATAATGTGTTAACATAGCTCTCTAGACGCATGGTACGTCATCATAGGTTGTGCAGAGTTCAAGAAAGCAACAGTATCAAGTGTATTGAGTTTCTTGGTGGGATATAATGTTCTTATGCAATTGTTAATAATTTGAAGTTTTACTAAAAAATAAGTAAAAGTTGATTAAGTATTGTTTAGATTTTCGGGTCTTCTTAGATAAATTTGTCACTGAAGGGAGCTTAGTTGATGTCGAGTTGGAATCTTAATTGTTCTATTCAGTCAAAAGACATTTCATATAGTCGATGAAAGTTGGTGATTATAAAGTCGACTTTGTACTCACAAGAATAGGAGGATATCACTAAGAACAATGTACGGTCGTCAGATCGAAGCTCGTCTGAAAAAGGTCAGTAAAGATAGCAATTTAATTGAGTGGAAAGACTTTTTTTTTTCAATTCAAGGATTCTGATTTTAGTTTTTCTCTTTCGATACTTCCATTTTACTTTTTCTTTCCTTGCATCAAATTATCTCTCACTTACACAACACGTCATCATAATTCTCTAGAAATGTGATATGGTCGCACAATTGCAAGTATTAGTAAAAGTTTATTCCATGCTTCGCATTTACGACATTAAAGATATAATTTGGATGTTATAAATTTAAATGTTTAATGGGGGTGGAAAAACAAATAGATTACAATAATAAAATTAAAGGTTAATTATGTTTTTTGTCTCTATAAATATAGATGTCTTTATTACTAAGTCAATTCATGTGTAGAATATTGTAAAAATCTTTCACACAAAAAATTTGATATTTTCAACAAAATATGAATTAAATATAAACTTTTAACCACCAAAAATATTTTAAAAAACCAATTATTATTATTGCATGAATTACTAAAGAATTTTTTTATTATTTAATTAAAAACTCATTCAATGAACTATCAAATTATTTTAAAAAATAAAAAAACTTCAACTATTATTGGTGGGTTGCGCCAGCCTATGCAATAGTGCAACGCATAGGCGACACTCGAGAAGCCCAATAGCAAGCTATTGAGATGGCCTCTCCCCCTCAAAAAAGTAATTTAATATCGTGTGACCCATTGAGTCACATATCAGATATTAAACTGATAAGAACAGATACTACACTTGATCTTAGCCAAAAGGCCGAGAAAGGTATGAGTTGAAAGAGAGACTCGTTTATGCTTTTATATCTCACATCTACTCACTTGCTTTCTTCATCGAGCGATGTGGGACTAAACTTAAACAACAACTTGGCACTCACTGGTTTTTGTACGCATGGCATGGCCAACAGAGACCAATTTTCAAGCAAAGGATACACAATTTGAGCTTCCAACAAGGACAAATCTCATGCCAACAATACAGTTTACAGATTTTGAGAAGCTCTCCAATGAATATTTTTAATCGCTGGATGAAGGAAAATGAATGGAAAGGGGATTAGAATGATGGCTACAGTCCTGTGAATTGAGTAGAGTCTTTCTTCTCCCTCCTTTTCTTCTAATTCCAAACTCATTGTACTCCACTCGAGTAGATTATCCATTCATTATAAAGAGTCGATGGATATTCAGAAGCTTGCTGCAAGTCATATACAGTCATATGCAGTTAGTATAATTTATACATAATCAAAAGAACATAGGCTAAAAAGTGTGTATGTAGACGACAATACATATACAGTTAGCATTTTATACATAATCAAAAACTAAAATCACCACACTAACCACCTGTGTTGATCCATAGACCGAGACCCATAAATTTATTATTTTCCTTCTTGATTTTCTTATTTGACATATCAAGGACAAAGCAAATAGACAATTCAATTAATCAAACAATAAAAGATTTTACAACTTTATTGATGGTGTGCGTTAGTGAAGAGACTAGACTCTTGATGTCACTTGTTAGTCTATACGACAAACTAGGAGGTGCGTTAGAGAGGGGTGAATAACGTTTTTAGTTTTTCAAAAGGTCTTGCGAAAACGTGGATTAACAAGAGCGTGACTATTGAATTTGTGCGTGATGATGATAACAAAATTAAGACAATTAATATCAAATAAGATTTAAAGGTGAATTGAGAGGTTCAACTAATGAATCTTATGGAGCAAATCAACAATCAATACACATACATTCAAATTGCAAAACTAAACAATCTCAAACCAAACTTATTAACAACAAATCACACTAACAACTAATGAACACAAGACATATGAATCAATTTGTTTGAAGCTTACTTTAAACTTGATTGTAAGAATTAAATTGAGAGAATCTCAATTGAAGTAATTGGTATTAAGTGATGTAAAAAAGAAAGTTCACAATCAAATTAAAATGTCTTCAACAAGGAATTCACATGCAATTAAAATGCGAAAATCTAAAAGGATAGGGAGAAGAAGAACACTGCGATTTATAGTGGTTCCCCTTGTTGGTCCTCACTAAAGGTACATCCACTCTTCTTGAAAGAAAATGCCTCTATTGTGGACTTCCACTATGTTGAAGAAATATTTAGAAATTATTATTATCACGAAAGGTTTCTTTGATTCCCTAATTTGCAATCCTAAGCAACCACACTACCACCAATCTTCAAATCCTCTTGAAATTGAAGAGCCTCTAGGTCATCAGAACTCAAGTTTCCATTTAATCCTTTAAATTACCTCACCAATAATCCGTCTTTGTTATGTCCAAAACTTGGACCCCCTTGAACCTTTGAGAAGTTGAGAAACAACCCCTACAATTCCCCCTTGGAGGTGAAAAGAGAGCCTTATTTTCCTTTAGACCCCTGATCCTTGATCAAGTTCCTTGAAAGAAATCAATGTACAACTTCTATAGCACCCTAGTAATCTATGCCTCAAATTCCACAAAAATCTTAATAAAGTGTTTAATCTCAAGAGCAGGTAGAGAGAAAGGCTTGAAGACTCTATAGTGATATTTACAAATTGATTTGGCGAATAAAAGGGCGAGTGTGTGGGACTATATATAGGTGAGTGAGATACGAGTAAGTTTGTCCCAAAATAGCACTTATAAAATGGGTTTGAATCGAATCATAAAGTATTGAATCGATTGAATAGTTCAAATTATGAAATGTGGGCTGCCATAGAGATGGAATAGATTCATAGAATTTTTGAATCAATTCAATGAATTTCATATGAAGATTGAATCGAGTTGACACTTTCAAAAACAACTTTGGATCTATTCAAGATATTTTAAATCGATTCAAATGAATAGATTCTGAATCGAATCAAAACTTTTCAGGATGTATTTGAATTTATTCAAATGTAGTTTTCATAACCCACACACTCGGGAGCTTGAATGATTTGATTCAAACATATATGAATCAAATCAAATCATTAAAAAAATAAATTTTAAAGCAATTTTCATAAGCCAAATACCTGAGAGCTTGAATGATTCAATTCAACATACACTATGCAATATTTGAATCAAATAAAGACACTACAAATTTATAATCTTGAGAAAACATAGATAACAAGGAACATACGACCTAATATCACCGCAAGGGCTCGTAAGACACCGTTAAGAGGATTTTGTGATAGAGACTAACTAGGGTGCTTTCAAAACGACAACTAAGCAATTAAACAGAACAAAACAACACAAAACATCAATCTAACAAACATCATCAACATCTATTGCCAGCTTCAAACTTAACAATGAGTTTTTTTAGAGTGTCCCCATCACACCTCTCTTTGTAGCCATTAAAATAGTGACAGACCCAAGAACATACAAAAAAAGACTAAATGATACCTTTTAGTTTGACATTTAGAGGAACCCCGTTCTAAGAATATAATAGTGTTAAAGGGAACTTTGACACCATTGTGGTCATACTTGGTTTGAGGCAGTGGTTTTCGAATTCAAATCGATATAAAATAAAACCGCAAACTAATCCAAAAAATCACAAAAATTGAATAATTTTGGATGTTGTTTTGTAAAAACGACTCAAATAAGATTGAATTTCGGATAAATTTTTCAAAATCGAATCCAACCAAACCAAACCGAAAAAGTAAATTTTAATATTTATTTATTCTTTTATTTGTATTTTATATATATTACATTAATTTAATCTATATTTTAACCACTTTATACAATTCGAACATAACCAAGCATTTTCAGTATTTAATTGTAATTTTTTAATATATTTCATAGAGTAAACCACCAATTTGGTCTTGTCTTTGTAAGTCACTTTCAAATTATTTTATGCCTCTGGTAATATTTCAAAATAGTCTCCAACTTTGTCAAAAGTTTCTCAATTTGATCCCTGACTCTATGTTATTGTCACATGACGAGATACTTATTTGAGAAACACATGAAATATTTTGAAATATTGTCAAAAACAATTAAATCCATGTATCTATGTTTTTTGTCACATGACGAAGGACTTAATTGAAAAGCTTTTAACAAAAAACATGAACTATTTTGAAATATTAATAGAGTCAAAAACTAATTTAAAAGTGACTTACAAAGATAACGATCAATCTTCCCTAAAAAAAATAAAATAATGATCAATATGGTTGTTACTCGTATTCTATGCCATGTTTTGCATTAAACTTATCATTTTACCGTGTATATGTAAATCAATGGGTGTCCTGTGAACATAATTCAGTTGGTAAGACAATGCATTATTATATACAAGGGTTGAAGTTCGAACCTCGAACACCCCACTTATTCACCTTATAAAGTGAATTCTAGTCACTAAGCTACCTTACAAAAAAAATGGTAACAAAAAAAATTCGTTTTGCATTTTAGACATAAAAAACCAATCAAAATTAAACCACATATATTTGAATCAGTTAAATTTTTTTTATATAATCATCCAAACCGAATCAAAGCACTTATTATTTTTAGTTTATACCATATGACTTTTTTCCTCAAAATCATTTCAAACTGCATCACAATTTTATTTTATTATTTTAGTAGTAATCGCAAATGTCTTTATTTTAAGGGATTAGTGTCTTCAATCACTTGCGCACGTGTTAAAACCAAAAGAAACTAGTGGGGGCAAAATGGGAAATAGCGAAAGAGTGAATGGAACACCATCATGGTTGGCATTTTCTGTTTCGTAGGTAAGTACAGCTTCACTCGTGTTTCTCCATCTGTCTTTCAAAACTCACTTTTGTTCATCACAATTCTCTGTGTTCCAATCTTCTTCCTCTTCGATAAGATTTTGATTTTCAATGGCTTCTCGACGCCGCATGTTGTTAAAAGTCATTATCCTCGGTGATAGTGGGTATGCTTCTTCTTCTTTTTCAATTTTTTTTCTTCCAATTTTTAGTTTTGAATTTAATCATCAAATGAGTTATATCACTTCATTGATTGAAAAAAGAAAAGGGTTGTTGCATTTAATCTTAAATTTTACTTTTTTAATTCAAATTTAACAAAATTTGATGGATTTTTTTATTGAAGAGAAATTATTAATGATCATGTTTAGATTCTTGAAAATATGAAACTTTCTTGTCAAAAGAAACCTTTTTTAATTTGATGAAAAATGGAAAAATAGTTATAGATTCAATAGATTTATAATTTTCCAACTCTTAGATTTCTTCGTATCAATTGTAGATGCAATTTTGTTGTTAAGAGTTATTAACCAAGCTATATTTGTTAATTGACATTTTTTTTAATTTCTTTTGCAGGGTTGGTAAAACATCATTGATGAATCAGTATGTCCAAATCTTAGATTTTAATTTTCTTAAATATTTTGTTGAAATGTTTTGACTTTTGACATTCTTTTTTATTGATTTGTATTGTCATAATTGTTATTTTTTCCATTTGCATTTAGGTATGTGAATCGGAAGTTTAGTAATCAGTACAAGGCTACCATTGGTGCTGATTTTCTCACCAAGGAAGTTCAATTTGAAGACAGGTTGTTCACATTGCAGGTGAGAGACACAATAAAGTACTTTCATTTTTCGGATAAAAATGTGTGCTGTTTTATGATATAAAATCTGTTATTTTGCTCAATTTTATCATCACTTTGTATGTAATCTAAGGTGAGTTTTAGCGTAGAGAAACCATAAGAGCCTGTTTTCAACTCGAGTGTCTTGTTTCCATTTCCGCGGGTAAAATAAAGTGACGTTATGGAAGTTTCTTAAAATGAATCTAAAAATAGATTGAATATTTTTTAAAATTCTAAAAGAAAAATTGAAACATTGTTTTCCGGTCTTTTCGGAAATGCATTCTCTCTAGTTAGCATCCTGTCTTCAAACAAGTCAATTGATCCCAAATCCCTATCTCGTAAACCCCGTACTTTGAGTTTTTGGTTACTCCTCCTACTCGCATTTAGTCAGCCACACCACCACAACTCTTGGAATGTTCTCCTTCACTGCCTTAAGCGCCACTGTGAAAGGATGAATTTGGTCCTGAAATCTCGTTAACCCTATACTTTGAGTTTCTGGCTACTCCTCCTACTCGCATTTAGTCAGCCACACCATCACAACTCTAGGAATGTTCTCCTTCACTGCCTTAAGCGCCGCTGCGAAAGGATGGATTCGGTCCTCAATGGAAATGGTTCAGATCCTCTTCCGTTTAAGACAATCTGCTGCGGATCCAAGTCCAGTTTTGTATATTACTTCTAGCTGGAAGCTCTTGAGTTTCTGAAGTTGAAATAACAAATTGCTTAGTCTTTTTTGAAGATCTAACAAACTGATTAGTTTGTTTTCTGTTTCAAATTTTGCTGATATGTTTTTATTTGTAGTTAGTTGCTTAAAAAATGTTTGTTCGACTTTGTTAACCTCGGCTGCTTTGACAGGAAAATTCTTAAGTTTCGATTTGTTGTCAATACTCACAGATTATTGTTAAAGTTAGGTCAAGTTAAACTGTTAAAGGTTATAAAATTAAAATTTGGAAAGGAAATAAAGTATCCTGGTTATTTGTTGTGAAATCAATGATTTTATGCCGTTTGAACTTTGAACTCTAATATTATTTTCATTGTTAATGATATTTGATGATGGTTGTGGTTGGTTCACTTTCTACTTGATGAAAGATCAATGTGTATGTTTGGCACTATCTTTTTTGCCATGATATTATCAAATTTAGTGCCAGTTGTAAATTAATAATTGTCTAAGATGGAGATGTTCTCTGATGTAAATAACATATACTTGTAATTATTGTACCCACAGATTTGGGATACTGCTGGTCAAGAGCGGTTTCAGAGTCTTGGTGTGGCTTTCTACCGGGGTGCTGATTGCTGCGTCCTTGTTTATGATGTAAATGTCATGAAATCTTTTGAAAACCTTAACCATTGGAGAGAAGAATTTCTGATTCAGGTAATTTTGTTTAATCTTTAATAACAGTCTTTGTTTGATTTCCATATCTCTTTTATTAAAGAACATTGAGAATCTCTTGCATGTATTTGATTTGATTTTCAGGCTAGTCCATCTGACCCTGAAAACTTCCCATTTGTTGTATTGGGAAACAAAATAGACGTTGATGGTGGGAATAGCAGAGTTGTAAGTTACTCCTCTTCCAATGGCATAATTGCATATTGACTTGTATGCAAATTAAGTCTAATTATATGTCGCAAATAAGGGTTTGTTTGATTCATTACTATCTTCTTTTGCAGGTTTCTGAGAAGAAAGCAAAGGCATGGTGTGCTTCAAAGGGAAACATACCATACTTCGAGACCTCTGCAAAAGAAGGATTTAATGTTGAAGCTGCTTTCCAGTGTATAGCAAAAAATGCACTCAAGAATGAACCTGAAGAAGAAATGTGAGTTTTCTTCAACCATGTTTTCTTTATGCATGCCATTATTCATTGGATTTGACACCTCTAAAATGAGAAATTTACTTCATAGGGTTAAGTAATCTAAATCATTGATGAGAAATTCAATGATTGATTTTACGGGCATATGCATGACAAATCATGGATGTGTTTGAACACCAATCGTTGATATTCTCATTAACAGTTCAGATAGCGGAACTAAATCCTTATTCATTAGATTATATTATTTTCAATTTCTTACTTTCAAAGGCTTATATTTACTCATTTAAAGAATGTTTATCGGTATCTTACAATGCATGAGACTCATATCTCGATTCAATAATAACTAAATCCATTCCATACAAATATCTAGTGTGTATCGCTTTTGAACATGAAATCTCATTTTGAGTCTCGGTTCACTATGATACCAACCATTTTTTTTTGGTGAATTTTGTTCAGCAAGGCATTTTTCTTGTCATTTGATTTATTACTTGAATCTTGAATTATTCTAGGTTAGTAGATGATATATTAGCTTATAATTTTTCTACATAACTTGTCTTGTCTTTACTTTAAAATGTCATATCTTTATTGGTAATGCGTCTTACAGTTCATAATAAGATTCAATTCACTGTTTCAAAAGTATGTCTTCCAATTCATAGTTTGAATCTCTATTTGATAACCATGATCGAAAGGCTCAAGTGTGGTGTTTGTTGATTATACCAGGTATCTGCCCGACACAATCGATGTCGGCAATGGTGGACGACAACAGAGATCTACCGGCTGTGAATGTTGAGTAGAGTTTTATGGACCAGGTTTACATGCTTGTTTGATGCCAAACATGCCCCTTAGTGATTATGAGCCACCAACTATTTTATTACCAATGTAAAACCAATGACAAATTGCATATTCCATTTTGTATCTCAGTAGTGGCTTAGATGTTCATCTTGTTTATTTATTTTTTCTTTTTATTTCTCTTGGTCTCAAATGTTTGTCAAAATATTTCTCTGAATCAGGAAATGTATACTTGAAAATTTATTGTGTGCTTTTGAGATTATTTGATGTTCCTAGTTTAGTATGGCTTTGGATTATGTATTTATTGTTGGATGTTATGGTGTATATTCCCACCCTCCTTTTCAACTTCCCTTTTTTCAAAAGTTATCCATTTTTTGTACTTTCTAATAATGAAGATACCACACCGTGCAGGATATCCTGTCTCTTGTGCAGGATATTCCCAAGTTTCATCATTTCCTTCATTAAATCAACTTTACGTTAAAATACACATTTGGACATGAAAAAACTATGTTTTGTTTGGAATTTTTATTGCTAAAGTGGTTTTTAGGCTGGAAAAAGTTCCTTTTATACTTAGAATGCTGCAAAATGCCCCCCCATATATCGGAAGATAACTTTCGATGGCACAAATATAATCGGAATACACGTTTCGATTGGTCTTTTTTCTACTAAAATCTTTCGGATTCTAAGTTCTGATGGACTTTTTTCCCCAGCTTGAGCAACATGGGGGCTTAAACAGAAATCATCTATGTAAATTGAATTATACCTGTCATGTTTTCCGGGAAAAAAAGATTCGTTTCATGAGTAATTCATGATAAATTGTCTCGCTGTAAATAGCAGCGCTCTTGCTTGAATGGCCGAGGATCAATGGTTGGAGCTCTTTTCGACAATAATGACACCTGCCCACAACACCAAATTTGTTCATAAAATTTCATTTCATTATAGTTTTTTATGTTGTTGCTACAATTCCTTGTAGTGATACTTCAAAATTATAAATGTATGAGTGGTTAAAGTTATATATGCATCGAATGGTTTGATTCCTGGTTAAGCCACTATGCACTTATCTCACTATGATATCAAAAGAAATAATAATATATCCATAACACATATTTTCTAACGTAAAGTCGTTTATTAATTCAAATTCAAATTCATCAAACAAAACTATGAAGGTTCCACAATTTTGGTGAGATCCAATTTTTCAAATGATACGATAAGTGTGATATAGAAATTGGTAACATTATTGACCGAGGTATTTTGTCTTTGGGTCCAAAGAATGATACATTTGTGACAGACTTCGTGGCAACAACGCATATCCACACGACCACATGCACGTACTACCACCACCTCCTTTTATTTTCTTTGACATTTTTTGAAATGGATTTTCTTTGACATGTGTCTTGTTACTTTTATCTATGTCCCTAAGTAAAAATTGGTTAAACATGTTTGTACTTTAAATAATTCATTCTAGAGATCCAGAGGATACTAGATGTCTAGAGGATCATCACGGGATGCGTTGGTTCGTTAATCTAATGTATAATTGTTATGATGTATGTACGTAAAATTAACATAAGTTTATTAGAAGTTAGTAACTAGTTAGAAGTTGGTGGGTAAGATTGAGTTAGTTAGTTGAAGATTAATTTGATTGAGTTAGTTAGTTGAAGATTAACACTCGCTTAAGTTAACTCATGTTGAAATTAACACTTACGTGAGTTATCTCACACATGGGTATTTTGGGAAATTCAGTTGGGAGCGAGCAATAACTGATGGGTAAAGAGCAGAAATTAATATACATTAGGGTTCCTATAAAAAATTCTTTTTTTTTTTGTTGGGGTCAAAGAAGATATTGCATTCATTCAAATATCTAAAAAGCCAAACATTACACCATCACCATGTGTAGATCACTACCCACTATTGGGGTAAAGTACAAAATTAATGTATAATCAAATAGGTAAAAAATTTAAGCATCGGATTTGCTCCCGACTTGTACATAAAAAATTATTTCTAACTACACATATAAGCTTTTGGAGGCTTTGATATCGATATGAGTCAAAAATTAAAAAGTTTTTGTTCCCACTTCAACATTTGCTATGAAACACCAGGAAATTACATATTTACATCATTGACATTTAACTACCGTCGGATCTACACTTAAAAAATGTCACCTCCACAGTTAATTGCTGCGTGGAACAAAGCATATTGACAATTAATTGCCGTTGGTAAGTTTTTTAGCAACGTCAAAATGGAAATAGCAACTTTCTAAAAAGTATCATGGGCCAGAAAAACAACCCAATAGAAAAGCCCAGAAACAACATCACCGCCTTTAACTGCACTATATCAGGATTCAGTTAAGACAAAAACGGAATCAAAAATCAAATCAACAAAATTCAAATGGAGTCCACCGAGAAACAACCAAGTTTGCTGCAGCAGATTATACCACCGCGTCTCGAAGACGCAGGTCTAGAAGATCCGGCACTTCCACCGGAATCAATCCACGAAGCGTTTCTCAAAGCCGCCGCCGCCGTGAAATCGAGAATATTCTCCGGCGAAGATGATTGCATCGACGATCCAAAGCCGGTCGGCGACGATGTGCCCGATGTCGTTGGTGTGATTGAGCCGGAAAACAAGGAGCCGGGAGCTTGTGTTGATGGGTTGCAAGGTTTGGAGAAAGATGATGTGAAGGAAAAAAGTGAAGAAAAGGAGAAGAAACCTATCTTGGTTGGTGGCTATGTTTGAAACGATTTGGAGGAATTTTGGTGTTAGATGAATTATGTTATGTATTTTAATAAGTTAGGTTAATTTGGTGTATGATTATGTAAAATCTTCATGCTTGTATATGTATATAAAGTTTGTTGGTTTGTATTTGTTTCTATCTATACTAATCATATTCATAGAATGTTTAGATTATTACAAAAGAGGTGACAATATATATCAACTAAACTTCAACAAATAGTTAGTTATCCGTTAATGATAGAATTTGGAAAGATATGTTACTGTATCTATTTCAGTATCATGGCTTGTTAGGAAATTGTTTAATTGTTAAGTTTAGCACTGTTTGTTGAAGTTTAGCAGTACCTTGTGAATTGAAGTTTATTGTAGTTGTCTGTTTGATGATAATATTTACCCTGTTGGATACACAATCTATTCGAGTAATTGTGACTGAAAAACAATGCAACCAGCACAAAGAAAATTACACCCTAGAAAATTAAAATATCAATTGTGTTTCAACATTTTTATATCTGATAAATCTGTTCTATAAACACCATATTATTACTTGAGCAATCAAATTTGGAGCAACAAAATAAAGCAATCAATTTTACCCAGATAATTTCTTGGCTAATGTTCAGCGAAATCTCAGAGTCATGGATAATCAGATTAAGATGAACTGACTTATTTTTTTATAACAATTGCTGAAGCACCAATATAGATATCTGAAGTTCTCTATTAGGAACCCAAGAATTGAATTCAAAAGTAAGAACACTTTATTTAAGAAATATGATAGAATAAGAGAGAATCTCTCCTCAAGGGTTTCCCCTTGACAATAGAGAATCCTCTACTACTCACAATTACAATATTAAAAGATACTGCCCTCTACCAAATGAAGGCTATTTAAAGACTTGCAAATAGGCTTAACAGCTACCTAACAAACTAACTAACTAATTACTCTAACAAATAATAACTACTTTAAATACTCTAATTACCTTTTATTCTATAATCCTAACACTCTCACAATAATCAAGTCCACATCACAAGAATCATTAATTGATGATGTCAATGGAGGCCATTTCATCAAATTTTCTACGTCAATGGCCAATCAATCTTATGTAGATAGTTCAATAGAGGCATGTAAATTAAACCAAGGGAGTTAACAGTGGCTTTCCAAGGAAATGGGCCTCCAAGTTTCCAAGAACAAGGTCAGCCATGGCAGTTCGAGTTTCTACCGTGCCGCTTCCACAGTGGGGCAACAAGACAACATTTTCTAGCGAAAGCAGCTCTTCAGGAACATGAGGCTCGTTTTCAAAAACATCGAGTCCAGCTCCACCTAAACGACCTTCAAGCAATGCAGAGACCAGCTCTGGCTCATCAACGTGCTTACCTCGACCAATGTTAATTAGGAAACCCTTTGGACCAAGTGCATTGATGACCTCCCGGTTGATGATGTGACGAGTTTCCTCTGTAAGAGAGCAGGCAACAACTAGTATGTCGCAGTTGGATGCTAACTCAACAACATTTGGATAGTACTTGTATTTTGGTTCCTGCTTTTGAGTTCTAGAATAGTAACATATTGAACAATTAAAAGCTTCAGCTCTCTTGGCAATTGCTGTGCCAATCCTTCCCAGCCCAACAATGCCAACAGTTTTCCCAGAGAACTGCAAGGAAAATACCAGATGAAAAAATAATTAATTTCTCGTTGGAAAATGGAGGGGCCAATACTACATACTACATACTACATGATTATACATATAACCAATTTTAATGAGCAGTATGACACAACAATATGATTAAGCTTGCCTTTTCAGAAAAAGAAATGACGAAGCTCCGTAAACCTTATGACATGATGATAGATCACTGTGTTCAGTTTTAAATGCTTTCTGAAAGCTTACAAATCGACTAACAGAAGCAATCATATAGTTGGTTTCTTAAACTCGAGAGTCTGCGCAAACAAGTAGAGTTTTTGTAGCCTTGACATGTTTACCAAAAATAAAAATAATATTAAGAGAATCTATAAGTGACAAGAGCAGCAATGCAGGGACAAGTTTGTGCAGAGTGCAGTGATGCTTCATGGGTGAATGGATCACTAGACAGTTAGCATATACTGGAGGTCATTGGACGATCGCCAGAAAGGGGTGAACAATAGATCAGGTTTTTGGTGGTAGGGTGGGTACCATGATTATCGAATCGAGATTCGAATTGTGAATCGGAAGACCTATTTTCCGAAGCGTTGAGTAAATCTTATTATGAATTGTAAGATATAAGCAAAAACAAACGACATATAAGCAAAAACATTTAGAAACCAAGTCGCACAACTAGGCCGGTTTCTGGGATGTACCCATGATTGAATTCATATCATAGTATCATACGATTCATTGAGATTCACAACTCCCAACTCCATGAGATTCGGAAAATTGAATTAAGATTGATTCACATGCTAAGAGGTCAAAAAGAGATTCACACTCTGATATTTATCAATTGTGTTTGATTTCGTATCGAATCAAGCTGTGAATCGCATGAATCGTAAGATACTGATGACATCGGTGTGAAAAATGACAAAGACAGCTTCATTTTGCAGTGAAGCATTGAGAGGGAACAAGATTGTAGAAATCCCAAAACAAAATACATGATACTAGTTCCGACGTTGCCTTTTTATCAAAGTCCTCCACATGAGTATAAACTCAAGATTCTGAGCAAGAGTGTGTATGAACGAGTCCATACAAGTTCAACTGAGTTTGCATACAATTCCACTCAATTTTCCTATGTAGAAAGGTTAGCTCATACTTGTGAGTTAGATAACTATGATGAAGAGTGGAGACAAAGGGATCCTAACACTCTAAAACTTGATATTGCAGCAAAATGCGGACAAATGCAGCCACAACTGTGATCGTGATCCTATTCCAGAGACCTCTAATTTTTTTATATTACAGCTACAATTTTGAGCCGAATTTAAAATTATGCACCAACCTAAAACATCTATAGTGTATGTTTCGTTTGACAGTGAGATGATGAAATCAAGGTGAGCTGTTATGATTTTGACGAAAACTACACTTCAGAGAGTTTCATCAAAATCACCTTGCCACCTTGATTTTTGCCAAACTCGCCATCGATCAAATATACACTTGCTAAGAGAGTTTCTACAATGGTTTCACCACTAGTAAAAATCGCAATTCCACCATTAAGCTGATCAAATTTAAAATTAAAATCATAATGATTCATATCATGTTTTTCGCAATATCAAGTTCACAAAAGCTATAGATACTTGGTTAATAGGGTTTTACCTTAGTGGTCAAATTATAGTTACCACGCTTCCAATTCCCATTTCTAACAAATCGATCACATTCACAAATCCTCCTAAGAAGTGAAAGAATCAAACCAATAGCCAAATCAGCAACTTCATCTGTCAAAACATCAGGAGTAATTGTCACACGAATCCCTTTTTCCTTACATTTCTTAACATCGATCTGATCAACACCAACACTGGAGCTTGAAATGATTTCCAGCTTCGGCAATGCATCAATGAGATCGGAATCGGCGCCAGCGGTTGATCTTCCGACCACTGCACGTATCGAAGCGCCGTGTTCAATTAAGAATTGTGGTTTTTGTGGGTAATCCCAAATGCGGAAGAGATTGTAGCGTTTGTTGAGTTCTTGTTCTAAGTATGGGATTACTTGAGCTACAAGGAGAACGCTTATGGATTCCATTAGGGTTTTGAGAAATTTGAGTTACATACTACAAAGGCTTTTCCTAGGAAAAACAAAGTTGTTGATTCGGAAAAGACAGAGACAATGACTGAATGCGATCGAAGACAACATTATTTACTCAACGTGGGGACAAAAGACAAGGTTGTTGAGTTGGTGACTTTTTGGTTTAAGTGCAGACTCCACACATCAAAATATTCACATGACTTTTGTCTGAATTCACATTAGTTAGATGTCACTGTCGAGGTGTCGGGGTCCCGTAAGCGTGACTCAGTTTGATAAGAACAACGCATAACTCTGGCCGCCACAAAAAAAAAGTCACTGTCGGGCAATCAAAACAAACCATTAAACGAGCACCATGACTACCAAGTCTCGATAACGGTGTCTCACTTTTACTTCCTCCGGTCACTATTATAAGCAAAAATTCACTTTTTAAATTCATTCAATAAATGATGTATGTCGTCTATATATAGACCACATACATTATTTATTGAATGAACCTAAAATGTCAACTTTTGCTTATAACAGTGACCGAAGGGAGTAAGTATTTTAAATTAGGGTCTTGTTAACGAGTGCCCCGAGGCACTCTTTAAGCATTCCAAAAGAACAAATTATTCCACACAAAAAGTCAAACATTTCAATTTCCAATGCATTCATTACATAATTTTCAAATAAAAGTTATCTTTTAAATGTCTTAACTAGTGTCCCGGAGACACCAGTTAACATTTTCCTTTAAATTAAGATTTTTTTTAAAAAGTCAAATAGTTCAATTTCTAATCCATCATCTATACCTACATTTTAGAATGGTAGAATGAGACAATACACATGGCAAGACAAAATAAAATACATTAAAAAGTGACATGCGACAAGTTGCTTCATTAACATATGAATATGAAAATAAAAATATTTGTTACAATTTTAAAAATTAAATTCCAATTACTACTATTTATGACTTACCAAAAGGACAAAACCTACACCATTAATAATTTTTTTGAGGGAATTGTGTTAAATTGACATAATGAAAAAAAGCAAAAAAAAAATTGGTCAAGATAAAAAGTCAAATTTAGATTTTATGTTTCGAAATCAATAAGAATGATATTTTTTTTGAAGGAATAAGAATGGTATTTTAAAATGAAATTAAAAAAATAGTATCAAACTTTGAAAATCAATTTCTTAATCCACTTATTTAAAATAAAAATAAGTTAATCCATATAATAATCAATTATAAACAATAAATTTTACTAATTAGTTATTCATGAGACAAATATTTGTTGCCAATAAATATTAAAAAAAACAAGAGAAAATATTTTTCACTAATAAATATTAAAAAGCACGGGACACATTTATCATTGATAGATAAAAAAAACATGAGTTAAACCGGAAAAAAAAGATAAAAAAAACACGGGACAAATACCTATAGCTGATAAATACATATAATAAAAGATAAATATTAGTAACTGATACATAAAAAACACAGGATAAATATTTTTCAATGATATTTACAAATATATATATTTATTAATAAATACGAAAAAAAAATAAAATGAAAAATACTTTTACTGATACATAAAAAGAAAAGCAACTGATAAAAATAAAAATAACACAAGACAAATATTCTTTACCATTACTTAAAACAAAATACAGGACAAATATTCATCACTAATAAATATTAAAAAAATAAATAGGACAAATATTTGTCTATTATACATAAAAAAAACATGAGACATATATTTTCAATAAATAAATAAAAAGTACATGTGTATTATTAAACCACTAATACACAAGAAAATGTGAAACAAATATATATTACTGCATATATATATATAT
>Ga0099826_10000193_pt1 | contig 25955 bp, 30 predicted proteins | sample Mtrugardesep15_FD_76830 | JGI IMG/M metagenome (GOLD analysis project Ga0099826, IMG submission 76830) | Root nodule microbial communities of legume samples collected from California, USA - M. trunc garden sep15 | ecosystem: Host-associated > Plants > Roots > Nodule | place: USA: California... | reverse complement strand
GCAGAACCGATATTCGGTTTGAAAGCGAATGCCCGCTTTTGTAGTTTCCAGTTCAATAGCGAACGGCCGATATGGGGTCTGAAGCGGTCATAGGGCTCGACCGCCCCGGCCTCCAGGACCGGATGGTCCGCTAACGGCTGCATTTCAGCCGTCCCGCGCAAAACGGCCCGACGTCCGTCCGCTGAGGATTTCAGACGGTTAGCTGTATTCCAGAAACGGGGTCGCGGGTCCGTATTCCTTCAAGAGCAATATAGCAATTGGCTGGTGCGCCGTGGGAGCTTAACGGGATGTTTGATGCGCGTCCGCCGCTTTTGAAGCTGGCTTATCGAGTTTCGAAATGGACGACCGAACAGCAGCGAGGAATTCTTCCGCAATGCCAGATGGTCTAAGCATCTTGGGCCTAACACACCAAATTTCGGAAAAGAGCGTCGGCACGAATGGGCGGTAGACCAAGCCCGCTCTCCGGTAGCTGCCCGCCGTGAGTTCATCGACCAGAGAAACACCAGCACCGTTGGCGACCAGGTCGCATGCAACGAGCGACATCGGCGTCTCGAGGTTCAATTTGCGTGAAACCCCAGCGTCGAGGAACACCTGGTCCGCTTCAGTGACATCGCCGATATCTCCGATCCGCACAAACTGTTCGCCGTCGAGATCTTTTGGGCTGATTTTCTGGCGACCGGCAAGTCTATGACTCGACGGCATTACACAAACCTCTTGCACTCGCGTCAGAAGTTCACTGGAAACCTGAGGATGAGTGGCTCGGTTGTGGGTGAAGCCGATATCGATCTGCCCCGCTATCGCCCACTCGTGGACACGCTCGGAAGTTCTGGCGTGTACAGAGATTGAAACGCCCTTCTTCTTCTGAGAAAAGGAAGTAACGATCGATGGCAGGAAAGAACCCGCGACGCTTGGCATAGCAGCAATGTTAAGACGCCCAAATTTCAGCTGTCTTATATCAACAGCGGTGCGGTGAAGGCGCTGTATGCTCTCCCAAGCACGCTCAACCTCCGCGGCGTATACCTCACCTTCCCTCGTCAAGATCAGACGTCGCCTTGTTCGCTCAAACAATTCCAAGCCCACCCGACTTTCGAGCTGGGAAAGAAGCTTGCTTGCGGCCGGCTGTGTTATGGACAAGGCGTCCGCTGCGGCGGTTAACGTCCCATGGCGGACGATCAGCCGGAACAACTCGATTTGGCGAATCCGCAATTTGTCCCCTCTTGTATAACCTTTTGGAATGTCTGAAAGGCCGATCTTGTATTGATTTCAGCCACCGTATGGCGAGTTGTTAGTAGCTATCAAGTTGTAGCCATCCCAGTGAAGAAATGAAAGTCATCAAAGGTTCTGACCGACCCCGGAGCAGTCTATGACGTGGATGCCCGGCACAAGCGACCTGGTTGGCATTTGAAGGAGTTCGATGCATGATATCCACTGAGACCGCAGAAGGCTCTGATCGGCGCCCGTTCGAGGTTACCAACAGGGTCGTGCTTTCCATTGCCGCACCGATGACGGTCGCCTACCTCACCACTCCCCTCTTAGGTTTGGTCGACACCGCAGTCGTAGGGCAAATGGGAGACGTTGCGCTGTTGGGCGGACTGGCCGCTGGCGCGGTCATTTTCGATCTGGTGTTCACAAGCTTCAACTTTTTGCGAGCGGGCACGACAGGCCTCATAGCTCAAGCCTACGGCGCAGGGAATCCAGCTGAAGAGCAGACGATATTCTGGCGGGCTTCTGCCCTGGCGATTTTATGCGGTTTAATCCTTGCAATTGCTGCTCCGCTCATTTGCCTCGTAGGGATGTGGTTTATCGGCGCATCTGAAGCTGTAAGTGCCGCGATGAGGACCTACATCAAAATCCGCCTGTTAGCTGCACCTCTTTCCTTGTTGAATTACGTGATCCTTGGTTACCTGCTAGGCAAGGGAGAAGCACGGATCGCGCTTGGCCTTCAGGTTCTTATAAATGTGCTGAACATTGCCCTCTCGGTATGGTGGGGCCTGTACCTGGACCTGGGAGTTAGTGGCGTGGCGTGGGCGGCTGTAGCGTCCGAAGCCCTCGCCGCCATTCTCGGTACCGCAATCGTCCTTAGTGGATTTCAGCGCCTCACAAGCTTCTCTTTGAAAAGCCTGGCAGAGCGCACGGCGGTCAAGAGATTGATGGTTTTTAACAGAGATATCCTCATTAGAACATTTGTGCTGATGGGAGCTTTCGCGCTGTTCACAAGGCAAGGCGCACACCTTGGAACTGTCGAGATCGCGGCAAACGCCATCCTGATGCATTTCTTGGTCATCGCCGGCTTTTTTCTGGATGGCTTTGCGGCGGCTGTAGAGCAACTGTCAGGTCGGGCCGTGGGTGCGCGCTATCGGCCAGCTTTCGACAAAGCAATCAGACTCACGACACTTTGGGGAGCTGTTCTTGCGCTGATATTTTGCGCAGTCGCTCTCATCTGGGGTGGCTCTTTGATCGGAGTGATAACGACGTCAGAAGAGGTGAGGTCGGAAGCTATTAAATATCTTCCCCTGGCGGCTCTCACTGGTCTGACGGGGGTTCTTGCCTTCCAGATGGACGGGATTTACCTGGGGGCTACGTGGTCCGCAACGCTTCGGAATATGATGGTGCTGTCGTTTGCTATTTACATAGCCGCACTTTTCATACTGGGGCACTTTTTCGCAAATTACGGGCTTTGGATGGCACTGCACGTTTTCCTGATATTGAGGGGCCTGACATTGACGATAGCCCTTCCGCGATTACGCGACGCTACCTTTAGTGCTCCCTAAGCCAATGTCGCTCGCTGTGGGCTTAGGACCTAGGGCGCTCACCAAATTTGAGTGCCAACGCGCGCATACTTGGTCATCCTCCATTCCTTCGATGACACAGGCCATCAGCATGGCTCGGCATGCTCATTGCTTGGAGAGAACATAACCAATTGGAATGTCATTGCCGCCGATCATGTATTGATTGGCTCTCCTTTTGGCAGACTATCGGAGCATCCTACAATCCAGCAGGGAAGGATGTTTGATGTCTGTATCTTATGACGCAGGACGAGTTGTGGAAGGGACCGGGTGGATTGCCCTACACAAAAACGAAAATCATTTTATCTCTCCAACGTGGGCCGAACGCGCCCTTCTCGAAAACGCAAACATCAGGTTTGACTGCTATCCTGATCCATTTTCCTCTGGGATCAGAGAAGAGCTCGCGAAGCTTTATGGCGTTGACTCGTCAAATATTTACGTTGGTAACGGGTCGGACGGAGTTCTGGCCGACATACTTGCCTTGCTACGACTTAGGTTTGAACGGATCAATCTTCCCGATGTTGGCTATAAGGTTTACGACATTTTGGCAGCACGCTTTAACTACGGCGTGCGCCGGTACAGGAATATTGTGGGGGAGAAAGAGGCAAGCTCACTTTCGGGACTTTCGGTCATCGACTCGCCCAACGCGATCACGGGAGCAATCGTACCGGCATCCCTCTACAAGAACATCGCTGACGCGTCGGCGAACTTCGTAATCTGGGACAATTGCTACGGCGACTTCGAGAACAGAAGATTGCAGATCCCGAATGACATGTCCAATATGGCCATCGTTCGCAGTTTCTCCAAATATTATGGTCTTGCAGGTCTGCGGATCGGCTACTGCATCGCTAGTCCTGAGCTGGTTTCCAGCCTTAATCAGATTAAAGATGTGTACAATGTGAACGGCGTGGCCCAAGCCGTCGCTATCCGGGCGCTGACCAATCCGAACGAGTTTGAAGCGTCCGCAGCTCGAATGCTGCAGGTCCGTAAGCAATTGCAAAACCTGCTTTCTCGCTACGGCTTCGACTTTGTTGAGCCGCACGGAAATTTCATCTTCACAAGTCATCCCAAGATCACCGGTGCTTCCCTTCAGAAGCATTTTGAAGACTTCAACATTCTCGTCCGAAGGTTCGACTATCCCGAGACAGAAAACTGGCTGCGCATCACGGTTCCGAGTGAAGCGCATATCGAACGCCTCGCAGACGCGGTCCAATCGTCAACTGCAGCTGCCGAGTGCGCTCAACTCTCCGGCTGAGATTGACGGTCGATCCCCTGAACCTGCAATCAAACAACGATTTGTGGAGGTAAATGAATGTCTGATACGTATTCCGTTTCTATAATCGGCGCAGGAAATTGCGGTTGTGCCTTTGCCGCTGATCTTTGTCAGAGGGGGATGGACGTGATGCTTTACGGCCATCCCAATCACCGCCGTAATATTGATGCCATCCGGCAAAGAGGTGGTTTAACGGCGAGTATGAAGATCGAGGGTACTTTTCACCCTTTGACCACGACCGATATTGCCGATGCGGTTAACTTCTCCAGGTTCCTGATCATCGGCGTTCCCTCTTACGGGCACGAGACAATCGTCTCTGAACTCGAGCGATTTGACCTCAGTGACCACACCATTGCTGTTATGAGTGGAAACTTCTTTACGCTGGCGGCCTTCGGCCGGTTGAATGCCAGATTAATTCTTGAAGCCAACGGATCGACCTATGCCTCACGCATGAGCGATGGTGAGATCAAAGTGACCGGTATCAAGGCCAACCTGCCCATTGCTGCGTACCCTTCAAACATCAGCGCGCAGGATCGGAAGGTGGCTGCTGATATTTTGGGGGTACCGCTACACTGGTATAAAAACATTCTCGAGATCGGGTTATTTTGCACGAACGGTGTTTTGCACGCGATCCCGTCGGTTCTGAATACCGGGTGGATTGAAAGCACCAATGGGAATTTCTACTTTTATCGCGAGGGTATTTCACCTTCAGTCGGAAATGTGGTGGAGGCGGCTGACAAGGAGCGCCTGAAGATCTGCAAGGCCTTCGGTTTCGAGTTGCCGACCGTCCTCAGCGAGTTGACGGGCTTTTACGGCGGGAATTATGAACGCCTTTCGGACTTCGCGTTCCACACGGAAGTTCATAACGCTACCAAAGCGGCGCCTGCTACCATGCATGACCGCTTTATAGCTGAAGATGTCCCGTTCGTCCTGGTGCCGTGGTGTGAATTGGCTTCTGTGGTTGGCGTCAGGGTTCCAATGATGCGCGCAATTGTAGAACTCGCCTCGGTGATCAACAACATTGACTATTTCGAGACCGGGCGAAATTTGCGACGCATGGGTATCGCGGACATGTCAAAGCTTGATCTCATACAGCTTGTCAATCACGGTCGAGTAAGACCACGCGGCGTCCTTGACGATCACCGTGAGGTTGTAGGACATTTATGATGAAGTCTGGAGCCTTGCTTCCGAGCTGATTAAAACGCCGCTGCGGCAGCCATTCTGCCGCAGCGGCGAATAGGTCTGCCATCCGTGGCGAATTAATCAGTTTTGAACAAGCAAACCTATTGGTCGGTTTCGGCTGCAGACCGGCGGTCCTGTAGCATAAGTTGTTGTCCCACCTATACAAGTCAGCAAAATACATGCGCCCTGAACGACAGGGTCGGTGGTTCTGATCTTATCAAGAGCAAAAGATGCCTGCCGTCGGCATCTTCATGCCAAGGTGCTGGTCTCCTGGCCGAGCCGGCTCATAGAGTCCCGGTTACGCCGTTCGATCGCTGTTGTTACTTAAGATTTCAGCAATCTGATCGTAGCCATAAAGCCTGGCCAAGCTAAGCGGAGTTAGGCCGGAGTGCGTCCTTAGATCCAAGCGAGCTCCGGCGCGTACCAGGGATGAAACGGCATCTACGTATCCATGCCAAACAGCATCGTGCAAGGCGGTCAGACCATTGTAAGGACCCTGCGCATCAATTTCGACCTGAGTATCCCCCTGCCTTGTTGCTGAGGTCAGAATATCGATGTGATCTGCCTTTCCGAAGTAGGCAGCGTCATGAAGTGGTGAACCACGCATGAGACCGATCGTCCGGCGAGGATCGGCACCAGCATCCAGCAATACGCGCACTATTTCGGCATGACCGTCGCGAACTGCGAGACCGAGAGGCGTGTAATCGTCATCGAACGTCCCGGTTATTGGCACCCGAACCTCAAAATCCGCGCCATCTGCGATCCGCCGCTTCACCTCCTCAATATTTCCGGCCTTGACTGACGAGACGATCGACAAGCTGGCAATGTGCTTTTCATCAGTCTGATCTCGCTCCTCGATAAGCGCTGCGATTGCTTTCAAGTTGTCATGCCTGGCGATTTCGAGCGCGGTCTGTTGCCAATAATTCCGTATTGTGGTCCGCGAGCGGCGCGACAGCAAAACCCGCACGACAGATTCGTGCTTGTGGAGCACGGCGTCCATCAAGGCGGTGTTACCAAGAACGGGCGATTGCTGATCGATAAAGGCTCCATGGTCGAGCAGAAGCCCGATGACGTCGGCGCTGCCGGACTGTGCTGCCTTGTGGATTGCTGTCGCTCCCATGCGAGGCTCCGCTGCCAGCACGTCGGCGCCGGCAGTCAGGAGCAATGCAACAGCTTGTGCCTGCCCAAGCGCAGACGCGATCATCAACGGTGTGAGACCATCGGGGCCTCGAGCATTAACGTCCGCCCCGGCGTCGATAGTGCCTTTGACTGAAGCAAGATCACCTGTACGGATAGCGTGAGAAAGTATCATGGTCCTATGTTCCTTGATCCATTAGACAGTTGCTGAAACGGTGGCATTCAGGCCATCCAAGAATTTGATGATTTCGGTATTCACGCGTTCGCGGGCCTCATGATGAGGCCAGTGACCTACACCTTCCAGGCGCACGACATCGATGAGCCCTGGCGCTGTCTCGCGCATCTCTTCCACGGTCGGTGGGACCGGGTGAAACAGTCGGCACAACCCGTCCGCATCGCCCCAAATATAAAGCGATGGCTGCTTTATCAGCACATCTTTGTAGGCAGCGAGATGCTCAAACGTCGCCTGCACGCCACGATACTGGTTCAGACCGCCTCTAAACCCCGTGCGATGAAAGGTTTCGATGTTGTGCTTCACATAGGCTGGATCGGCCCAGCTCGGCAGCACTTCAGGGGCAGGTCGAAACATATTCCGCTTTTCGTCGATGGGATCCCACCCGGTTCCTTCAGGGGGCGCGCCCGAGAGCCAATAAAGTGCACTAGGAATCGTCTTGCTCGCATCACGAATTCGTTCATCAGTCTCCGGCTTCATCATGTTGAAAGCATAATAGAGATCGCCGAGACCCCGACTACGTAGCATATCCCAAGTACTCAACTCACCACGTGGCAGGAACGGGATACTGAGTGAAATAATCCCGTTGAACCGATCTGGTCGCATGACCATTGCCCGTTGGCCGTGGTCCGCGCCCCAATCATGCGAGACGATCGTTGCGGTAGGCACCTGCAATGCATCAAGGATGCCAATCAGGTCGCCAACAATTAGGGCTCCGCTGTAAAGTGCTGGATCGTCCGGGGAGTAGCTGTCGCCAAACCCCCTCATGTCGAGCGCAATCGCGCGGTATCCGTTTTCTGCTACGAGCTGCATCTGGCTACGCCACGTTTCAACAGTGTCTGGAAAGCCGTGCAAGAAAAGTACAACTGGGCCATGGCCCTGTTCAACGACGTGAAAAGAGACGCCGTTGGTCTCGATTTGCGAATGGCGTACGGGAAGACCCGTGGGTGATGATGCCTTAGCGTCACTCATTTTATGCTCCAGGTTATGCATGATCCGAGCCCTGCGGCGCGTGGTGAATCGGCTCCAACTCAATGACTTCACCGCCAGACGCGCGAAGCCGCTCGTAGTAAGAAGAGTGGTTGATGAGGTGGGCTGGGAAGTAGAGGCCTGGTCGCGGCTTATCGCCCGCGAGACCAGCCAGGCGTTCAAGAACGAGTGCGACACCCAGACCTGTTAGCGGCATCTGCCCACCTGGATGAACAATCGCGTGGCGTTTCCGGAGATGCTGCCCGGCGTGATCCAGGCCCGAAAGGTTGATTATGATTTCGGTCGATACCGGCCCGCCATTCCGGCGACTGGAGCTCATTCCGATTGCCAAGTCGAACCGAATATCAGGCGCGCCGGTCCCGTTTGCCAACAACAAGACATCGTTCGGCGAAAACACGTTCGCGTCGAGCTCAGTGCCGTCGATTGCGCTAACCTTTGACTTGGTTTCGTCACCACGGCACCACCGCCATGCGCCAGCCTTTCTCACAAGAGCGGCAGCACCCGCGTACATCTGTCGCTCAAGGTCTGCATTTGCTGCGGGTCCGAACGCATCTTGCTCGTCGAGCACCGCCTCGATGTGAATGTTTTCCAGACGACCAAAGTCTTTGGCGAACAAGAGTGACGGGACGCTTGTCGCACCAACGAGCCACTCTGTGCCGAGAACAACGGGCGCGGCGGCAGGGTTTTGCATGAATGTTGCAGTTTCCAAGCCGAGCTCGCTGATGCTTGGTGAGATGTTGACATGCCCAACGCCCATTTGCTGGGCCCAGCGGAGAGCTGCCCCCGTTTCATTGGTGAACAGCGTTGCAACCGCCGAGACACGTTGCTCGCCTAGCCCCAGGTCAGCGGCAGTGAGGTCCACTACCACCGCAGACGCGCCGTCGACAGCTGCCGCTGCTCGTATCGCGCGTTGTTCGTTCCGACCGCCAATGAGAATTGGCACATCAGGATGTTGCTCACGCAAGAAGCGTGTAGCCCGGCGCCCGACCTCACCGGCGCCGCCAATAATCAGGATTGGATCGTGCAGACGTCCAGAAGCTTGTAACATTGCGATGCCTGTGTTTTACTGATTCCTACAAATAGTAGGTTACTAAAGGTAGGTATGCAAGTGAAAAAACCACAAGTTGCTGTCGACAACAGGACTATAGGTCGCCTCTCGAAGGCCGAGCGGCGTCAGCAACTACTGGAGACGGCGCGCCTGATCGTTCGGGAGGAAGGTGCCGATAGGCTGACGCTAGGCCATCTGGCAGTGCGTGCGGGCGTTTCCAAACCTGTGACCTACGAACATTTCGAGACTAGAACGGGTCTGTTAATTGAACTCTATCGTTGGATCGACACCGAACGCATTACCGCGTTCCGCACACTTATGGCTCAGGAAAATCGTCCGGCGAAAGAGACTATTTCGGCTTTGGCTAAAACCTATCTGGCCTGCGGGACCGACCAAGGTGACGAATTTCATGCTGTCGGTGCGGCGCTTGCAGGAAGCGAGGAGAAAGCTGGCGTTTACCAAGAGTTAGTCGACGCTGTGATTGAAATGTTCGTGGAAGTTCTAGGGCCTCACTCAAGCTTTCAGCCGGCATCGCTGGCATTGGCCTGCACGGCATTGGTCGCGGCAGGAGACGCGTTGACAAGCGCTGTTACACGGGGAAACTGCTCCGCTTCTGAGGCAGAAGAAGCGTTTTCGATTCTCATTGGAGCTGTGGCTGAGTGTAAAGTGTAAGAAGAGGTGCCGCCCATACGGCTGAGAGATACCCGGGTTGAGGGAAGAGCATCCGCTGCCGAACACTTCGGACGTATTTATACGAGAAGCACCAGTGCTGGCTCCTATGATGTCGACCTCCATAGAACCGTCCTACAGAACCGATTGCATAGGGAAGAAAGAAGCATGCTAATGGTTCGACTCTTTTCAAGCGCGCATAGGCGGCACTTCGTATCGGCTCGCAGTCCCGATGCAGATGGCACAGTGCGACAAAGAGCTTCAGCGATGCTTTTTGGCCCGATTAGCGGTAACCGCCCAAGGACCGCTCTGGCCGTGACTGTTTGACTTCAATTTTCCCAGCACACGCGCCTGACACGGCCACCGCTTTTTTCCCGGCGACCCACAAGACAGTCAAAAGGTACGTCGAGGTTTTCGGCAACGAGTTAGCTGCTCGTTTGACCCTCGTGTGGTAAATTGCTTCTTCTCAGAACAAAGGACTACGTTTGGGGCGTGGAGGCCCGAAGAAGCCCAAAGCGCCCGCCTCCGAAGCCGGGAAAGTTGGGAGTTCGCCATTTCTAGAGCCGTTCGATTGGCGTTGCTCGGATGACAATTTCTTCCTGCCCGAACGTCGCTTCCAGCTCTTGCCGATAACGACGCCACCATTCATGATTGATATCCTCAACCATGACTTCGACAACGATTATGTGGTCTTCCTCGGTTTCCTCACCATCCTTCCAGAGGCCTTCGGCCGGCGCGTTCGCGTGTAACGTGACGCCCCCGAACGTCTCGGTAAGTTGCTTGCGGATGTTGTGGTACGTTGATTCCCCGTTCGGGGTAACGGGAAGCAGGATTTCGATGAGGGCGGCCACGGGGAAGCCTCAGCGAACGGTGCCGAACAAGAACCCGGCCAGCACGGCCAAGGCGACTGCTCTTAATGGCTGAGCTTTAATGCGGTCACGGGCATCGTCGAGCATATCATCGCCCCTTGAACGCAACACCCGGACCGATGCCGATCCAATTTCTGCGACGTTTTCGCTCAGCCGGTTCACCTCAGCCCGGAGGGCGGCCAGTTCTTCGTCAGGTGTCACACTTGCAGCGATATCCGTATGCTCTCGAACGCTCGCCAGCGCGATGTCGACCAAGGGAGCTTCACTCGCAACTTCTTGGTCGGTTGACGGCGCTGATGCAGCCCCTGTCGGAATGGATGTAGCCGTGGAGGAGACTGGGTCAGACGCTGGAAACGTCGCTTCAAGGCCGACGTCCAAGTCATCTAAATTTTGGATCTCCTGGCGAGCTCGCTCTTGCTCAAATGCAGTGACGGCTGGTGATTTTGGCGTATTCATTTGTTCTTCCTCGCTCGGCGACATGGCAATCGGTTTTGTGGTGCTGGCCAGAAAACACGCACCAGGCGGCCGTAGTTCCAGATTGTGTTCCAAAAGAATTCGTCGCCCGCGCTAGTTTCTTAGCTTCTTTAGAAGGATAAACGCCGACAGTAGAAAGCAGGCAGCGTTCGTTATGATGATTGGCCATTCGGATCGCACGACGCCGAACGCGGTCCAGAGGACGAAGCCTGTAACGGCAAGACAATACATCCTCGTGGAAATCGCTGCGGTGTCTCCCGTGTGAATGACCTTCCAGACCTGTGCAATGAAGCTGCAGACGGAACAAACGGAGGCGAGATATCCGACGATAAGCGCTGTATCCGAAATTACGGTCTCCGGCCTACGTTATTTATAGGGAACTGTCCCTATCTTCTGTTGTTCCATGCTCGCGCACGGCCTGCGTTTTACCGATAACGGCTGGTGGAATGGATCTAATAATAAAGATTGCCTCATCGTTGGAGGTGGACCGACAGAATTGCCTATTCCAAGATGTGTCCCGCTTCAACACGACGATCCGGTCCGCATGGCGCACGGTCGACAGACGATGTGGGATCGAAACCATCGTACGATTTTGACGCGCGGCGAGCGCTGTCGACAGAGCGTTCTCGGTCTGCGGATCGAGCGCGCTGGTTGTGTCGTCGAGCAAAAGGACCCGCGGACTGCAAACGATGGTGTTGACCGTGTTTGCTTTGTCCAAGTCCTTGGGCCGCAATTTACCCCGGATTGAAATCGGACATGGGTGCAGGGTATCAAAAGGGCGGCGCGCGAAACCTCCGGCGGCGATCGCCGCCGTTCATGCTTCTCCTGGATCCTGCAAACACAGGGAAACCCAGGTGTACTGCGTCGTTTCGTAGACGCTTTGCGTCGGCCTGATCGCCGAGGGGGCCTCAAAACACCCCAAGGCGACAGCGATGAGGTCCGGCCGAAAATCTGCGATCCAATACACGGTCGACCCACAAGCGGGGCAGAAGCGGAACTCCAGCTTCTTTCCGCTGTCGCCCACACGCACAAAAGCTTGATGTTTGCCAGACGCGGCCACTTGGCCAGCCTCGTAAAACACCGCAACACCGAACGCCGAACCGGTGCGGCGCTGGCATTCTCGACAGTGGCAAACTGAAACCTTGAGCGGTTCACCCCTCGCCACCACCGTCAGCTGTCGACACGAGCAATAAGCCAAGTGCATAACGTTGCCCCCGTTGCAGTCTTTGCGGACCCGAGAATATTTAAAGGGTCTTCAAAGGCAGGCAACACTATTCTGTGTATTATGAAAGACCCACCGATCATAGGCCGCTGCTGGAGGTGACAATTCCAGATTTGCGTGATCCACGCCAAAAGCCCGGCTGTCAGTGCAAGCGTCATCATTGCAGGCGGTATCGTGATGATCATGATAGGACTGTCGGTACTGCCATTCTGGAATGGAATTTCCGTTATGCTCATCGATTCTGTTGCTCTGACGTTCGGTCTCCTGGGCGGTCTCTTCCGCGCGTTTGATATCATGCCCGCGACTCTTGGCGTCGAAGAGATTGCGTGGAGAAACAAACATCCGGAAGAGTATGAAGAGGAGGCCTGGGAGGCGGTGCCGTGCGGCCACCTGGAGAATATCGCGTTCTGGGCTGGGGTGCGGTCTCGGATAACGCTATTCGCAAAATGATGCGACCAGCATTTTAGCTGTCGTCTCCGCAATCATCGCAGTGGTTTTAGATGAGTTCGCGTTAAAGCCTTCGATTTGAGCCGGAGGACTACCCGGCTGCTAGATCTTTTTCATATAGCAATGCAATGAACGCTTCTCTCAGGTTCAGGTAACGATAAAGCAAATCAGCCTTTTCATCTTTTAGCCGTCGGAGGAGGGCCAATTCTCTTTCGTTGACGTTATTCGCCATTGCCCGGATGCGAAGATCGATTTCGATTTCTCGAACTGCTATTTCGCAAGCCGTAATCTCCTTAAGCAGTCGCTCCCAGTGTTTTTCCAGCATAAAGCTCACGTCGTGGCTCCTCCTAATTGCCCCGTTTACCAACAATTAACATAACCGCAGCAGATTTGGGGTGGCAGTACCAGATATGGTTAACGCCACAGCTGAGCTGTGAACCCATTGTCGTTTGGCCGTGCCGGCCAATGTGTCCGGCACCGTTTCGATGTGGCAACGACCAATTACGACGCGGCGAACGCGACGATTATGCGCCATCACGAGAGCTATTGCGCAGTGGCTAAAATAGAATATCTTCAAGGTAATTAGGTCTTCTGTGAGCCCACTGGCAAACATTTCAGCACGACGAGCACCCGTGAGAAGGAAGATTACCCACACGCCGCTGATGGCGCAACCAACGAAGACCGTCTTCAGCGGCTGTGGCACAATTGAAGGTAGCGCAGCCGGGATATGACGCATCGGCTTTCCTCGCGGCAATCGTCGAATCGTCCGATGACGCCATCATCAGCAAATCGTTGCAAGGGATCATCACCACCTGGAACCTGAGCGCGCAGCGGCTGTTCGGCTATTCAGCTGACGAAGCAGTGGGACGACCAATTACCATACTGATCCCCGAAGATCGTCTGGACGAAGAGCCTGCGATCCTGGCAAGGATCAATGCGGGAGAGCGTGTCGATCATTTCGAGACAGTCCGCCGTCGCAAGGACGGCACCCTCATTGACATTTCCCTCACGATCTCACCCATCCGGGCCAGCGACGGCACGATCATCGGTGCGTCCAAGATCGCCCGTGACATCTCTGAGCGGAAACGTGCAGCGGAACATCAGGATATGCTGCTCCGGGAGATGCATCATCGGGTGAAAAACCTTTTTGCAATCACTGGCAGCATTATAACTCTGGCCGCACGAACAGCGCAGACGCCTGGTGAACTCGCCGACGGCATGAAGAACCGTTTGATTGCTTTATCGCATGCTCACCAACTGACCTTGCCCAGCTTCAGCGGCGGCGAATACCCGTCGGAGCGATCCACGACCTTCTTTAATCTCCTCTCGAACCTGCTTTCTCCGTTTGAAGACAAAGACGCCGGGCGATGGCATCTGCATGGCGAGGACCCACACATCAGTGCGGAGTGCGTGACAAGTCTTGCGCTGCTGTTCCACGAGTATGCTACCAACGCCGTGAAATACGGTGCTCTTTCTGTGGCGGACGGGCGGCTCGATGTTACCCTGACGTCTGGGCCGGACTGTTTCGAGATCGTGTGGCTGGAATCGAATGCGAAAACCACGACCGCGGGGCAGACCAGGACAGCAGGCTTCGGAACCACTCTTGAAAACATGCTGGTCAGGACCCTGAACGCTCAGGTATCGAGGAACTGGCAACCGCAAGGGCTTCTGATCCGGCTCACCCTTCCACGCAATGCTTTTTTGCTTCCGTCATAAGTGTTTGGAAGTCGCTACTCCTCCATAGGGTGGTTGCATTGGAACTGATTTAGTGTTCGCTAATTCTTACTGTCACCCAACAGAACTCTCCGTGGGCGTCGGCAGCTGAGAGCCGTGTTGCTCTTGCCTGCCAAAGGGAGTGCGCGCGTCATGGCTCGTTTTGACAGTACAGATGTTTCTTATCGACAAATGCGGAGCGCTGTCAAAGCGATGGCGGATCGTTTTACTCATTCTAAGACTGCGAGCGCAGCAATTGTTGAGCATTCTTTGCAGATCATTGTCGCTGATCCGGAACTGCTTTCAAACGGTAGCCGGGGAACATTTTTCCTGGTTGTGCGACGCGTTGCCCTTGAATATTTTGGCGTTTTCAACGAACTGCCAGTTGCGCCAGCAATCGATCAACTGGATGGCCTGGATAAGGCTGCTGGAGAGTCGCCACAGAAGAAGGACGGGAATAGCGCAGGGCGGTAATGTGAGTAATAGAGACGGGCGTGTCGGGACATCGCCGCGCCTACTGCATTTTTCAAATGGAACCAGTACCCGTCTCCAGCGTTGTCATTGGTTGAACTGTAGGCTTCGGCCGAGGAGGCCGAGGGCCAGATGAATGACAATGTTATTTTAAGCGGCGCTCGCACCGCCGCTCCGACGAAACAGCATATGGAAGATTACGAAGACTTTTTTGAAAACGGTGCGGTCGCCCTTCATCTTGTCGGTGAGGATGGTACGATCCTGCGCGCCAATCGAGCGGAGCTCGATCTTCTCGGCTTCACTGCCGAAGAATACATCGGCCGGCCCATCTCCCAATTCCACGCAGATTCAGATACGATCCGCGAGATACTGACCCGTTTGTCAGGTGGAGAAAAGCTGAATCGATTTCCCGCCCGGTTGCGAGCGAAAGACGGCTCCATCAGGGACGTAGAAATCACCTCGAGTGTCCAGTTTCGCGATGGCAAATTCCTCAATACCAGGTGTTTCACAATCGATGTCACTGACACCGTACAACTGAGACGACAACTCGCCCGAAAAGAACAGGAAATGCGTCAGATCCTGGAGGCGCTTCCTGCCGCCGTCTACACCACGGACGCGCAGGGGAAGATCATTTATTACAACAGGGCCGCCGTCGAACTCGCCGGGAGGAGGCCGATAATAGGCGAGGATGAATGGTGCGTGACCTATCGCCTGTTCACGCCGGATGGGCAGCCTCTACCCCACGATCAGTGCCCGATGGCGGTGGCGCTCCGTGAGAAACGGGCCGTGCGCGGAGTTGAAGCGATGGCGCAACGGCCTGACGGAACGATGGTGCCTTTCCTGCCTTTTCCCACACCGATGTTTGACGAAGACGGTGACCTGATCGGGGCGATCAACATGCTTGTCGACATCAGTGACCGAAAGACTGCTGAGACGAACCAGAAGGTCTTTCTCGACGAGCTTAATCACCGCGTCAAAAATAACATGGCGATGCTGTATGGGCTCATCAATTCGGCCGCGAGGGAATCGAGGAGCGACGAGGCCCGCCGCGTATTGGGAGACGCCGCACAGCGCATCGGAGCCATGGCGGCCGCCCAACAGACCCTCTACATGGAAAAAGACCGGACCCGCGTGAATGCGAGGGAATTCCTTGGGGCGGTTATCAGCAGCGCCAGGCAAGCCTTCTCAAGGGAGGTCGCGCTCCATATCGACGTGGATGAGGTGCAATTGCCAAACGACGCCACGATGCCGCTGGCCCTGGTCCTGAATGAACTGCTGACGAACGCCGCCAAGCATGGCTGTGACGATGAGGGAAAATGCAATGTCTGGATTACCCTTTCACATCGTGACGGAGAATTCGTGCTGACAGTCCGCGACAGTGGTCCGGGGTATAATTTTGAGGCCACGGGCAGACGCTCTTCGGGTACGGGGCTCGTGTCTGGCTTGGTGAGGCAGTTGCGTGGTTCCTTCTCCGTGGCGCCAGGTCCAGGCGCAATGACCACGATCCGATTCATTGATAACAAGCTTGGCTGAACATGTATCCGACGACGTCCCCAACTTCCTCTGATGGATCCAACCCGTCAAAACCGGAAACGAGACAAGAATATGCGCGGAACTGAAGCAGAGGACCTGCGCATTCTCATTGTTGAGGATGAATTTCTGATCGCGCTGGAACTGGAGAGCAGCCTTCTCGATGCAGGCTATAGGGTTGTCGGAATCGCCGTGACGGCCAAGGAGGCCGTCGCGATGGCTCGTTCCGAGCAGCCGGATCTGGTGATCATGGACATTCGGCTTGCTGATCGGTCGGACGGTGTAGACGCCGCAGTCGAGTTGTTCGATACCTTCGGCATTAGATCGATCTTCGCGTCTGCTCATGCAGATGCAGAAACGAGGAAACGAGCTGCACCAGCCAAACCAATCGGCTGGGTCCAAAAACCTTACCCCGGCGAGGCGCTGATCCGTCTCATCAGAGAGGTCTGCGGTTGAATCATCCGGACCGGTTTAGTTCCGCGTGGACCAACAAGATGTGAATGTGTCCGTGATCCGTTGTCTGCGGTACGATTTGCATCACTCGGCTTTCTTTCCACAGACGGCAACATCCATTGTTGGGAAGGAGTCCGTGCTGTCCACGAAAGCTCCCTTAAACCGGTACGGCGCGCGCGATATCGCGGGTGACCGCCATGGGAATGAGGTTTGCACTGCCAAGGCCGCGGACGATCGGCAGGTGAATGACAGGGAACGGTACCCGACCGAGTGCCCACCAGCGGCGCGGAAAACGCCGCCGCGGCATTGATATCTAGGGAAAGGCCCCGTCGCGCATCATGCCGAATGGCAGGCGATGCTGGAACAGGAAAAGCCAAGCCGTCCCGATACCGAACATGACCAGCGGATACCGACAAAGACGATATCCAACCCGTCCCTATCAGGAACGGGCGCAATATTCGCTCACAGTCAGAGTGATGATGTCACTAATAACGCGCGCATCGAGATTGCCCGTCAACGCGTGATGGGCGGCATGGTCCCTGCCCCCAATAGTCATAAGGGGTGGGAGTAAGAAGGCCGAGAACGCGCCCCGTCCAGTTATCGAAGCGACGGCGCGCGAAGAAGGAGCATGGCCTCCCTCGTCTTCAGTCAGAGCGCGGCCAGGGTCGAAACGTGTGGTACTGGTGAATTCCGCTGGGCAAAGCCCGGGGACGCGTGCATGGAACATTAAATGTCAGCCGTTGGGGGACCGACGTCCATTAGAAGAACGATAGCCTCAATTTGTTGTGAGGCCTCGTTCAAAACCTCATCCAGCTCGGTTTCTGATGGTGGCAAGAGTACTGGGAGCGAAATTTGCAGATCGCCCCCCTATGCCTGACTTGAAGCCCACCTTGCTTCTCGAAGGCGGGCACCAACAAGTCAAGATAAGCCAAAGCTTTTTCAGTGCTAAGCGGCGTTTTGCCTTGGGGTGCCCCGACATGCGAACCAGACATCGCACCTCACTAACAAATGGAAGGAACACGGACGACAAAACATCACCGTATTCAAAGTCATCGAAATACATGGCGTGTCTCAATCTAATTCCCCCAAGTTGCGACAGCAACTTCACCGCCCACAGTCTCTGTAAAGGGTAAAGGTCAGACCTTTGTGGTTTGTCCTTGTTCGGTAAGCGCCGCAAATTCAAGGGTCACTTTCTCCAGATTATCTTCCAGCCACCTGGCCATGTTAACTTCCTCATCCAAGTTCATGGCAAGCGCGGAATGAGCGGCTTGATAACCTCCGTGGTCACTAATGGTCAGTAAGGACTTGTAGGCGGCGATCTCATAATTTTCGAAGGCAAAATTGGCCAGACTGCTCTTGATAATTTCGTCCCCCGCGATCGAGTGGCCCAAGCTCGCGAGAGAGCCTGTCATCGAAAGCGCCGTATCCTTCAATGTCGCTATCCAGCGACGCGCTTCGGTATCGTTTGATAGCTTTTACCTTCCTGCGCGGTTTGCGGTGCCGTGGCTCTTATGATCGAGCGTTCTCGGGGTGACACGGGACATGAGCGGCAATCCGCATTTTGGAAAGGACGATTCGAACATTCAGGTGTCCTTGCCCGAACGTAGCAGAACAAGGCTGCGTTCTACCAAGACGTATTCAGCAGCATCAATTGTTCGGTCGGCTAGCTCGGGATCGACTGTCGTTAGAACCTCGACCCAGCCTCTCTCAACATGCGGCAGCGCGAATGGCACTGGCCCATCATGAGGATTGAACAGGATGAGGATATCGTCCCAGCCTTCCTCTTCGTCATGATCGCGGCAAACACGCAGTCCGATCGTCGTGGCTCCGGGGTCGTCCCATTCCTCCTGCGTCTGTTCGCTGGCTGCGGGATTATACCAGGTGATGACCATTCCGTCGCGCCAGTCATCTCGCCTCAAAATCGAGTGTTCATGCCGCAGTGAGATCAATCTACGGGCGAAATCGCGCAGTTGTGCCGCGCTCGCCGGCAGCCCTTCCCAATGAACCCAACTCAGCTCGTTGTCCTGGCAGTACCCGTTGTTGTTACCCATCTGGCTGCGGCCGAATTCGTCGCCGGCCAGGAGCATCGGGGTTCCGTGAGACAGAAACAGCGTGGCGAGGAAGTTTCGTTTTTGGCGATCGCGAAGAGAGATGATCTCTTCGTCATCCGACGGGCCTTCGATGCCGAAATTGAAACTCCGGTTATCACCATGGCCATCCCTGTTGTCCTCACCATTCGCTTGATTGTGCTTCTCATTGTATGAAACGAGGTCATTAAGCGTAAAGCCGTCATGGGCAGTCAGAAAATTCACGCCGGACCAGGGGCGTCGGCCGCGCAAGTCGTAAACGTCACCGGAGCCCAGGATACGCGCGGCAAAGTCCCGGGTGGTACCATCCCGGTTTCTCCAGTAGTCCCGGACGGTATCGCGATACTTATCGTTCCATTCCGCCCAGCCAGGTGGAAACCCGCCTACCTGGTAGCCGCCGGGTCCAATATCCCATGGCTCTCCCACGAGCTTCAGGCACGACAGAACCGGATCCTGTCCAACGGCATCGAAGAAGCCGCCGCGCTGGTCAAAGCCTTCGGGCTCACGCCCCAGAATCGTTCCGAGATCAAATCGGAACCCGTCGATCTCCATCTCCTGAGCCCAGTAACGAAGCGAGTCAGTTATCATCTGCAAAACCCGCGGATGGGAGGTGTTTACCGTATTCCCGGTTCCTGTATCGTTGATGTAGTACCGCGCCTGACCCGGCAAGGTGCGGTAATAGGAAAAGTTGTCGATACCCCTGAAGGAGAGTGTTGGGCCCAGTTCATTGCCTTCGGCGGTGTGATTGTAGACGACGTCGAGAATGACCTCTATCCCCGCCTCGTGAAAGGCTCGGACCATGTCCCGGAAGCCCTGAACGCCCCGGGGACCAAAGTAGCGGTTAGCCGGTGCAAAGAAAGCCAGCGTGTTGTACCCCCAGAAATTCCGCAGACCTTTTTCCAGCAAATGGGCGTCGTCGGGAAACCAGTGGACGGGAAGCAACTCGATGGAGGTTACACCAAGGCTTTTGACATAGTCCACGATCTCCTTTTGCCCAAGCCCCTCGAAAGTACCTCTTAGAGCCTCCGGCACGACGGGATGAAGCTGGGTGAAGCCTTTGACATGAGTTTCGTAGAAAATCGTCTTCGACCAGGGAATATCGGGTCGAGGCTTACCCCTTGGCGCGTCGGCCCGCCCGACAATCCGAGCTTTGGGAACGAACGGAGCGCTGTCGGTTTTGTCGAAGGACAAGTCCTTGTCCGCACTAGCCGTCACATATGCGAACTGGGGCTGCCCCCATTCGATCTCACCGACGAGTTCGCGCGCATAGGGGTCAAGCAACAGCTTGTGAGGGTTGAAACGGTGGCCATTTTCCGGATCAAACGGTCCGTAAACACGGTAGCCATAAAGCGCCCCTTGCGTCAGGCCCGGGATATAACCATGCCAGACCTCGTTGGTATATTCAGGAAGTTCGATACGGTCGATCTCTGTCCTCCCATCGTCCGTAAAGAGGCAAAGTTCCACCCGTTCCGCATGCGCGCTAAACAACGCGAAGTTCACGCCGTTATCGTCTGCGATCGCACCAAGCTGACGGGGGTCACCGGCGACGATACGGGAATTTCTGCGGATCATTGTTGCCTCTGGAACGTTGGCGGGATGGGAACAGGCCGGGTGTTGCCGGCATATCTGGCTTAGAACGCGGTCATTTTGAGCCACGTCAGTAACCTCGGCGGGCCCGAAACGGTTCCGTTCGGCAATGAGGCATATTCGTCTGTAGCGTTTGCACTTCAGCGATCAGAGCCTTCCGACAGACTGTGGGAAAGGCTGGCGAACGATATACCCTCATTGGGCCTGTTCGGATGTCCCTCGCACTGCTCGATTAGGCGGCCGCCGAAAACGGCCTATCCTTCACCTTCAAGTCGGAGAACAATTTCGCCTTCCGTCAGACGCTTTTCCCCAGGGAACCCTCAGGAGAAGGTGGCTCGACGGGTCCGAATTCGGTCTCCCAGTCGGCACTGGCAAGGTACCACTGTTCTTCGTCCTGTCCTTCAGGCCGACCGGCCTGCTCCCAGAGTTCGTAAGCGCGCTTTGATATCCATTCCTCGCGATCAGTACCCATTTCATCCTCCTCTGTGGTTGGAACCGGTATCATGCTGCCGAACCGTCGCAGCCGTCGAAAGTTCCTCAGGAAGGGGACAGCGAGGGCAGGCAGGCACGAATTTTGTCTGATAGCCTCACCCGGCGCGATTGCGCGCCGTGAGCTTTCTGAAAAGGACAACGCCGGACAGGCAAAAGCAGATGGAATTGGTCAAAATGATCGGCCACTCGCCGCGAAGTAGACCGAACCCCGTCCAGAGCGCAAAGCCGATCACGGTGAGCACATACATGCGGGCCGAAATGGCTGCAGTGTCTCCCGTTTTTACGACCTTCCAAACTTGCGGTATGAAGCTCGCCACGGAGCAAATGGAGGCAAGATAACCAACCAGCAAACCAGCATCTATCAAAAATAATTCCTTTTAACTCTCAGTTCGAGTGATGGCGGGGAGAACCTCCCGTCCCATGAAACGGAGGAAGCCCTTCTGATCGCGAGAGACGTTGTGGATGTAAGTTTCCCCCACGCCGCATGAACGGCATTCGGCAACAAGCTCGAGTACGTCTTCGCCCTTTGTGACGAGAGGTATGAACCGCTCCATTTCATCGGGGAGCACCTCGCGGGTTACTTCGTCGAATGCGGCAGGACTTTTCAGGTTGGCAAGATGATCTACAGGCACAGCCGCCGCGCGCCATTGGTCCCATGCCGCTATGCGAGCTTCGTCCCTCGTGCGGCCCCAGCTCAGTTGCAGCTGAAGTGCGAGCGGCTTGCCGGAGCCGCCAGTTGCTTTGAACCGGTTGATGATCTCTGCCAGTTCCTCCCGCGGCTTTCGGACGGTGACGAGGCCGTCGGTCCAGCCTCCCATCCATGCAGCAGTCATGGCTGACAGCGCCGCTCCGAAAATGGCGGGAGGACGTTTTGGAAGCGACCAAAGCCGGGCGTCCTCGACAGGAAACCAGGGAAGGGCGGCGGAGACGGTTTCGCCCCCTAGCAACCTTCGCACGATTTCTGTGCCGGCCTGCAGGCGCTGGTCGCGCTCCGACTTATCCGGCCAACCCTTCCCCACGACACGCTCATTCATGGCTTCGCCGCTTCCGACCGCAATCCAGCGCAGCCGGCCGGGAAACATTTCCGAGACGGTGGCAACCAGATGAGCGAGAACGACGGGGTGATACCGCCAGCCGCCGGGAATGGCGAGGCTGCCGAAGGGCAGGGAGGTGGCTTGCATGGCGGCTCCGAGCCAGGCCCAGTTATTGCCGGAATTTGTCTGGCGTTCGCTCCAGGGAGTGATGTGATCCGACGTCATGACGGCATCAAAACCAGCCTCCTCGGCCTGCCTCACATAGGCCAGTAACTGGCTTGGCGCGAACTGTTCGTGGGACGCATGGTAACCAATGATCATGTCTTGCCTCCCGTGCTGTTACAGCCGTTCGAACGCTATGGCGCGCATGACGATTTTCTCCTGTGACAATAACTGTTCCAGACTTATGCGATACTACTCCCACCAGGCGCGGTTAAGTTCCTCGACCATGACCTAGACCAAAAAGAGTACGGTCATGTTCCACCTTGCGACCGTGCTTCCAAATGCTCTCCGCCGGAGCCTTTGCATAAACAGTCGCCCCGCCAAACCGCTCGGTCAAATCGGAACGTATCGTTTCCAGCGCGTGACCGTACTTATCGGCGGAGACCGGAAGTAATATTTCGAGGAGATATGGCATCATGGCCTTCCGGATGAATAGGAGCCCGAACTTTGCCGCTAGGTGTTTGTTCCCTAAAGCCCGGAAAACTCCCATCCGGACCTTGCCGGCTCGCCGGGCGGGAGCCTTGGCGTATTTGCGGCGTCGCTCAACCTGCTCCTTCTGGAGAAATTACTGAAGCGAGCCAGGAGGCTCAAAGAATCTTTACTGTGCAGCCTCATTTTTCAATTCGGCCACATCGTCCTGCTCCGACACGGTCACGACATGAGGCGCGCGCCTCGATGATGACGGTGTGCTTCGAGTTGTCAGCCATAAGGCAGCCGGTGTCACTTCTCTTCTGGGGCAGCCATTTTGCGATGCTGTTTGCGAGGGTCGCCGAAGGCGTCACGTTCGCCGCCGCTGACATTAGCTTGTTTTTCCAGCCGGATACCACATCGCCATCACCATCATCGGACAGCCGAGAGGACCGAGCTCATGCTGCAACGGGTTGCCGCGCAACGTCGGATCAGCGTCGTTCCGGATTGACTGTTGCATGAAGATAGAACGGCACTCCCGCAAAAAGCGGTAAGCTCGGTGAAAACGGCATTATGAAGTGCATCCATCTCGGGGTTCGAAAGGATTAGGAAACGATCGATTATATCGCTGGGTTTTTGGAGGTAGCCAGCAAGGGGCGGATTATGGACATAAAACAGAGGCCTAGGATAGCCCGGCTGCCTTAGTCACAGAGTTTCAATCGATTTTGATAGCACGGTCGACGGTTCCAATAAGTTCAAGAGCGATTGAAGCGATCGACGATTCGAACCCACCCTTTGCGCCATGGACCGCTGCCGGCGAGTACGCACCAGCGACCGTATCACGCTTCATAAAATTGCACCGCGAGAAGACGTTGAAGTACTGGCAAGCGGCAAATCGCATTGGGGTGGCCTGCAGTGGATCGTTCGGAGATTTCGCAAATTCTCTGTTTGTCGCAGTCGCCTCCGCCGTGCTGCTAGATAATCTGGGAACTATCGCCCACTTTCTTTGTTAGTGCCATCATCCAAGCGCTACGCACTTTTGGGAACCACGACACTTCGCGGGTATGGAAAAAGGCACGTTCGCGTCAGCGTGGATGTCAGCCAGGAGGTGCAGCGCCATGGACAGGTTTTTCACTCAGTTAGCGAGCCGCATAGCGTCTTTTTCCGGTTCGCCGACAGCTTTTGTCGCTGCGCTTGGCACGGTCATCGTCTGGGGAATAAGCGGGCCGCTGTTCGGGTTTTCGGAGGTCTGGCAGCTGGTCATCAACACGGGCACGACCATTGTCACCTTTCTCATGATTTTCCTCGTGCAGAACTCGCAGAACCGGGATTCTGCGGCGATGGAAGCAAAACTAGACGAATTGCTTCGAGCTGTGGAGGAGGCGCGGGCGGATTTCATCGGGATCGAGCACCTCACGGAAGCAGAAATCGAGGACATCCGCGCTCGGCTGGAAAAGGAAAACGGCTCTGAAGGTGAAAAGCCGCCGCCGCATCATGCCATGGCGCGATTACTTTCCCGGCGTTAGGTCGGGCGGTTTGTCAGATGGCCGGGGCGGCCATCTCCAGTCATCGCCGTGACATCGTCACTTAAGAACAACACGCGGCAAAGCCCGCTGACAGAAGGAATTACCATGTCTCTCAAGGCCCTTGCGTTGAATGCCACACTCAAGTCCTCCACATCGGCAGAGCCGTCATCGACAGAAAGAGTTCTGGCCCTGATCCTTCAAGAGCTCGGCGATCACGATGTTCAAAGCGAAATGATTTGGCTCGCTGATCATGACATCAAGGCCGGGGTTACGTCAGACGAAGGCGAGGGGGATGCCTGGCCGGCTATCCGCGAGAAGATTCTTGCTGCCGATATTATTTTGTTTGGGACACCGATATGGCTCGGACAGCCTTCGAGCGTGTGCAAACGAGCGCTGGAGCGCATGGATGCATTTCTGGAGGAAACGGACGAGCAGGGACGTATGGTTTCCTACGGCAAGGTTGCCGCGGTGGCAGTCGTCGGGAATGAGGATGGGGCTCACCATGTTTCTGCGGAACTTTTCCAGGCTCTGAATGATCTTGGCTTCACGATCCCGGCAAATGCGGTTGCCTATTGGGTAGGGGAGGCGATGGGATCGGAGAATTTCGTCGATCTCGATGAGACGCCTGATGCCGTTAAAACCATGATCAGCATGCTTGTGTGCAACACGGTGCACCTGGCGGGGCTTCTGAAGGACAGCCAATATCCTGGCAGCGAGGACTGATATCCATTCTACCCGCGTGTCGCGGGCCTTCCGCCCTCGAACGGCTGCGCTGGTCGTATGCTTTGGGCCTCCATGATCTGCCGCGATGTCTGGGAACGAGATTCTCTTAGTCGATAATTATTTTCGGAACTCTCCGCGTCTCGGTTTGTTCGGGAGACGTCCATGCCGGCCCTGAAGTCGGTTTCCCGTCTCGGGGGAAACTCCGGAGAGGGAGGCTGGAGAGCCATGATGCAAGCGGAGGAAAATCCCAATGAAGAAGACTGTTTTCGTTGCGTTGCTTCTGGGGAGCGGCGCGCTGTCGACTTTCGCTCAGCAGACGCCGACCGCCAATCCCGGAGGCGATACGCCTGCTTTCGCCACGCCCGGCGCCAATAACCCCACGGCCCCGGTGGAGGGCGCCAATAGCTTCACCGAAGCGCAGGCCAGACAGAGGATTGAAGATGCCGGTTACACCCAGGTCAAGAACCTGACGAAGGATGACAAGGGCGTGTGGATGGCATCGGGCATGAAGGGCGGCAAGACCGTCGCCATCGCGCTCGATTATCAGGGCAACGTCGTCGCCAAGTGAGGCGCGCAGAAATTTGGGAGAAGTGACATGAGAACCGTAACCGGACTTTTCGACGACTACGATGATGCAAGCGCTGCCGTTTCCGAACTGGAGAGAGCGGGCGTACCGTCAAGCGATATCAGCGTCGTGGCCAGCAACGCCGACAGGCGACATGGAGAGGATTCCAATGCTGCTGAGGGCGCCGGCGCGGGTGCTGGCATCGGTGCGCTTGTTGGCGGCGCTGGCGGTCTGCTGACGGGCCTTGGGTTGATGGCGATCCCAGGAGTGGGACCGGTGGTTGCAGCCGGTTGGCTTGCCGCAACGGCAGTCGGCGCAGCCGGCGGCGCTGTTGCCGGCGGTGCGGCCGGTGGGCTGATCGGAGCCATGACCCGCTCGGGTGTTTCCGAAGAGGATGCCAATCTCTACGCGGAAGGGGTGCGCAGGGGCGGCACACTGGTAACCGCCCGTGTGGAAGACGATCTCGTGCCGGAGGCCGAGGCCGTGCTGAAGCGGCAAGGCTGGGTTGATCCTGCCGAACGGCGCGCCGCTTATCGCGAACAGGGCTGGACGCGTTTCGACGAGACGTCGAGACCCTACGCGGCGGAAGACATTGAACAGGAACGTAGCCGCTATCGCCGCTCGGCAATTTGACGAGAACGTCCGTCCTCCAGGGGCCTGGTTCCGCCATGGTCCCTGGTCAGCGCCTTGCAGGAGCTAACATGGCCAGAAAACCAAATTCCACCTCGTCCGTTACCGCCACCATCCATGACCAGCGGCTTATCCGGGGAGCAGGTGGCGAGCTGCACCAGATTGCCACCGGCGACGAACCCGTT
>Ga0099826_10000192_pt1 | contig 26008 bp, 17 predicted proteins | sample Mtrugardesep15_FD_76830 | JGI IMG/M metagenome (GOLD analysis project Ga0099826, IMG submission 76830) | Root nodule microbial communities of legume samples collected from California, USA - M. trunc garden sep15 | ecosystem: Host-associated > Plants > Roots > Nodule | place: USA: California... | reverse complement strand
GGTTTGCAGCAGTTTCCGATGCATGGTTTATTGGAGGGATTTAAAGAGGAAAGAAGGATTGGGAGAGAACAAGGGTGTGATATGTTTTGAGTTTGATAGAGGATGAAGTAGAGAGAGAGGAATTTAAGTGTTTGATTTGTAAGGGTTTGGTGAGCTTTTAGTTTTTTAATTATGAAATGAGCTTCTGGGTTTGATGCCTTATGAAGAAGATGATGATAATCCGTGCCTGCCCTTTTTTTGCCAATTTTTGTTTTTTTTAATTAGTTAATTATACGCGTGGAATAAAAAATATAATAAATAAATAAATAAATACACACGTGGCGTGTCACATATGGTTGACTTAGTCAAAATTGACGTTTTGCAAAAGGGGGTAAATATAGGGGGTCACTTTTGCCATTTTTTTAATAGGAACCAAAATTACAACTTTTGCAAACTTAGGGGATAAAAAGTACGTTTAAACCTAAGATTAATTGTTCATCATTAAAGTACAAATAATAATTACTAAAATATATTATTTGTCGGTAATTGTATAATGAAACAAATAGTGAAAAGTTATCCTAAGAGATAAAACATGAGTATTCTAAATTACTCTTAGAGTGTGTTTGGATGAGGTAATTGAGAAGTTTTAAAGACTTTAAAATTTTAGGTAATTTAAATGATTCAATTGAATTCCTTTCATTTCTCAATACTTTTGTTTGGGTGGAGTAATTAAATATTTCAATGTCATCATTTTTGGGGAGCTTTTATAAATTTTAATTTTTTTGGGCCAAATTTGAAAATTGAAAGTAGGGGTCAATTTGTAAATTTCAAAAATTTGAGGCGACAAATTATGATTTTTGAAAAATTTGAGGGGTCAAATTGCAAAATTTGAAAGATTATAACAATGAAGAATTTTGAAATTCTTACCTTTTAGGTGTCATTTGAAATTCTCTAAATTTAACTTAAACAAAATACTTCATAAATTCTCATCGTTTTAAAAATTCTTCAAATTATTATCCAAACAATAAAATTCAACTGAAAGTATTTGAATTCTCTCGTAACATTACATTCCCTCAAAACATTCCCCATCCAAACACACTAAGATACAACCGAAATGTTATGATAAATTTTCCATATATTCTTACAATGTTCATGATGTAGCAATTGATTATTAGTCTTTCTTTCAGGTGTTAATATTCCAATTGCTATACTTGGAGCTGAGAACGACCAAGTTACTCCTCCAGAGGTCATAAAAAAATTTGAACAAGTCTTGGCTGCTAAATCTGAAGTCAGTGAATCTTCCATTCTTTTTGCAGTTATTTACCATTACACATACATATTTATGTGTATGTTGCTTAGATATGTTTTCCTTATACAAAAAATTCTGACCATTTAGATGATACTTATTCCAATGTGAACACTAATACTAGTCCATATTCCATACCGTTAGTTGATATCTGTTGAGTGATAAAGTGGCAAATAAATTGCAACCATCACCACCACATGTTTTATAATTGTTGCCTCCAACTTTAGGGACTACTTAAGCTTTATAAATTATTTATTATTTTCATAAACTTTAGAGACTAGCCAGAAGGAAGAATGATACTTGTCGGACTAACTTGAGAATTTATTCATTATGTTGGGTTGGATAGTAAGGTTGATTAGTTCAACTGATTTGAGTTAAGAGATAAAAATTGAAGTTCATGATTTCAAATCCGAACAAAGGAGAAAAGCTAATATAACAACTACTTACTAACATCTCTCAAAAAAACTACTTACTAACATTTTTTTGAAGGAACTACTTACTAACATTTGATATTAAAAAAAAATTGTCATGTATTTTAAGAAGTTTAAAGTACTAAATTTGCATTGGAACTTGTACATTTTATATTTTACATGTAAATTTTCAATAAATAATTGTTGTTTTCAATAAAACTTACTAATTTTAGTTAACTTAACATGTGCAATATTGCGACAAATCATTTTAAGATATATCACTCATGTATCCTTTTGTTTGTGCAGGTTGATAGTTTTGTAAAAATATTTCCTAATGTCTCGCATGGCTGGACTATAAGGTATGACACTAAAGACCCAAAAGCTGTGAAGGCTTCAGAGAAGGCACGTCGGATCTTGTTGGATTGGTTTGATAAACATCTTAAGTGAGAAATCTTGTTGGATGAAGAACTCCTAGAGTGGAGGATGTAAAAATGTCACACACTCCATGCTTTTATCATTTACAACAAAATAAATGTGACGTGAAATCCTAAAGTTCTACTTTAAGGATTCATTTGTTGCAATTTGATTTCATTGTATTCTGAATTATATTTGGGTTTTTGTCTAATATGCACAAGTAAAACAATATTATATCATATATAAGTTTATTTTGTACCATTGCATCATTAAGCTTCCTTAAATCATTTAATAATATAACTTAGCAATCCATTAAAAAGCAATCTTGTCAGAGGTGCAAGATATATGTGTCGTGTGCACCACACACCATAAATTTTGGATAGCATTCGGTGACATTAGTCAACCACAATATCACAAGTGTACAAAAAAAAACAAAAAAACCTTGTAAAAGAAAAAGAAGAAAGCTATTTATAATATTGTGGTTTGTCAATATCATCAAATGTTATGTCACACAAATGCTACCCATAAACTTTACCAATATTTGGTATGAGTATTGATACGTAGACTTGTACACATCCCACTCTTGTACACCTCTTGCCTATCAAATAAAATAATAAAATAATATTGCATTTCCATGTCAAAAAAGAATAAAAAAGTAATTGAATCTATTTCTCTCTCTCATCTGGTCATATCCCGTCTCTCTCCTTGTTGACCTTTTCGTTCACTAGCCGGCGAGATCTCCTCCCCGTACTCGCCGCCACCGTCATCCTCAGCCACCACTGTCACCTACCTCCTCCTCATTTCTTTCAGTGAAAGGTCATCTTCACTCTTCTCAGATTCGGGAACACAACCTTTGCACCACCACTACAACCCACCTCATCCTCAGCCACCACTGCCGACCCCGTCCTTAGCAACTACCAATGTCGCCGTCTCTTCCCTCCGTCACCCCTCTCTTCTCAAATTTACGTTTTTTTCTTCTTCAAATCGGTTGTGTGGGAGGATGGTTGAAGAAGAAAATGTAGAAAGAGGGGAAGACTCCGGCTGCGATGAGGCGAAAGGGGGCGACGGGTGATTGGAGAAGAAAGAGAGAGCTCTTTGAGTGAGAGAGCTGAACAGTCGTTTTTTTTTAATTTGATAGAACAATTTTTTAATATTAAAACTTGCCACGTCAGCAAATGGTACAAAGTGTGTACAAAATGGAACAGTCAACATATAATTTTCCATTTGGTATCTACTAAACCAATGTTTGTTCTTTTCCAAAAGATTTTTTTTGGTTTAGTTTGGATTAACATCTAACTTATAAAAGTACCTCAATTAAAATAAATTCATAAATACATTCATCTCACAATAAAAGTCATGTTAATAAATAACACGAATTAACAAACACGTATAATTTTATTCATTTATTTTACAAACGTATTCTTCATTAGTGAAATATGAAAGAGAAAATACAAGAATTGTACAAATGAAAGTAATAAATAATCAGGGTTATACTAAAAAAAATCACGCTTCATTAAAATAATAAAATGACATATACAATGGGATGACCTTTTGGTTCAAATATCACTTTGGTCTTTTAACTTATTTTAAAAATTCAATTATTTTTATTTACTTTAAACCCGATCCATTTATCAATTTCAATGAACTATAGTAAGACAACTAATTGCTAAACAAAAAGAATTATCATGATAAAATGATTTTTTTTATCATGCTTTACTTACTTTCGACTAAATTTCATATCACGGGTCTCCTTTCCACATAAACCAATAAATTAACTTGACAATTAACATAAAAAAAATAACTTTCTGTAAAATTTAAAAAGAAAATAAAAATCCGTCCAAAAAAAAGAAGAAAAAAAATTGTATAGTTTTTTAATCATCATAAAAAAAATTCATAAATCAAAACCTTTGTAAACCCTAGGAATATATAAGTCTCATCTTACTTGCAAATTGCGCCGTAGCGATTTCATTTCCTCTGATTTCGATTTCTTAGACGGCGACGTGTTTCCGGCACCTTTCTCTTCTCTTTCGGTAAGATCCATCTTCTTCTTCAATCTCTTCCATTTCATCACTATTTAGGTTATTTAATCACTTTTTTGTGAATCTCAGAAACCATGGTGAGAGTCAGTGTGTTGAACGATGCTCTTAAGAGTATGTACAATGCTGAGAAAAGAGGAAAGCGTCAAGTTATGATTAGGCCTTCTTCCAAAGTCATCATCAAATTCCTCATCGTTATGCAAAAACACGGTATATATTTCTCAAAAATCAGTTTTTTTCTTCTTGCTGTTGAATGTTTCATGATTCAATTATTAGGGTTTTGATTTGATATAATTTTGTGGTGTGTTACGTGGTTCAATTTTTTTGGGTTTTTGATTTGATATATATTTTTTGGGTTATGATTTATAGGTTACATCGGAGAATTTGAGTATGTTGATGACCACAGATCTGGGAAAATCGTTGTTGAATTGAATGGTAGGTTGAACAAATGTGGGGTTATCAGTCCTCGTTTTGATGTTGGTGTTAAGGAGATTGAAGGCTGGACTGCTAGGCTTCTCCCTTCCAGACAGGTCAGTTGAAAACAACACTAATGTTTGGGAGATTTCTTTTGCGTAGTGTCTATTGTAATTGACTTATCTGAGCTTATTACTTGTGAGAATGTTTGGGAGAACATAGGAAAACGGCTTATGACATGTTCATAAGCTGTTTTTGACTTGAGCTTATCACTTGTGAGAATTTTTTTGGAGAACTTATGAAAACGGCTTATGACATGTTCATAAGCTGTTTTCAGCTTATTTTCATAAACATTGCTTATAGCTTTTATGATAACAATTTAAACTTATTTTATCTTCTGTTCTTATACATAAGTGTTTATCATGATAGGTGTTTATGCTATAAGCTGTAAAGTAAGCTGTTTATCCAAACAGGACCATGTTCTTACATATATCTATGCTAGCATGTTCCACTTCCAATGCATATTTGTGTGAGAACTTTGAAGAGTTTTTTTCAGTATTATCGATTGTATGGTTACCATTTTGTCGAGCTGAGTAAATTTATTCCAAATCATGATAGTTCATACTTCATATTAAAGATTGGCTTGTTTCTTTTGTATAGTTTCTTACTCTTATGCGGTGAGGTTTTTAGAATAAAGGGTTTAAACCTGTACCTATTTGGTCTTTGTGGAACAAAAAACACCAGTTCTGTTTTTTATGATCAATTTTAGCCTCTACTAGAGGCTTTTATGTGTGGAATTAGTAGTTTGAGCTCTATCAACAATTTGTTGCTTGGATAATCTAGGTTGATGATTTGTTCTTGTGCTGCTGTCTTTAAATTGTTATTATTAAGATCAAACATTGAACTTATATGAATGGTTGATCTTTTCTTTTGTGTGTATATTTTGTTTCTTCTATTATTCCTTACATTTTTACAATTATAAAATATGCAGTTTGGATACATTGTTTTGACCACTTCTGCTGGTATTATGGATCATGAAGAGGCTAGGAGAAAGAATGTTGGTGGTAAGGTCCTCGGCTTCTTCTACTAGGCTAGTTCTATGTTGAGGATTTTTGAGATTTCAGTTTTTTACTTGCCGGATGTAATGGTGGATGTGCTAGTCCATTAGTAATATCAAGAATAGTAGGAGCTGTTTTGTGACGTGATTTATTTTGTTTTACTAGACCAAGCTGGTTGCTATAATTTATCCGGTTTCTTTATATTTTCATTGTACCAAAATGTACTGGCAGAATTGTTTTGAATGGTAAGCACTTTGATTATAACGTTGGTGTTTCATAGATATTGAATTAATCCGGTCCAGTTAGAATGATATTGGATCCTACAAGTTAAATTATTATAGTTCCAAATGCATAAAAGGATTGATAATTGACCCCATAGAATTTGGGTCCAATTGTCTTGTACAAAGAGCATTTGCAGACACATGGTGTCACTGGATTTACTAATCGAAGAAGGGTGTTATTTAATCGTAAACCTGTGAAGGTGATTGATAAATCCAGAATCCAGATTTTTTATTTTGAAAGCACATTCAAACATGTTAGATGAATCCTGTAAAAAAAAGGATTTGGTATTAATATATGGATGATTAGTCAATAGAAAAAGTCCATCCATTATTACATGTTCCTAAGCTATAATCTACCAGGTCATCCTATCAAGCAATAATTTTAGAAACAGGTCAGAAGAAACCTTGTTGCATATCTGTGTCTGGTTCTGTCCTGATACCGTCCTGTCTCCAAGGAGAAAAGGAGCACCAGTTTGAAACCAGGACCCAGTCCGTATCTAGTTTACAAATGTAGAGATACAAAACAGCCCCTCTTATCCTTTATAGTGAGTGATAATGAAAGGGATTGTAACCTCACGTGATACCTTGTCTGTTTGTCCTTTTGAAATTTCGATGATTTTCTACTCACAGCTCACAATCACAACTCACATATGCTGGAATGTAACACTTGGCCCTATTGTATTATTTGTGCTTGGTATTCACCAAAAGTAACTAGTTTACAACATCGATACCATTTAGGATTCTCTTTACATTAATAATTATTAAAATAGCTTGCAAACAGATACTTTCACCTTTTAATGTAGGATTGTTTTTATATCTCTAATTATCTTTCAACTTCATCTTTTTGGTAAATCAACTGAGTTTTGTAATCTCAATAGAGTTACACCACATGAAAGAGTCGCAATCTCGGGAGGACGCATGATACTTGAGAATGGAGATGTCTATGCTCTCATAAAACCATTGAAGCCATCAGCCCTTGTGATCCCTCACCAGCCGCTAAACCATTTCATTCAAATTCAAAGCGACAAATTTCATTCGTCTTAACTAAAAGCACAGTACATTTGCAAAATGAAGTTTACTCAAAAGTATATTTACAAACGTTAATTCAAACACGAGCTTGTCAAGATAGATTATGAAAAAACAACTTATAAAGATACAATTTACGTCAGTGAAAACTTATGAATTAACATAAAAGTTTATTTATTTGCATAAACTATTTTTCATAAGTTCAAAAATAAGTCAATTCAAAAAGGTCTTTAAGACTTGTTTGATCGCGTGTTGATTTTTTTTTAAGAGGGTGATTATATATTGATTTTCAAAATCTTTTCTAAAAATTAGTTTTCAAAATAAACAATACTCCATCGGTTTCAAAATACATGTCCATTTGAGATAAATTTTAGTAACCAAGAAATTAAATAAATTGTTATTTTTGATGAAATTATGTTTGTGTTTTCTTTAATACCCTTAACCATTTATTATTTCATTCTATTTTTTTCTCTCTCTACAATAAATATGTAAGGGTATTATTGACAAACAATAATTAATGTTGCATTGAAACTTGAAAGTGACAAGTATTGTGAAACAAAATTATTCTTCAAAATGAATTTGTATTTTGAAACGGATGGAGTATTTGTTTGTTAATTCGGTGTTTGTAAAATGAAAAATGATTTTGTAAAATGTTTGAAAAAAAATAAGATAACCATCTCACAAAAAAAGTCAAAACAATATTGTTTCTCCAAAAACATTAAACGTTTTTCATTTATCTTAAATTTTGTAAAAAATATATTTTGAAATAAATAAAAACTATAAATCCCCTAAAAAAACCTACAAAAGAAATTATTAAAAATGAAAATGAAAGTTTTTATGATGAGAAGTAATTATTGCATAGTTTAAAAATATTAAAGAAACATTAATACATTCCATAAATAGAACTTGATTTTTGACCGTAATAAATAAAATAAAATACATTTCTATCTATATCTAGAACTAGAACTAAAAAAAAATATGAATGTATTAGTCTCCAATTCAGAGTTATATGCAAACTTTAAAACATTTTCTTCAGCTTGAAGTACTTCTTCTTCTTTACTCTCTCCGAAGATAGATCCAAATCCAAAACTCTTTCTTCTTTTTCTTCACTTTCTCAAATCTAAACTTCCTTTATTTATCCAATCATATTCCTTTTTAGTTAGTGATTATCGCCGCCAACACTAGACAGGCAGAACATAGATCCTTCTACTTTAGTTTTTCCGCTGTTTCTTACAACCTTAATTTCTCCAAAACCTCTTTCTATTTCCTCTTCCAACCACTTCTGTTCAAGTGTTTAATTTTAAGGTTGTCTTTTTTTGTTTTGTTATTCTCTTCAGTGATCTGAATTTATTGAATAGAGTTACTAAGATGCCTCCTGATCAGAGAAAAAAGGTAAACTTACTCAATTTTACTTTTATATATGCTAACTAAGTTTGTCTTTCAATATGTTTTATTATTATGCAGTAACATTTTTTATGTGTATTGTAGATGATTAATGCTTCTTGTTCTGTAATTTATGCTCTATGGATTGGATTTGTACCATTAGTATTAGCACTTCTTTAAAGTTACATATAGTGGTGTATCCATGACCCTGACCTATGGTGTGTATTGAATGAGTGATTGAAAGTGGTTTGGGCCAGGGTTTGATAAGACGGTTTGGTTCGGTTTTTTTCACTTTTTGGAGAGGAAAAAAATAGTCAGTTTGGTTCGATTTTTGTAATTTTTTTTTTATGAAATACGATCCAAACCGATGAAGATTAGGTTAGTTTGGTTTGATTTATTTAATCGGGTTGAGATTTGTCAAAAATTCAGGAATTTATTTCAGAAAATATATTTTCTTTCTTTCAAGTGGTATAGAATTTTTACATTTGTAAAACAACTAATATAAGCTAAAATTAGAATATAAAGATCAAAGAATATATGAATACAACATATATTTTAAAATAACGCTACAATTATAGTGTGAAATAATTGTATTAGATTGGATCTTTGGGTCCATAAGTTCATTGGTTTGGTTTTTGTATCTCCAGGGCTCGTTTGGATAAGGCTTATTTTGAGCTTATGGAAAACAGCTTTTGCAAATAAATGAGTTTTTTGTATTATTTATAAGCTTGTCAATGTAGTTTATGAAAAACAAGTTATGAAGATATAATTTTTGTTAGTGAAAACTTATAAATTAACATAAAAGCTTATTTATTTGTATAAGCTATTCTATTTTTCATAAGCTCAAAAATAAGCTGATCCAAACGGGACCCTAGTTTGGACCTCTTGGATCTATGGTGCAAAATGCAAAAGTATACTGTAGGGTTATAACTTATATGTGCAACTTTTTAGTTCAAGTAGTACAGGTGCGCACCCTAGACTGTACCTATCCTACCATGCACATACATCCTTTTATAATTTTCAATAGTTTTTCTTAATATATATTTTTCAATTGTGCATTGTGTTGGATACTTCCTCATAAAATTGAAGTATGCTTTGTGGCTGCATATTGTTTAGTTTTTACTTGTTACATGTTAGCATACTTGTATTTCTGCTTTGCGGAACATCATTGTGCAAAGTCATTCATGACAAGTAGCAGAGCTGTTTTGTTAATTTCCTTTTCACATCAATAACCTGTTTTTCAGAAGGTAGGATTTGTTGTGTGGATAAAAACAATAATATAATACCCTATTGCGAGTTAAATCCAGTGATAGATAATTTCCTTATTTTTCGTGTCCTCACAAATTCAACAATAGTAAATTCAAAATACTGGACTTAAAATCCCTGGAAAATATGACTTTCATTATTGCTGGAAAGGGATCGTTTCTAATGTACTCTGGTCGTTTATTAAATCAAGTGTTGTCAATCTCAGATCGCAAAAAATAGCTGTTTGTTCAAATTCAGCTACACTGCAGTGCTATAGCACCGTTATAGTCACTATTTGACAGCATTTAGCTGAGCAATAGTGTTTTGTTCAAATTTTGCGTTAAAGCATCGCTATTTATCAACATTGATTAAATCTTATATTTTTATGTATAAATTAAGAACAATAATATTCGTTGTCTAAAAAATTATAGCTAGTTTTACCCTTTATTTATCGATGGACAAAATCCTTAGCTGCTGTGCTTGCAACTTTCTTGTACAATATTATGTGTTGCAGATCATTCAGTTACATGTGTGGTTTTGGCTCTGTTGTGTTTATGCAGTCATCTATAGATGTAGACTTCTTTACAGAATATGGTGAAGGGAGTAGATACATGATAGAGGAAGTAATTGGTAAAGGAAGTTATGGTGTGGTTTGCTCTGCATATGATACACACACTGGAGAAAAGGTTGCAATAAAGAAAATTAATGACATATTTGAACATGTTTCTGATGCTACCCGCATTCTTCGTGAGATCAAGCTTCTTAGACTCCTCCGTCATCCTGATATTGTGGAGATCAAGCATATTTTGTTACCTCCTTCTAGAAGGGAATTCAAAGATATATATGTTGTTTTTGAACTTATGGAATCAGATTTACATCAAGTCATCAAAGCAAATGATGACTTGACTCGAGAACATTACCAATTTTTTCTCTATCAGCTTCTTCGAGGTTTAAAGTATATACACACAGGTCATAATCTTTATATGTAGCTAGTTTTTAGTTTTAAATTTCCTAATGTAGCATTTACGTAGTTATGGTTTTGTTATGAGAAGTTGAGAATTAATAACTAAGTTATTTGATCACTGCGGCTGATTTTAAACTTTCTTGTGGATTGCAGCAAATGTTTTTCACCGTGATCTAAAGCCAAAAAATATTTTAGCAAATGCTGACTGCAAACTGAAGATTTGCGATTTTGGTCTTGCCAGAGTAGCTTTCAATGATACACCGACTGCAATATTTTGGACAGTAAGAATCGTTTTCCCTTGTAATACTCACCTTGAATGTAACTCTTCTTCTCAGATCATCATGCTTATGCTCATTTGTTACTCGCAGGATTATATTGCAACAAGGTGGTATAGGGCTCCTGAATTGTGTGGATCCTTTTTCTCCAAGGTTTAATATCTGCTACCACTTGTATCTTTATTATTATCATCGCCATCATTGTGAGGTTTAATATCGGTTGCTCTAAGATGGATAATGTTTCTAATGTTATGATTCTTTGCTTAATACTGATTTATTATTATACCACTTTTAGTTAATGAGGCAAACTTTTTTTCTTGCAGTATACTCCGGCTATTGACATATGGAGCATTGGCTGCATTTTCGCGGAACTTTTAACTGGAAAACCTCTTTTCCCAGGGAAGAATGTTGTCCATCAATTAGACCTCATGACTGATTTCCTTGGAACACCATCTCCTGAAGCCATCGCTAGGGTCTGTTCTATTTCCTATCCTTCTAGCATTGTTTTATTGTATATTACTCAATAGAACCTTGACAGTATATTCACAGATACGTAATGAGAAAGCTCGGAGATACTTGAGCACCATGCGTAAGAAGAAGCCAGTTCCTTTGTATCAAAAGTTTCCTAATGCAGACCCCCTTGCTCTTCGTGTGTTAGAGAGAATGTTGGCATTTGATCCTAAGGATCGACCTACTGCAGAAGAGGTTGATTTTCATCCACCTGCAGTGTACGTTCCACACATCATATTTGGTTTTAACAGCAAATGTTGTGGATTATTTTTAGGCTCTAGCGGATCCATATTTTAACGGCTTGGCCAAGTTTGAGAGAGAGCCTTGTGCTCAGTCAGTAAGCAAGATGGAATTTGAATTTGAGAGACGCAGGATAACAAAGGAAGATGTGCGAGAGCTTATATACAGAGAGACTCTGGAGTACCATCCAAAGATGTTAAAGGAATACCTAGAAGGAGCAGAGCCAACAGGATATATGTATCCAAGGTATTAATGCCCAACTTCATGTTTCTTTTTTTCTCTTGCATGATTTAGACCACTTATTGCAATCTGTAAATTTATAATGAGATTGTTAAATATTTTTCCTGATATTGGTACTAAAATCTACACTTGATAAGTTTGGTTGATATTTTGGTTAAGGGAGTATTTGATTGTTACTCATAACCCATCCAATAACTTCTGGTACTACAATTACGTTTTTTTTTCCATCCAAGATCCAACATTTGCTCTGGTTGTTCTTCTCTAGAGCCTCAAATATCATAATCGTAAATATTTCTTTTTAACACTCGCTGTTTAGATGTTATTAAGTACTATTACATGGATTAGTGAAAAAGTAAGTTTACCTGATATTTCATGCATCTATGGGAGCTTTTACATTTGGAAATCTGATTTATAATTTTATATAGTATATCAGTTCATTTTTTTATATCTTTCCTCTCTCCTTTTTCCTAACTTGTACCGATAGTGCTGTGGACCACTTCAAGAAGCAATTTGCATACCTTGAGGAGCATTATGGAAAAGGCGGTACTGTTAGTCCACTTGATAGGCAACATGCATCATTACCCAGGTATCCTAATCTTTGTAAAAGTGTCTGGAAAATGTGTCTTTCTTCTTTTGATGTGCTTATTTATCTTATCAACGGTCCTATTTATCTACTCTTGAACCGCCAGCTATGCTGATTTGATGATGTGAATGCAGGCAGTGTGTGTTGTATTCAGACGACTCAAGACAGAATATGGCTGAGGCTGCAGCAGATGATCTCTCCAAGTGTTGCATTAAAGAAGTTGAGAAGCCGGTCATTGATAGGAGTGGTGGTGTTCCTATGAACAGGCTTCCTTTACAAGCTCCTCAAAATATTCAAGGTGTCATGACTAATCGAAGTATGTATTTTGCCACTCCTCAGTTTCTCTCTTTTGCTTTCTTATTTTCTACTCTTGTGTGCACAGCAGAAAATATCTTCCAAGAATATTGATCTCATTGTTGAGTCTTGTGACATTTTCATTCACCATTCTTTGAAACAGTAAGATTATGTGTGATGGTAATTATGATTCAATGGCTTTCGTCCAGCTCAGTAACAAGAGTTTGACCTCGTAACTTCAAGGGACGGAGTTCAAATCCTCATGGGGATGGTTGTAAAATGGTCATTAATGTCACTTTAATTCATAATAATTTCTCCTTTTTCCAATTTTAAAAAATAAAATAAAAAGATTCAATGGCTTCCACGTGATGGGCATTGCATGCAAATGGCTGAAAGTGGCAGGATTAATGAAGAAATTGGGCTTTGGATTATTATTACTGTTATTAATACTGGCTATCGAAGAATATTTTTATCTACAATTATCAATACTTGAAAAATATAAGTGTTAGTTTTGTTATAGCTTAAACGAAATGTTTCAATTTGTTCTCATAGCATGCATGAGCAACATGTGATAATCCTCAAATAATAACATACAAACAAGTATCGATGATTTTCAAATAATAACATGCAAAAGCAACATGTTACAGATCTTTTACAAGACTCATATGCTACTATCCCTTTCTCATGCTTTAATACATTGGTTCTTCCTTACACAATCACTGTGTCTTGTCTATGTGTACCATCTTTGGGTGTGAATTTATTAATTTATGCTTCCATTGAGAAGATTTAGATTTGCTTCTTTCTGTTGTGGTTTCAGGTGTTGCCCCACGGCCCAGAAAAGTTGCGGGTTCCCTATTGCATTACAATGGTGGGGTAGCAGGGGCTGACCAACGGAAGACAACTAGAAATCCATCGGTTCCAGCTCAGTATGCTGCTTCAAGCTATTCATATCCTAAAAGAAATCCAAGCTGTAAAAACGAGAGAGCAGAAGATGGAATTGAAGGTTCTAACGGACTTCAGTCGAAGCCTCAATACATAGCACGAAAAGTTGCTGCTGCTCCAGGTGGAGCTGGAAGTAACTGGTAGAGTTTAGGCTGAATCTGAAAGCTCCCCTTGTGCCTGACAACTGGTATCTGGATATCTTGTTCTGGAAGAAACCGTGATCGATCATCTGAATTCAACAGAAGATATGAGTTGCATAGCTTTGTTTGCTAATTGCTATCAAACAGTGGGAAAACCAAACAGATTAAAAGACTAAAAAGTCTCTAGCTGATATTTTTATTAGGTCTTGCAATTTGTGTCGCCAATTTGAAGATTTGAAGGTTCCACTATGTCCAATTATGATTATCTTGCTCCCTAGTTTGTTAATAACAGAGAATGAGTGATCTTAAAAGGGCATCAAATGAAGGCAGTACAGTTACAGATACATGTATGTGATGCTCTCTCTCTGGCAGAATACAAGCCATTGGTATTGCTCTCATTTTTCGGCACCACAACAATGACATTTGTATTTTTATAGTCAAAATAATGATTTCTTTCTCACATATATGCTCACCATTTCTCTCATGTATGTTGACACAACAACATAGTGAAATATCATGATTTAAGACTTTGGTACGTTCATTTTCAAATTTTTATTTTACTGAACTGTTAGTTTTGGTCGAATTTGGCATTGAAGAACAAGTTCTCTATGACTCTGTCATGTCACTCCAGCATTGTTGTAGTTGTTATTACTTCCTTTCATTCAAAGGATATAGTAGACTTGAATATTTATTTCTCACAAGTTATTGGACCATAGACCAGCTGGTATATGACACATTATTCAAAATGATTGCTTTTGAGTGACAACTATAACAATGTAAATTGTACTTTGTTATAGAGTTGAGTGCTTTGCCAGGGAATTGGGTCGAATGATGAATGATCAGAAAGAATATCCACCTTTCTAGTGGGAAGATAGACACATAAGCTTCACAAATTTTAAAGTCAAATGCTAGTTTAATGATGTACGTATAGAAAAAGGTATTAGAACATCTGTTTGTTAATAATAAAAAGAAAATGTCAACAACCTATCATCACGCTTTTACAAGACATTTAAATTCAAACCAAGAACAAATTTTTTGTTAGGCTTTAAATATCTTGGAATATGAATTTTAAAATTTCCTTTTTCTTAAGATTTAAATAGTTAAAGACAAAAGAAGCTAATGGAGGTTGACTCAGTTGGTAAAAAGTTAACTCATCCGCAAGGTTGTGGGTTCAACTTTCACCGTCATGTGAGGACCTCTTTGATAGGTGATCGATATGTATCTTTTTGTAAGAGTTCTTTGAGCTTGAGGTCTATCCTGACCCTGGTGAGCCTTCAGAGTCCAACTCACAAATTTTTTGTTAGGAAAAAAAGACAAAAGAATACTAACAAAGGTTGTATTAAGTTTTTATATTGAGCTTAATTCATCTTTATAAAATTGGTTCATAAGATGAAAGGTATCTCCCTTTATAAACTCTTATCGAAAGTGTTACATTTTTTATGCGTGTCTATTTTATTTCTTTAGTAGATTGTATTATTCTCACATCAAAATACAAATATGTTTCACTATTTGTCTCTTATTATTTATCTTCTTCAATTTATATTTACTAAAAATAAATAACATTGCATTAGACATTAAAATTATTAACGATGACACTAACAATTTTCACATCTGTTATAAAGTAAAATAATTTATATGTATTCATAACGGTGGCACTAAAATAAAATTTATATGTACTAAAAACATACACTTAGAAAATAAAATATATTGTTTTAAAAGGAAACAATATTAATAACGGTGACACTAATTATTATTTCACACATGTTTCAAGTGAATTTTATAAATAGGAATTATTACTATTGAGTTTGTGTATCAAACTACTATCAAGTTAATATAGTCATTATCAACAATATTCGAAATTCTCATTATTTTCTCTCATCCTTTGTCTAAATTATTTTCAATCTTTGGCAATGGAAAGTCAACCCCTTAAACCCTCAGTTAGTAGTTGTGTTACAAAAGCATATCCAACTTGTTAGAAAATTTGGTTGAAAGAAAAGCTTGACGTTACTCTTTCCTCAACATGCAGCAGAATATAAACGTGCCCTCTACAGCATTCATCTTCATCAGAATCATCACACCTTATCTTCAAATCAACATCAATCAATATCAATATAGTTCACACTAACTGCTCATTACCATGGATCATAATCATTCATTAGAAAGGGAAGGAAGCATTCATTTACAAGTTAGCGAAACCGAAAGCACAGGCACAACCATGTCAGAACCATCTTTATTGAGTAGCATAGAGAAATCAGAAAGCGACGCTGCAAATTCTGTTTCTCCAACAACAACTATAGCACCAGAAAAGAAACTGACCCTTTTTGCTCTTCAGCTTGCAGTGCTTGAAAAAGCAGCAACAGGGTTAGGAACTCTTAGTTTCATCTGGGCCACCGTTGTCCTTCTTGGTGGTTTCGCTGTCACCTTAGAAAAAACTGATTTTTGGTTCGTCACCATCATACTTGTTGTTGAAGGTACTAGAATTTTCTGCAGAAGCCAGGAGCTTGAATGGCAGCATGAAGCTACATGGTCCATTACTGATGATGCAATTGGAATCAAAAGTTTCAAGGAAATGATGTCTACCTCAAAGCACAGAACTGGGGTAACAACACTAAGGACACCAACTAGGATGTGGGTTAGCTCAGAAGTTCCATTATTACCTTATGCTAAATGGTTTTTTCTTTCAAGGCATGTAAGTAGAATTCTCTATTGGCTTCAACTTATTTCTGCAACAGCTTGTGTGGTTCTCTCATCAATAAAGCTTGTAAGGCATGATTTTGGAGAGGTAACGAACGGAGACACCGATAAGAGGAACTGTCGATCTGCTTTATATATCTTTTATTCCTTGGCTCTTGCAGAAGCTTTGTTGTTTCTGATAGAAAAAGCTTATTGGGAATGGCAAGTAAGCTACTGTAAACTATTAGAAGAGGTTAATGATGGGTGTGATTTAGGGCCAACCGGAATGGTTTCGATTAGAAGATTCTTTTATGATGCTTATTCGAGATGCGTCAATGGAAGCATATTTGATGGTTTGGAAATGGACATGGTAAGCTTTGCCATAGATCTCTTGGCTTCAAATTCACCTGATGAGCAGCTCATTGGCGCAAGAGTTCTAAGGCAGTTTTCGATCAGTGCACGGTTTTCTGAGGATACTCTTCAAAAGATTGGAATTAACATATCAATTGTAGAGAGACTTGTTGAGATGTTGAATTGGACAGATCATAAGGAGGAAGAAATTAGGCTTTCAGCTGCAGAGACTTTATCAAAACTAGCTGGTATGAAGCAGAATTCTCTCCGGATAGCCGCAATACCGGGAGCTATGGAATCGATATCGTCTCTTCTGCAAACTAACAGGAGTTTAATTCCTGCAGCTGATGAAATTGGGGAAAAGAACCTCGAATTTGATCATCTAAGTTATACTTTCTGGACATTTAACCACTTTGGACTTCTCATACTGAAAAATCTTGCGCACGACCACGACAACTGTGGAAAGATTGGAAGTACGAGAGGCCTACTTCCAAGGATCATAGATTTCACACATGCTAAAGAAAATTTGCTTAAAAGCGAAAATGTTACTCGTTCACAAATTCTAACTGTGAAGAGATCTCTGCAACTTTTGAAGATGCTGGCTAGCACAATCAGCACAACTGGGGGACATCTTCGACGAGAAATATCAGAGATAGTTTTCACTATCAGTAATATTAGAAATATTTTAAAGCACGGAGAAAAACATCCACTTCTACAGAAACTGAGCATAGAGATTTTGACAAGCCTAGCATTAGATGATGATGCAACAGAGAGAATTGGTGGTACAGGTGGAATGCTTCAAGAATTGTTCAACATACTTTTCAAACACAGCGAACCAGAAGATTGGAAACATGGTGTAACAGTTGCTGCTGCTGAGGCCCTAGCGATGTTGGCATTAGAAAGCAAGAGTAACTGTCATCGAATTTTGAAGCTGAAATTACTTGGAAGACTTGTAGAATCATTGAAAGATCCATTGCTTCGCATCAATGCAGCTGAAATTCTAAGAAATTTATGCATCTATAGTGGCTCAGAATGGTTGCACCAACTAAAGGGGCTAACAACTGGAACACCTGTAGTAAGTGTTATTCTTACAAAGATTATACTTTTGAGCTACCAGCATATGTGAAAACACAAATAATATTAATGACATTTTTCAACCCTGCAGATACTTCAAGCAATCATGTCGGAAGAAAACAAGATACAAGAAGTGATGGCTGGATTAGCAGCAAATGTTTTCAAATACATGACTTCTCACGAATCAAGAATTTTATTTAAAGAATCTAGAATCACCGAGGCTGAACTTGCAAATAAATTAATAGAGATTCTCAAGAAACATAGGAGTCCCTCAACTGAAGTCCCGGGGATAAGGAGATTCACAGTAAAGCTGGCAATTTGGATGATGAAAGACAAAGAAGAAAACATATACACATTCAAAGATCTAGGAATGGAGGAAGTATTGAAAGGTGTTTTAGAGACAACATCAGAGCTTGAGAACTTTAATGTTTTCTCTGGGGCTGTTGGACTGAACCGGCACAAGCTCACAGCTCAGTCACTGTTTGAGACAGCACTGGAATTGATGGAAGGCAGGCAAACTATCAACCATAGTAAAGATACTACAAAATATGTAGGCTGATCTAGAGCTACTATTGTAATATTGCAAATGTGTGCATAAGCTGAACCAACTCAACAATATATTCATTAATTTTCCAGATTCAATTTGAACATGAAATAAATTACTTACAATTTTACTCTATTGTTAAGTACATTAGTTCCTGGGTATTTCTTCAATTGTTTTTATGTAGATAAAAAATCAAAGCAGTAAAATGGATTTGTACGTTTGAGTCTCCATTTTTTGTCTACATTTAGACCAAACCAATAAAAACCAGACCAAACTAACTCTCTAACTGAAACAGTAATACTTATTTGGATATAAATAAAATAAAGTAGAAAAGCTCCAGCTGAAACATGGTTTATTCAGAAGAATGAGCTTGTTTGCACGTAAGAGCTGTTTGAATTGATAAAGAATAACTTACATGCAGATTTGTTCAGTTCCTAGGCAATGAAAGAATACAAAGTGCATTCGTATTGGACAAAGACCCATGTTCAGTTCCAATAGAAATAGCACTATTTAGGTTCATGGGTGATGTGGTTTCGATGCTTATGATCTAAATTCTAAAGTCTTTAAAATTTCATTTCACCGTTGATGTGTAGCTCATTAATTTGAAATTAGTTTTTTTTTTCCTGGTTTGAAACAGAGAAATGGCAAGGGCCAAAGTAAATAGAGTCCGCTAAAATTACAGAAGAAAACCTTTTAATACATACATGACCATGATCAAATTTCTAATGAAGTGCTTTGAATAAGAGTAGTGTAATGGTGATTTTAATCTTGATCAACATGCATAAATTCATCAAATAAATTACGATATAAAACAAATTCAAGGATTAGAACCCAATCTAGTTACACATGCATAAAATAACAATGAATCACACTCACAAATCTGTCAACATTTTCGATAAACATATTACAAATGTTTGACTAATAAACATTTCATGGCCTATTCCATTAGCTCATGTGAAATACTTAAAAATGCATTCAAATTCAAACACATGGTACCCTACAAATGCAGCCACCCAAGAGTTCATAATACAATATAAACATCAAGAAAATGGATGGTGAAGAAGAATGTTTCACAACCTCATATTTTCATCTTACGCTTGTTCACTTTCACCGGGGAGTGAAAGCAGAGACTCTGTATACACAACCGCTTCAAATTCAGATGAATAGGGGCGATGCTCTAGCAGCTGTCCTTTGTCATTGTACCTCACCAATCCAGTTTCCTGATCTATTCCAATAATATCACCATTTTTTGTACAACACAATGGGGAAAAGCTCTCATTGGGAGTGCCATCAACAGACACAACATGAGTTTTAGTCCAAGAAGAATTCACTTTGTATTCTTTCATCGTCCATATCATAACTGTATTATTACGAAAATTCATAGTCGAAAAACTGAGAAATTCTCCAAATACCCACAAATTACAACACCAGTAAGAGTTATATGGCAAATCCATATAAAAAAGTTTCCTTTCCACTAAATCAAAGACAACAATAACACCCTTACGTAAATCATGATGATAAGCCAACCAATGAATACCATCATTAAAGTGCAACCCCGGTTTGGTCCGACCGACGATAGGGTTAAAAGGGAGATGGGCATACTCAATTTGTTTCCAGGTATTGGCTCTCAAGGAGAAAAACTCAAAGTGTATTGGATTGAAGGAGATTAAAACCAGCAAGTAATCATCTGTTGAATGGTCATACCCAAAACCATAGAATTTTTCATCTTCTTCATATTCATCTCCATCTTCTTCTGAACCAAAAGGAGAGAAAGGTATTTCTGTCTGAAATTCAGTGGCTGGATTCAATAGGTAGAAGTTTGAATGAGCATGCAATAATATAAAGCCTCTACATGAACCTTTAATTTGAAGACCAAAATATGAATCGGGAAACAGATAATGAAGATCTGGTGAAGCAATATCATCGTGAATGGATGGTTCAAAATCTATAGATATAGGTTCAAAATCTGGAAATACATTTGTGAGCAGAATTCTACGAGTGTGTGTTGAGGCGGTAATTTCAAAATGTGAATTAGCAAAATGGTTATCAGAGATAAGAGAAAACCAAGACTTACAAACACATTTGAAACGAATAAGAGACTTCACCGGTAACCGAAGCAGAATTTGAATGATCAATTCGTGAGGAAGATACGGCAGTGGAATCGTCTTCTTCTCCGTGCGCTTTCGTCTTCTGCAACTGTTGTTTCTCCTCATTACGTTAAACCCTATATCTCACTCCCTAGAGCGACAACGGCGACGATGAATGGATGAGAATGATATATACTTGAAAAACGGATTGGGCAACTCACTTTCATTAAATGATTAATATATGTTTACCCCGTAGTATTATCGATTTCTAGTTTATTAAAAAAAATTGTTTAGATTTTAATTATGTAATTTGAAAGTTTTTTTTTTTTATTTTAGACCTTCATGGCATCATTACAAAATTTAAGATACTTTCGTCCTGTTGTAATTGTAGAGAATTTCAGTTTATCCTCTAACATATCATTTATATTTTAGTTTACCCCTTTGTCATATCATCGATTTTGTACAGTCAAAATTCATGAAGGTCCGCAACCAAAAATCTTTAAATTACAATTCCGAAATTTTAGAAAGAGTGTGTTTAGAAGAGGTAGTTGAGAAATTTTAAAGAATTTACAATTCTAAGCAATTTAAATGATTAAATTACTTTAGTTTGGATGGAGTAGTAAAAGATTCTATTGTCTTCATTTATGGGAAACTTTTATAAATTAATTTTTTTTTGGGAAATTTGAAAATTGGAATAGGGGTCAATTTGTAAATTCCGAAAAAATTGAGGGGTCAAATTATAATTTTTGAAAAAATGAGGGGTCAATTTCCAATTTTTCAAAAATTTATTGAGGTCAAATTGAAATTTTTGGAAAATTTGGGGACCAAAATGCAAAATTTGAAATAATATAACAATGAAGAATTTTGAAATTCTTAATTTTTAGGTGTCATTTGAAATTCTCTAAAAATTCTTTAAATTATTATCCAAACAATAGAATTCACCTCAAAGGATTTGAATTCCCTCAAAACATTACATTGCCTCAAAACATTCCCCCATCCAAACACACTCTAAACAATTTTTTTTTATATTGCTGTATTAGGTTGGCAATAATTTAACCTAACAAATTCCATCTAAAATGCAGCAATCCCTAATATTTCTCCTCACTGATGAGTTTTTCATTCATATCATGTTGTGTCATCGTTTGTATATATCTATTGTTTTTGTAGACTTTTTTTTGACATGTTGTTGTACACTTATTTAATACGTTTACAAACATAATACCCTAATTTATATGCAAACTCGGCTACCCTAATTTCCATGCAAACTCGACTATCTATAGCAAACCCTCAACTGTGTTTCTCTAAAAAAAAAAAAACCTAAATCGTGGTAAATTACACAGACAACAGAAGAATCATATATTTTGATATTTTGATTTTTGCAAATGAAAGGACGTGACCTTACGACCTTCCTCTCATACCACTGCTTAACCGATATTCTAATTTAACATGCATTTTACCGATATGCATATTTTTTTGAGAATTGAAATATCCTTTTTGCGCTTTTAGTTTTTAGTTTGAGATGTTTACACAAATTTTGACAGTCTTCCTATTTAGTTTTGTCGCAATTTTTTGGTCTATTATCTAAGGATTCAGACTGTGTCGTGTAATGTCATGTTTTTTGAGACTTTTTTTTTCCACTGTTACCAATTATATATTGCATTTTGTTATTCGTATGTCAATCATTTAACAATAAACCCGTGCGACGCACGGGTCAACAATCTAGTTTTAATAAATGGTGTTAAGTTTTCGTTGAAATCAACACAATTAATCATTCCCTCAACAATCGTGTATAAATATTAAACGACTATTTTTTTGGTAACAAAAAAGAAAAATAAAAAGGAAAAAAGTTAAAAACGACTATTATATTGAGATGGATGAAATACTCGAAAAAAAATTCATTTTAGGAAATGTTGAACATCAACAAATACGAGTAATTGAGATTCCTAAAAAAAAAAGGTAAATGAGATTGTTATTAAAAAAAAAACAGTAAATGAGATTGATAGAGAAATTTAAACGTGTGAATTAATTTTTAAAAGAGGTCTAATTAATGTTTCGGTCTCATGAGAGATCAAGAAGGTAGTAGTATGGTCCTATTATTATTAGGGAAATGTTAATCAGTGTCTATGAGATATTGGTTAAAGATATGAAAAGAAAATTATATAATAGTTAATGCATTAAAATTATATAGTAGTTATATAATTGGGGTTCATTATGATCTAAAAAAATACTTAAATTCTAATGGGAGGTGTGGTTGTTAGTAATAGGTCTTTGTTGACCAACTTATAATTTATTGTGATGTTATAAAGGGAGTTCAAAATTCTCCTTTCCATCATCCCAAACTCTTCCATCAAAATCACTTTCAAAATTTCATTCAAATTGGAAGTTCGTCTTAGGCCACCGAATTCTCATAAACAACCTTTCTTGCACCAAAATACTTTGAGGTATTGCATGTACTCCAATTTAAGAAAACAAAGATCACAATAATGTTAAGAGCTTAGCTTTTTTACCCTTCAATTTACTTGGAAAATGATTATTAATGATACTCCATCCATCTCATTTTAATTGTTGTTTTAAGGTTCCATCCATCTCATTTTAATTGTTGTTTTAAGGTTGTGCACGGTTTTTAAGAAAATGATTAGTTGAGTTGATTTCAATGATAAAATCAATATTAGTTACTATAACACCCTTATTAACCATGGTTAGTGGAAATATTAGTTGATTTCAATTAATAAAGGTATATTAGTGAAAAAAATAATAAATGTTATATCTATATTCTAAACTGGCAATTATTATAAGACAAAAAATGCGAAAAAGACAAATAAAATGAGATAGAGGGAGTATAAAATTACACTTTAGAATTATTAGTGCTACTTTTTTAAAAAAATTACCCTTTCCCTATATTTTATTTAAATCCAATCCTCTAAAAATAATGGAATTTGCATGAAGGAGAGAAAGGAAAGAGATAATAGAGTATTGTAGTGTGTTTTCTACAATGTTAGTTATACTTGCAGCGAAATACAATGGTCAATTGCATGGGTAAATGTGTAAGAGACCAATAACTGAATACACCCAGCTGCTTCATTAACTTTGATAACATAATATACTACGAGTTTGTTCCCCATTTAAATTCACAAAATCAAAACAAAATATGATAATGCTCACTTACAGCCAAAGAATATTGGAAATTTGTTAGATGAGTATCTGAACATTTACTAAAATTTACACACGAGCAACCTATTTCTTTGATACAAACTATGATTTCTTTCTTAGTTACAAAAACAAGTATAATTAACCACGAATAAAAGAGAACCTCTCCGTCACCGTGAGTTGCTATTTTTGAAAAAATTGAAATCCCAACGACGCATTAAACCATCCATGATATGGCCAGCAGGATTCCTAACAACAGTTACTGTGGCGGTTGTATTATGTGATATGTCATTATCTGATGAACTTTGTAAACTAGCAGAACTATTACTGCGAGCAGATCCGCTTGTATTGCTAGACTCGGTTACGGATAATGTGTTGTCCTGTGGCAGGGGTGGCTGGGTTCCCCCAATTGGACTTGACTCGGAAACTGCTGAAATGGTATTTGACTCAGCTTTCAACTGTACAGATTCTTCGGATGCAAGGGAAATGGTTATAGATTTTGCATCTGTACTGTATTTGACTAGAGAAGATTCTTTTTGCATGGGTTTAGAAATCTCCTGTGAAGAATGTGAGTCATCTTTATCTGATGGCTCTGCAGATACAGTAGCAATACTACTGGCTGGTGGTTGTTCTGCCTTCGGATTTTGTACTTCAAGGTCCTTCAGTGACTCCATTACTGCTTCCATTAACATCTGAATATCATAGACAAATCAAACATAAATAAAATCCCTGAATCCAAAAAAATTTCATGCATGTTAATCAGGTGGTATTTAGATCATGTGAAGTCATCAACTTGACTCACTCTTTCTTCCTCCTCTGCACTAGATGGAAAACCTGCAAGGTCTTCAAGTTGATATTCCACATACTGATTGTCATCTAACACGGTGGGTACATGGGGACCATAAGGATGACCATCTGACAATTCAAAGCTTATCATGGATGAAGAGGGTGGGGATGTATCACCACATTTCTCTTCCTGCTTGCAAGAAAATCATGCAAATTGTGAGAATCTAGTTCATGTATGTGGTTAAAATCCAGAGTATTTATTTTTCATGCTAGTATTATTTCATTAGTTTCAACCTAAAGTTAGAAATTTGAATTACATTCTTCAAGCCCAGGTACTGGGCCGTCGTGGGTAGTAGCTTAAACTAGAAGTGGTCATCCACCAGACCACCACGGCCCAAAAAATGCATGTGGCACAAAATAGAAATGCAGTGGCCCGTAAATGGTCCATTGTATGATTCCCAATAATCTTATAGAAAATATATATACACAAGTGTGTGTGAAGAAGATATAAATAAATTTTCAATAAAAAAAAAGGAAATACCTCATTTACGCTCTGTTCATCTTTTGAAGAAATATCAGATGGAACCTGGGAAAAGTCATGTAGTATAATTTTAAAAAAATAAAATAAAAACTAAAATCAGTGCCACAGAGTTCAAATTGATTCCAACTCAGCAACTTGAGGTTACAATGCTAAGCTCTTACCACTTAGATAGCACCTCAAGTGTAGTTCAAATACAATTGAAATCATAATATCAAACAATGTGTGTGACAAAAAACTATATTAAAATCTTTTTTAAAATACATCTGAGAGCTAATAAATACAGACCTCCATCCTGCTCATTGGCCGTCTTGAACGGACTTCCTTAATAGCATCTATAGTACTGCTAGTTGATGGTTCTGCATCTAACAAATAAACAGGTAAGGTAAGAGATTCACACAAAAAAATTCTAATGGAAACCATGCAGAAGAAATAATTAAGAAATTAGGTACTTGGACCATGCCTTTGTTTTTAGAAGATGATTCATTGCTATAGCCTAATTCGTGCACAGATCTCCATGCATCCTGAGTAAAGAGTCAACTTTTAAATATGTTTGCTATTTAACAGTGAAATTTTATCAAAATGGAACCAATGATATGCATTGTTGATTTTACCTTACCGAAGTAATCATTTACAGGGTCATAAAATGATTCACCAACCTCATCCTCGGGAGGTTGCAGAACATTGTGAAAAAAGATGTTTATGGAATCAAAGTAAAACTGAGGACGTGGAGAATTGTGATCTCCCTCAAATTTAATTATGTTTTTGTCTCCCTACAAAGCACAGAAACCCATATTAAAGATCCGTAATGTGGGGCATATAAAACAGTCAACGAATTAGCACATAGAGAAATATCAAGAGGAACTTTAAGCAACTTTAAACATCTAGAGGACATATTTTATACTCTCTCCGTCCCTATATCTAAACACCCATTTGATTTTATTTTTGTCCCTAAATGTAAACCCCTTTTCAAATTACTAGATGCATTTATTATTTTTTTCCTAAACATACCCCTAATTAATACTACTAACTTGTCTTGAAATTTGAAAAGTCAAATTTAATACACAT
>Ga0099826_10000191_pt1 | contig 26019 bp, 10 predicted proteins | sample Mtrugardesep15_FD_76830 | JGI IMG/M metagenome (GOLD analysis project Ga0099826, IMG submission 76830) | Root nodule microbial communities of legume samples collected from California, USA - M. trunc garden sep15 | ecosystem: Host-associated > Plants > Roots > Nodule | place: USA: California... | reverse complement strand
GGGAAGGAGACTAAAGTTGTTGCCCACGAGGGTACGGGCACGGGTACGGGTATTTTTTACAAATGCGGGTATGGGGAAGGGCACTATAGTACCCTATCCATTGGGTACCCATTGCCATCCCTAATTTGAAGTGTCAACAGCAATTTCCTAAATTAAATTCATTTTACTGACAATTTGACAATTGGTTTGCAATCCAACATAAAAGCCCAGATAAGTTCCTACGTTAAAAGAAAATTGCTCAATACACCTAAATTTTTACTCATGAGACCCATAAATCATGCCAGTTCCAAAAATGCCTTTAAAGTATTTCAATTAAATCTCAACTTCGGGTGAATTTTAGGGTGAGGGTTCAGTTAAATCCATCATTGATAGATCAAAACAAAAATATCATAATATTTGATCAATGGTCAATATTTATTGAAAATAAAAATGAGAACATTATCAAATCCCACACACAATCTGCTCTTGTCTCTTCCTCGTTTGCTACCTCCCAAATTCACCACAAATCTAAAGAAAATGTAGTTGTTGAAAATTAAAAAAAAATGTTAGAAGAAGACACAGAAGATGGTAGTAGTCAAACAAGAGCTGTGATGAGGAATGTTATGTTGGAAATGGAAGTGACGACCATTCTCTCTCTTAAATCAGTTAATTTCTGTTGATAAAGAATTGGTTAACTTCTTATTCAATGTGCATTGTGTAGAATTCAAAGAACATATTTTTTTAATGGAAATTCAAAGAATTCCTATTTCTTAATTTTTGTGTATTAAAAAGTCACCATCCCTGATTGAACCCAGAAACTATGTTCTTGACAAAGCCAATAAACTTTTGAAAGAAATACTCAAAAAAATTTGCAGATCCTCTTTTTCAACACTACTTCTAAATTGATGGAGGTTGAAGATGATAATTTCAACAAAAAGAAAAATTGCAAGGTTCAATTAGTGTTGAGGAAAGATTGTGTATAACAATGTGTGAATATTCTCTTTTTTATTTTTAATAAATCCGAACCATTGATTCAATCTAACGACATTCATGTTTTGGTCCACCGGAGAGGGATTTAATTGATCCCTCACCCTAGAATTCACCCTCAAATTCAAGTGGGTTTTTTAAAGTATGAGATATAAAGATGATCCAATTTTTTTAGTATTTAAAATTTTATAATTTCAATTTTGTCACAATTTAAAACAATGAAATTATCTATACTTTTTTGTTGTTGTTAACCTTGTGATTCTCAGAGAAAATAAGTTCTTAGTAATTCAAAGGTCGTTCAAGAGAAAAGTAAAGTCTCATTAACCAAAAGTTTATTCAATACAAGTTTTTCACAACCAACATAATTTAAAGATGAGGGAAAAAAAACGTAAAGTACAAATCAAAAACCTAAACCCTAGACTCTTGTGATTCAACTTTGATTATCTTGACGCAATTTATACCTGGAAAAGAATCAATAGAGTGGTACGAGACACAATAGGTCACAATGAGTTCTCGAATTCGGATAAAACATAATAGGAAATACATTACCCTTTCCTGAACACAACACTACCCTTGGTAAAATACATACCCTTTCTTGTGTTTCCATAAACTTCACATAATTGTAACAATTCACTTTGGGCCAATGGTAGCTGTTGGAGAAGAGAAAAAATTAGAGCATCCATATTATAATTTTGGTGGGGAGTTCTATCAATCGTATCCCGTAAGTGTACATCACGCCAAGCTTGAACAACCCAACAACACATGAATACTATCTTCATAATTGCTACTACAAAGAACACAATCAATCAGACAATGAACTCCTCGACTACTAAGGCGTACACGCGTGGAAAAACAGCCCCGACACACACGTGTCACACATTTTTTTTTTATATTGGGCGAAACCTTCAACTTCCAAATTAAGTTCCACCTATCCATAATATGTAAATGAAAATTATCTACAATTTCATTCACAAAAACCCGATACGCACTTCGTACGGAATAATTACCATGATTTTCAGCCTTCCATATCAATTTATCTTCATCCACCAGAGGTTGGATAGGAGTATTCAGAATCATTTGGGAAATGCGATAATAAAATTTTTTTAGAAATTAAAGAAATATTCGAGACCTTTGTCATTGGTTCAATGATGTCCCATGACTTGAACATGAGATAAAACCCCATATGTAGGACTGTTAGTAGTGAGAGAACGTTCATCTTTGAGTCAAGGGGCGCTTAACAGTGGCATGTTAGTGCCAGACCCAATCATCCATCATGCCCCCTGCCTAACAAAGGAACGTCCATCTGCAACTCAGAAAGTCACCATTAGAAAAATAACGCGCCTTAAATAGATGGGTCACAAGATTATTAGTGTAAGTTTTGAACTTCCATCCTTATTTTCCAAGCATGGCCACATTGAATGATGAAAGATCCTTAAACCCCATACCTCTAAAAAATTTATGAACAAATAACATTTCCCAAGATAACCAATGCATGTATATTCTTGTAGAGCCACAATGTCCCCACCATAAAGCGTTAATAATTTTTTCTACAACATCAACTAACTTGTTCGGCAAAATATAGACACTCATCACATATGAGGGAATGAGTTGGAGTACCGATTTAATTATGACTTCTCTTCCGACTTTGGAAAGACACTTGCTGCTCCAAGTTGTTGTGATAAAATTCTTCGAAGGAGTTGATTGATACGGTGCGGCTATAATAAACTTCAAATTCAAAAAGACTAATTACTTGTTGAAAGTTGCCTCATAAGTTACAAAAATGTGTTTGCGCTTCTCTTTCTTTCGCCTTGAAAAATAAGAAACAATCATCTACGAATAAAATGTAAAAGATAACATGAACATTAGGACATATAAAAATATCATGAATATCTCTTCTTCATTCACTTTTTTTAACAAGTAAACAAACATAAATAACTTTAATCTTTAGATTTTTTAAAACCCAAACAAAACGCATGAAAAATCCACTTTTCACTTTAATTAATAAGTGAATTTTTTTGCACCAAATATTTTTTTTTGAATTTCTTTGTCGTTATTACGTTATTACTTGGAAGAGAAAAAAGTTACTATGCATATAACCGAAGACGGGCAGATCAACGGTCGACATGAGTCCAATTTGAACCCTGGTTTAGATCAAGCGGCGTATAAGACCCAAAAACGCGTAGTTAACCCTAGTTAAAAATATCTCCTCTATTTAACAAAGCAACAGGGTTAGCCACTTTTCTTCGTGCTCTTACTTCTAGTTAATCCTCCTCTTTCTTCTTTTCCCATTTTAACCCTATCACTTGCCAGGGTTTCTCTTTCCCCAATTTCCATGGCGGAAGTTGAATACCGATGCTTTGTTGGTGGACTTGCTTGGGCCACCGACAACGAAGCTCTTGAGAAAGCGTTTTCTTCCTTTGGTGAAATCGTCGAATCGAAGGTCCGTTTGTTGCTGAGATCGGAAATCTGACATGATTCGGATTTGGATTTTCGTGATCTCCTTCTGTTCTGTGTTGTTGATTACTTCATCTTTGATACTGTTCTGTTACTCTATAATGATTCTCTTTTATTAATCACTTCAAATCGGTACGTTCATCTTCAATTTTGAGTGGAATTGAAGATCGATCGGTTATTATCATTTTTTTTTTTATAATTTATGTGAAATTGAGCTAGATCTGATACGATTGTGTTTTTTTGTTCTGATTTAGGTTATCACCGATCGTGAAACTGGAAGATCAAGAGGATTTGGATTTGTCACATTCGCTACGGAGCAGGCGATGAAAGATGCGATCGAAGGGATGAACGGCCAGGATCTTGATGGTCGTAACATCACTGTCAATGAGGCTCAGAGTCGTGGCAGTGGCGGAGGCGGTGGAGGTGGTGGATACCGCGGAGGCGGTGGTGGATATAGTGGTGGTGGTGGATATGGAGGAGGCGGTGACCGTCGTGGAGGAGGTGGTGGATACGGGGGAGGAGGTGGAGGTTATGGAGGCGGTGATCGTCGTGGTGGAGGTGGTGGATATGGTGGAGGTAGCGGAGGTTATGGAGGTGGTGGTGGACGTCGAGATGGCGGCGGCGGTGGATATGGTGGAGGTGGTTATGGTGATGGTGGCTCCCGATACTCGAGGGGCGGTGATGGCGGTGGTTCTGACAGTAGAAACTGGAGGGAATAAGTTGCGTTGATTCTATGTTTCGAGTGTGCGTGAAATCGAATGATCTGGATTATCTGTTATTTTCCCTAATTGGTTTAGATTTGGATTTGTGTTTGTGGTAGTATTTCATTAATGGTTTCGTGTTCTTCATGTGGTTTTCTCGTTTTTGACCTCTGAATTTGTGTACTGGTTGTTCATATGAACGGTTCATAAAAAAAAAGTCAGAAATTATGTTCCAAAAGTTTATGCTTCTTAATTTTTTTCCGTACTCTATTTCTATATTACAAGATTTGTTACAACAATTTTGATGCTAAAATAACAATTAAGCGTTTCATGTAGGAGAGATTGTTGTGCCAGTACGTGTGCACCCTGATATTGCATAGAAATAGGGGAGACAGAACAGAAATAGTTGCTCTCACATTATTTATTTCTTCTTAAAGTGAAACTGAATATACCCTTATATGAGTTTTAAATATTGAATTCGTAAGTTCCCTCTTCACTTCCAATGATACTCAAAAGTCAAAATTCAATAGCTTGCATATTGCAAGTCAATTAAGCTATTTAATTGTAACATATTAATTTAAGTTATATGTAACATACTAGTCTTGTAATATTTTTTTTGCCTCACATTCATCCTTTTAAGTCATGAAACGTATACAAAAATTACCGTTTTTATCCTAGCAAGGTTCAACTCTTATGTTTTTCAAACTCATTGATACCAACGAGTTTATGGGTTTCAAATCAAGAAATTACGGACGAGAAACCGAGGATTTTTTGGTAGTATCATGACACCTTTGCTAAAGATTTGGAACTCAAATTAGAGAATAAAAATCAGAGTTTCAATGTTAATTCATCAACAATTTATATAAATTTTTATGGGTTTCTTATGCATCAAACAAACTCAGCCAGCTCATTTCATCTTGCATTAATGCATTATGGAGCACATACCAAAAGTTGAAATAGGTTTTCAATTTTTAGAAGCCATTTTCCGTGCAACAAAGGAAGTGGAAGAGTTAGAGTAAAATCTAAGAGATGTCATTCACCTGACTTCTTCCTTTGGTTTGGGTTTCAGTTTCTCTTTTCAATCAAAATTGTCAAAAAACATCTTCTCCAGAGCAATTTTTGGGTTTGAAACTCATAAATAAACTCTTGAACATGAATGAGTTTGAATCGCACTAATGTCACTTATAAAGGGTAATAACTTAAAAGGAAAATGTTGTATTCCACACGAAAACAAAGAATAACACTGCCCTACCATTTTTTTTTTTACAAAAATAAAAGATATTCATTCATTCAAATTGATAGAGTATATTGATATAACATCCATGTTAATAACATAGAACGGCAAAGTACAAATGCCTACACATATGACTTTATTTAAATCTCCGGAATAACCATGTCTCCGGATCTGCAACGTGGATGACGTCAAAGCCATTGATTAGATCTGCACTAGATCGAAGCTGATCTGACAATCTAAACCGATCAAATACCTGAGAAAAACAAGAAAGACAAACAACGTCGCACAAAGACGACGAACAAACCAACGTCGCACGAAGACGACAAAATCACAAAATAAAAAATGAAATAGATGTGAAAATCACTTATTTCAATAAAAGGAAAAGAGAAAAACGAGTTAGAGGGTGATTTTGGGTAAAAAATTGACCATAAATCACCTCTCTTTAACAGATGAAGGAGAGGAAACTAGAGTTTTGGTAACGACTCACAAGAAAGAAAGAACACTAACTACCATAATTGCTGCAAAATCCTAAATTATATTATTCTAAGATAAAAAAACTTTTGTAACTGTTGCATTATGTCTTATCGTGGTTTTCGTTATTTTAGGCTTCATGGTATCTAGCAATGCTGGTTCTTAGGGCATTTTTAACGTTGGAGATACTTGATTGCTAACTAATCACTATTTATACCATAATTATTAACAAGTGTTCTTAAAACATTGATTAAAGTACTAAAAGTAGTAAATGTATATTAAAAAGTTGTGTAATTATTGCATTGATTCAAGGAACAATTTATATTTGTAAGATAAAATTTCCTTAATAGAATCCTTAAACAATAGCATTGAGACACTTGATAGCAAAACTCATTTTTTATTTTTTAGCATTTGAGTGTTCAGACATGTCCTCTCTTGTAGTTTAAATCTAAGACACATAACCTATTTAAGCAAACATCAATTCCTCATTGCTAATCAAAAAAATATTATTACTTTGTATGAGATAAAGTTGAAAAAAAAAACTATAGCCAACTGCTAAAAATAAAAAAATATATAAATTGGTGGGGTCATGTTTAAGTTTTATTTTTTATTTTTAAAGAAGTCATGTGTAAGTTGATATGATCACCATTGGAGTAAAAATTGGTTAATGTTGCTTATAACTTGGTTAAGCAACTAAAAATATTTCTCCCATTGAAGATGTGAAACTATTTAATATACCCCATCACGCTCATGTTTTGACATATGGAGTGTGTATATAAATGGTATATGGTATAACTTTAAAATCGTGGTCGAGTCTTATACAAAACCGGCTTGTGAGATGACTTATGAGGTGAGGATTGCTTCCAATTTTAAACACATTGTCAGACCATCTTTTATCCAATATGAGACTATTTAACACTGACTAAATGCTGCAATGAAATTCTTCATATAATATTTTGATGAAATTATATAGATGTTAGTAAAATTAGTATCGTAGAAAAAAGGTATAATCTCAGACGTGGGGAGCCATAAAAAAATGTTGAGATTGAGCATTGATTCATCTTCATTCTTATTATTCCATTCCTTAACTACTCGACCACAAGTATCAAACTAACTTTATAATACAATAATGTGATTTGTTTGAGTTTGATGTGGTTTAGGGCTCAAATTCTAACCCATGCATTTCCCAGCAAACTAACCCTCATCTAGGAGAATAAAAAGTGATCATTTTTGCATGATTTAGGATTTTCCATGGCCACCACAAAAGTTTTTAAAAGCATTAAAAACTGGACATAGTTTCTTGCATGATAAAATGATTTATTAAAATAATCAAAATCAAAATCAAAATTACAAAATCGGATAATAGATGGAGGAACAAACAGGCTTTGCATTGCTTCAAATCCATTCAACTTTAGATACTTCGGAAGCCTGAGACAAGCATCTATATAAGCAAAAATAATAATAATCATGAGTATGCAATTATAAACAAAATATATAGAAACATGAACAGAAAATAGTGGCATGGTACATAATTTGGTGCTACAAATTAATGAAGAGAAACATTACCTTATGATATTTTTTTTTCTTTTCATCAACATTGCTAATTTACTACACTTCACGTGGATTTGTAGTTTGGAATAGGAACATGACCAGACTCAATGTGTTTGAGATCCTCCAAGAGTAGCTCATAATGTCTCTTAACTTCCTCAACTGATTTACCACCAACTGCTTTTGCTACATTTTGCCAACGGTCAGGGGTATCCTTATCAAATTTTGCAAGTGCTTTTTCAAACAACTTGTTTTGTTTTGGAGTCCAAATTGAATCACAAGGCTTGTGTTTGCTAAGGGAACTTGAGGCCATAATTATAAGTACTTAATAATTTAATTTAATGATCTAAGAAAATGCAAAAAGAAGAATATAAGAGAGGAAGGTATATTGTTAACTTGTTGAGTATGAAAATGCTTTGGTGGTTGCTATGCTTATAAATGGGTTGAGAATAGTGGGTTATAGCTAATAAGAGAATCTGAATAGCAAAAAGTTGAAAAACCTTATGGCCCGTCTGCTTTGGAACCACAAACTGAAGAAGGACAAGGTACAGCTACAAGCCAAGATGAGAGAATCAGTTTCCAATGAATCAGGTTCCAGATTTCAATTCTTTTTTCCTTTTACTCATCATATATTACAAATAAAGTTATTCACCTTGATTTTGCTTGATAGTGCTAAAAGTTAAAACTAAGTAACTATGTAGCACCAATGCTTTAGATTCAAGACATGTTGATACGACTCGATTTAAGCGGAGATCACACTCCATAATTTAGATAGAGTTAGAACTAATAGAAAAGGAATTGATCATATTTTTCATTTATTCTTATCATGATGCAAACTGCAATGCAACGCTTATATAAGCCGATGCATACTACTAGTAAGATAGTTACATCAACCATATAATATGTAGCACTATTACCAAACAAACTAATAAAGTATGCCTTCAAGGTTCCTATCACATGTCCGATGTTCAACACACTTTGGTGTCAGAGGCCGACACACTACAAACATACCGTGGCATTCAATCACTTCTATTTCTCAAATTACGAACAATGTTTCCGTGTCAGCATCCGTGCCATGTATGTGTAAAATGTAAATGCTTCAGAGGTTACTAATGCTTGCTTAAAAGGAATTTTACAATTTCACTTCAACTAGACAAAGCAAGTATCTGAAATTAGGGTGGTCATCATCAGGCATCAGCCACCACTGGTGCTATATGTTGAACTAGTAAAAAGTGCAGACTGTTATTTTATTCAGTTCTCAGATTTTTGGAATTGGTTTTTCGGATCTTTTCTCCCAAGTACTACATTCCAAAAGGTTCTAGCTGGCTATATGAAACATGTGAATACATATACCAAATTCATATGCTATCTAGACTTGTGATATTACTATTTAAAATATTTATTGGCACTTTTAATATGATTTCTAAATTATGCATAATCGGGTAGAATTTCATTGCTATACATTGATAGTGTAATTTTTTTTACACATGTCGAATCATATATTTCTATTGTTTTCTTCAATCACTTCTGCTGTAGAATTTCCAATCAAGCTATTAGCCTTTGCAAATCGGATTAAAGTTGTTTCATAAACCTAGAAGCACATATAAGTTAACTTTTTTTAATTAACCTCCAAGTAAGTTGATCTTTATAAATATGAGTTTCACTAAAATATTAAAAAAGTTCAATGATTATGTTGTATATTAATTCAGATAACTAGAGAAAGTCAAATCCCATGAATTTCCAACACGAGGAAACATAGCAGCTAGCTATCAGGGAGTTCTTCCAAAGTTATTCTAATTTGATGAAGATTTTCAAAATGGTCACTAGTAGATGGAAAGTAAAAACCCTCTTCTTTGTTTGGATATTTGTTAGTTTCGTGGAGTTCTTTTTTGTCGAGTATTCTTTTACTTTTTTTTAGCTGGGTTAAGTACTATTTGTACTTCATTCATTTCTTATTAATAAAATTTTACTGTTAAATAAAAGAAGATTGAAAGTAAATGGAGAAAAAGCTAATGCGTTTTACTCCTTATGTCTCAAATAATATAACGTTTGTATCATTTCACATAAATTAAGAAGTATAATTAATGCATGATTTGTCAAAAAAATTAATATTGTATGAGAAAGAGAAATTATAAATCATTGTACAAAATTATTCTTCATTGGTTTAAGAAATATAAATTAAAGAATTGAAATAAAAGAGACTAATAAATAGTTTCTTGTATTTCTTAACAAAATAATAGTTTCTTATATAATAGAAAAAATAACATTTAATATTTTAATAGTGTGACTTATAATTTATGATAATTTTTTTTCACCAAAACGACTTGTACTTTACGATAGAATGAGTATTTTTTAGTTCACAACAAATATTTATGAAATTTGAAATTTTGAGGGATTAAATTGGTTGTCGCAATCTTGCCACTCTGCGGTTTTATTCGATTTGAAAAACTAATCTCAGTTGTGCATAGATTAGATGATATCCTCTTAAAAAGAATTTGGTTGTCGCAAATTTCTGAGTGGTTAAAACGAGCCTTAAGTAGAATTTAAGGATTTTTGCTTCCAAACAGACATTTTTCATCCCAAATTTCATCTTTCTTTTTTCCATACCACCCACTTTCATTTCTGGACACATTAAGGACTAGGGAGTGTGGCTCCTTTGCGAGGTAGGCAGGATGGGTCAAATGTCTGGCAAAAAGTAAATTTTGTTAAGGTGAATCTTATTCTTTAAACATCAAAGTATTAACTCCCATGAATTATTTTTATTTTTTTATGAAATGCTAACTTATGCCCATACGACATAAGATAAAAATCTTAAAATAGAATTAAATAATAAATATTGTATTGAAAAGATAAGTTTTTTTATTTTTTTTTATTTTTAAGATTTTAAGGTTATGAATGGACAATTTCTAAAGAAACTATATCCGGTTGGTGGTTACTTTGTCAGTGGTGCTTATAAGTTGCTAGTTAATCTTGTTCCTCATTTTCATTAACCCGTTTCAGATCTTCTTTGTCTTTGGCATAAAGACATTCTTTGAAGGTATATGCGTTTTCATGACGTCTTCTGAGAAATCGGCTTCCTACCAAAGACAACTTATCAAAGCAAGACATTCTTAATCAAGACTCTAAGCTTTGCGTGAGTTGGGTGTGGTGCTACATAACTGGCTAATCACATATTTTTGAATTATAATTTTGTCAACATCATTTTACACCATGTTCGGTATTGCATTGGTTTGTCTTCGGTGGATCCTTCAAATATTTCAGACAATTTCATGTAGTTTGGTCTCGTAACAGGCAGTTCAAAAGTCTGACGATCTTTTATTTCACACCTACAAACTATTAAAAATATCAATTTCATCTATTTCAACTATTTCGCATATACTATTTAGTATGAGTTTCATACATGAAAGTTTTTCGAAAAACTTATATAGTATTTTCTGATTACATAGTTGCTTGAAGTAAATGAACATGTGGCGAGTGATCCTAAAATCAACAATCACTTTAATCTCTAGACTTATTCTTCTCTCTATTTCTCTTTATGTACTAGAAACACCAACTCTAATTGAGATATCCTTTATCAATTTTATCTTTAATTCAATAACGAATTAGGTTATCAACTTACAATTTCCCTGATTCTATTTACAAACTACCTTTTCACTCTATTTTTTCAATTTTTTTTTACATTTTGCAATCCGTTAATTTAGTAGAGATGAAATAGAAAGTATAAACGAGAAGAATTTGTATTAAAATGCCTTTGCATTTGGTAAATATTTTTATTTTTTAAATCATATATATTTTTTTAAATTTTCTTTGAATATCCAATAGATCACTTTAAAAGTGCATCTAATATTGAGAATGTCTTGTATGCTTAATTTCCACCAAATGGGAGTGTCACACAGATATTTTCTACAGTTGTATTTAAGAGTATATCACCATTTCCAGCGGGTCTCCTAAAATCATATTGATTTCGCACAATCTAGCATAAACTTGAAGGACTTATCACTTTCCAATTTTCTCCATCCGGGCCCGTACTCCAAAGGCAAAATAATGAAATGTACAAATTTTCAAAAGAACAAATAGTGTTTTACATTATCTTAGTTGAAAATAGTGAGATAAAGGCATATTTAAAGCGTTCATAATTTAATAATATTGATCGATGTCATCATTAAAAAATAAGTGAAGAAAGAGATGTCTTTTGTCTAATTAAGATATATGTTTATTCATTTCTATGGTATGGAGCATGGGCCACTGATTTGATTCCTTCTTGGTTCTGTTCTGATGACAATCAACCTACCATTTATTTATTGTGAGCTATAACTTAAGATACTTAGTTTGGAAGATGGTATATTGTATGGCAAATGAAACATAACATGTGTGTTTGTTGGGGAGGGAGGGAGGCAGTGATCTAATAGCAATATTAGTCAATTAATTGAAGAATAACCTCAAGAAATAAATCTAGTTAAGAATCAAAGCCAATTGAAACATTTGGATTTGGTCGATCAAAATTTAGTGATTGAATCAAATCCAATTTAGTTAGCAAATGTGAAAAGTTAAAATAAAATAATTTGTTTTATTTATTTATATAAAAAGAAATTCACGGGTGGTGCATTGTTTTCTATTTAATGATTTTGTTTTCTATTTTCGAACATTGTTAGAAGGAACAAATAGAAGTTTAAAGAAGAGACGGATTAATTTGGTCTGCTATACTTGTTCATTTATTTAATCCACACATGATTCTTGTATAGCCATTTGCAAACATAGTAGATCATGGTCAAAAGAGAGTATATATGTTATGTGCGTAGTACTAGTATATTAAGAGATATACATGCCGATACAAGTTGGTACACATGGTTGGATCTCCAACTTATATTTACCGAGACTTTGGTTCTATTGGAAAAAACCTAGGTCCTATATCGGATAGATAGAACTACTCATCACCTTATACGTAAAGATGAGTTAAACTTTAATTTCTACATGATATAAGAACCTATCGATATATGGTATCAAAACCTATCTTATATGCACGCATTAAGCCCAAAAGTGCTTGACGGAAGATGATTTATTGGAAAATAAAACAAGTTTCACGTCGAATAGATAGGCTGGTTTTGCAAGGACAAATCATTGATGAAATTGATTATTCTTTCTAAATTTTTCATAAGGTACATCTCTCTCTTAATCTAAATTTTGATCTAGAGAGAGAGTTGCATATAGGACGATATATCATTGACAGGTATACATTGTGGGTTTGGAGGGGGAATAGTCGTACCTTGACGCACTAAAAAAAAAAAAAACTATCGGAAATATCTATATATTATATTTTTTAATAAATTGTCAATTTGCCCCATAAATTATCATTGTCTCTCCAATTTGGTCTATTACTATGTAAGTAGTAGTTTATTTTAAATTGATCACATTGGTCCCTAAATTATTATTGTCTCTCCTATTTTTAAGGTGTGTTTGGATGTAGAATTCCGGATGGGAAGAGTGAGGAAGGTTTACTTTTTATTTTTAAATTATGGACAATACAAAATGTTCTATAAAAAGTTAAAATATTAACATGATAAACGATCATATAATACTTCAATCACACTTAATTTATTTTAGCAAAACATGTTATATAGTCCATAATTTATAAAAGAAAAATAAACCCTCCCCCTTTCCCTAATAAATCTTCGATTCAAACACACCCTTAAAGAAATTGAGTGACTAACTTGATGAGCTAAAAATAGTTTAGGACTATATATTTTTTTAACAAAGTTTGAAACTACATATTATATTTTTATAGTTTACAAACTGAAAAGAGAATGATAGCTTAGAGACGAGATAGTCAATTTTTCATTGCCACTCATAGATGACTTATCGAACAAACATTTAAGTACATTTTTTCATTGACACTCATAGATGACTTATCCGACTTGATAGATAAATCTTTATAGTTGCACGCCAAGAATAACAAATTCATATGAGAAAAAGGTACTTCTCTTCACGCACATTTGACGTTATTTTTTATTTAATAAAATACATTATTTTTTGTGCGATTATAACAAACATTAAAAAAATTTAGAAATTTGATAAAATTATAAATCGTTGTGAATATTTGTAGTGAAATACAACACTAAAAGCACAAAAGAAAATACATGAGCTATGTGTATTATATCGTTAAGAAGAGAAAAGTTTTAAATTACAATTATTATTTATGATCAATCAAATAATTAGACTCAAATGATTAACAAGTACTAAAAAATAAATTGTCAAAAAAACCGAATTCGATTTTTGTTTCGAACAATATTTATATATCGGACGAGCTCCGGTTAACACGAGCCTTTCTCTAAAAATCGATATGAGTGTGATCACAAAACAAAACCTTGCATGAATAATGGTGTGTGACCTGAATTGCGATACCTGCCTGCCGCCATGAGTATTGCAGATTGTAAGGCGGAAATGCATGCATGTACCCGCCAATCCATGAAGCTTTCTGTGCAAACATAATACGTCAGGGAATTGGAACTTGGATCTTCAAATATGGAGTCAAACTTTTCAACCCTTTTCTTCAATATTTAATTTTTTTACTATCAGTTATTGCGTGTTCAAACATGGAGTAGCATTTATGAACCACTAACAGATACGGAGTATTTTTATTTTTTGAAAAAAATGAACTAACATACATTTAAATAATCGATTTATTTAACACACATATGTATATTAAGAAATGACCATAAATAAAAGCAATTAGTTTTTTTTTACTAAAATAACATTCATTTTATGACAAAAGGATGAATGATACTTCTATTATATAGATATGAAATATCATTCTTTAGGTTCATTGCAAGATTCCTGTGAAAAAAGTTCATGCTACATTATATAGCCTCTACTTAATTTGATAATTAATCTTCTATAATCTATAGTGCTGGGAAATTTGTAGTTTTCAATGTCGTGGCCTGGCCCCTGGGACACTTGAATTATAAATGTTAGTTTGAAAACTCTTTTGGGGAGTGTATACTTACAACATGCAAGTGATGCTAAAGTAGCACATTCGTTGATATCGTTATAGATATTAAGAGATGCTAGATCGTTATAGATATTCGTTGATATCGTTATAGATATTAAGAGATCCTATAAAAAAAATTACTAAAAGCAAAAAGCCGTTTATTCAAGTGTCCCAAATTTTCTTTTTACTCGAATGTCAATGTTACCCAATATCCTCGTCTATATATATAGAATGATTTTGATTTATTTAATTCTTTTGATAAATATCCTACAAAATTTCAACAACACTAACTATTTTATTTACTACAATAGGGTGGTTAGGTCACTTGATTGAGGTAAAAGATTATATGTATTAAGAAGTTAAAGGTCTAAGACAAGGGAAAAAAAATACTAACATAACAATTAATATATTGACATTACCATTCAAATTATATTTTTACTATAGTGATTATCAATAATTTGATATTACTATTAACATTCCTAGTGGAAAGTGATTTAGGAACGAAGCTAGTACTAATTACTCCAAAAAATAGTTAGAAAACTTTATATGCCAATTCTGTGAGCAGAGAGTGAATTTGGTGCAAAATGTGCTGAGCTAGATTGATATTGGTATTCAAGAAGACATAAGGCTACGTATGAATCTGGGTATGATCATTTGCAACTTGCAAGTGGACCAAGGTCCAAGGGAACTATATGGATAGCAATTAACAAGAGACTTCTCCATGCCCCAAACTTTATGCTGGCTACTGAAAACTACAATTTATTTATTTATTATATTAGGGTGATTCTGCAAGAACTAGAATTTCCCATACATATATTGGATCTGCTGCTCTTCTTCACCGTATATGCCATATCTCCCTCACCCAATTATTAGTCTGCAGGCTCATATACATATATAAATTAGATAAGATATTGTCATTGGTTCATTTTTGGAACTCTTATTTCAGGAACAGTACAGTCGCAGATTCTATGCAGATTATATATAAAAAATGGTAGATATTTAGGTTTGTTAACCATTTGGTCGGGAAGTTTGATCTTTGAGCGATGCATATGAAAAATGTAAGTGTGTATATATATGTTGAGTCAAATAGGAAAAAAAATGTTGTGAGGTCAATCATTGAAATAAATCTCTATTATAAACACAGGATACAATCATACTTAAATAAATCTCAATTACATCGAGATATTGGGTACAATCATGTATAAGTATGTCAAGATTGAATGTCGGCGAGATATAGGTTCAATGTATGATTTTTTGTTTGTTTTGAAAGGACCGTGTATGATTTTCTATTCTATATTTTATTATGTGTGTTAAATATAAGCAAGTATGTTCGATGTTTTATTTGTGTTATTCGTGACAACAAAAATAATATAGCAAACATTAGTGTACAAGAGAGCAATCCTTATTTCAAAAAAAAAAGAGAGAGCAATCTTAAGAATTAAACTCAGGTCGTTAGGGAGTCCGAAGAGGTGTAGGAGCGGCAATGGATTAAACGTCTTGATCACTAAGAGACTTAGACACCACATCTCCACCTAAGAGTCTGGGGAGCGCTGGAGCATCAATGAGCTAAACGTCTAGGACCACTAAAAAACTTAGACACCACATCTCCACCCAAAACCTTAAGGCAATGAATTTATGAGTCTTCTCTCTTATATATCTATTGTTTCCTTCATTTCTAATCGATGTGAAACTTAACCACTCATACTTGAAACCTAGCACCTAAGCCTTTTTAATAAATTACTAGATACGTATCTTACTATTTATGTTAAATATAAATCTTTAGAGTGAAGATCAATTTGTCCCTTAAAAAATTTGGAAGACCCAAAATAGTCATTAATAAAAATCGTAACAAGTTAGTCACTACCAGCTTCTTTACACTTTGTGTGGTAGAGCTTGCGATAAATGGATGTTTTTGGGACATTATTGCTGAATCCGATAACAAAACACTTACGAATGTGATAAAATCAAACACAAAGAGGTGCAACTTGGGGATATATTTTATAAGCGAAATGACTAATTGTGTATCTTTTCTGAAAAGAACATAGAAGAAACTTCTTAGTGATCGAATGAAATTTAATTTGGTATGTTAACATTTATTTTTGTGTTCAGAAAAAAAATATCAATTATTTATAGTATAAATAGAGATTAATAAATAAAAATTAAAATCAAGATGAATCACTATGATTTTATAAAACTACAAATTGTGATTTTAATAAAATCTCAGTAGTTTTATCAAATCTACCGTGATACCAAACACGCATGTAATATGAATTTTGATGTTTCACACTTCCTCTTCCAATTTTCCCCCTGCCTCCCACTAAAGTATGTATGAGTATGAGTATGACTATGAAGATCGTCGAAGAGTTATTGTTGTTGTTTGATTGGATCAACAGAATTAGGTGCTGACACAACATGTAGAAAGAAAGGAGGGGAATAGGGATGGTGACTTGAACCAAAATAAAGTGTGACTAAAAGCTGTTCGATGGCCCATTAGATCTGATAATGGAAGTTGTTCTCATCCTCTCGGACTCTTTCCTACTCCTGTCACTCCCTAATTATTTATTTTTGCTCACCTTTTCCCTTCCTAATTATATGTTGCTTCAAGTTGCAAATGGCAGCACAAATTTGCAAGCAAAGCATGACTTAGACATTTGAGTATTCATTTCAAGTACCCGTCATCACATGCCTCACACTGCCCTCTTTCAAGGCATCATCATATTATCTCACATTTTACTCACTAAAGCTTGCAACAACAACCACGAGACTTGGATATGTCTTCATTGAAAAACTTAACAAGTTTACAGGTGATTGTATTTTTAACAAACAATTCAATTATAATTCGGGATGAATTTAATATGGACTTCTTAAATATGATTTTAAGTGGACATTTACCGATTTTAATAAAAATTGAATTTTATAATAACAAAAAGTGGAGAAAAAATATTACTAAAAATAGTAGGGTTAGTTGTTGAACGGATCCATATTAGATAACCCAAAATTGAAATGTATTAATATGGAGCTATAGAAAGTTCTTAAAGTGGATTCTTACCATTTTTATTAAGGGGTGTATTGGATTAGGATTTTAAAAGACAATTTTTGTATGAAAAGTCTAGTGGATTTTAAAAGATTATGCAGAATTTTAATCACTTTTAAGATTTTAAAAGATTCTCAAGATTTGAAATTTTAATTTCAAGAGATTTATATCCTAATATTTTATAAGATTTTAAAAATCTATCAAGATTTTAATAGATTTATATCGAATTATATCCTTTTGCAAAGTGATCCTCAAAGTAACTAACTTTATTGAAACCTAGCCGCACCACACCAAAAAGTGACTATCAAGCACTTCATGGATTTATATCAAGAAGTTAATTGTGTTTTTGCCAGATGCTTATGGATGTTTTTATTTTTTCTAACATTGTACCACACTATTATATTCATTTCTAAAATGTGTCATAAGAAATTACTGCCAATTTTTTTTTTAAGACAACTCTGAGTAGAATTTAGTTTGAAGTAGAACTAATAAATCCTTAAAAACAAAAGTAGAACTGATAAATTGAACAAATAGAGTAGAACTAGTAAATCCTTAAAAAGAAAAGTAGAACTGATAGGGATTTTTAATTTGACGAGAATGAAATTACATGAAGCCTAACAATCCACCAACATTATTCCGGTGAAGGTAGTCTCACAATCCACCGTTGGTAACAAACGACCTTTCTCTGTGAACCTGGATCTCGTTGAACAACTCGGAAAGAAAATCGTGAGAATCTCATAAAGTCTCACACATTTTTGTGAGATTGTTGAATGAGTAGTGTGTTGACATTTTTAACTAAAAAGTCTCCCAAAATCTATTCCATAAAAGAATTCACCAAAATCTATTAATTTTTGAATACCAAAAGACATTTTATAAGTTGTGAGAAATCTTTATTAAATATCGACGGATTTTGTTGCATTGAAAAAAAAGTCTTAATTGTCTTAATTAAATACCATAAGGTTTATTTATACTTCCTTCGTCCCAAATTGTATGTTGTTGTGGGGAAAAAAATTTGTCCTAAATTATATGTCGCTTTACAATACCAATACAACATTAATGTTACTTTTCCTATTATAACCTTACCTATTTATTACTCTCTCTTCTTTCAATTCTTTCATTTATCCTTCCCATATTATTTATTAAGGACAATTTTGTAAAAGAACTCATAATATTTCTTTTCATTTATGACGTTTTGGACATTTCTTAATATGTATAAAATACTCAAAACGTCATATAAATTAGAACGGAGGGAGTATTTTATAAAAGACTTTTTGATTATAAAAAAGTCTTTTATAATCTCTTGAAATCCCAATCTAATACATTTCCTAAATTTTCATAATATTACTTTGTTTATAATTCAAGATATCAAAATAACAGTTTTAGAATTTAATTCACATGTAAGATTTTACAATGACAATCAATTACAATCGTTAGATTATAAACGTATGACTTTTTTAAAATCATTTGGGCTAAAATATTTTTTCCATTAATATTAATAGTATATACAAATTAAACACTTCTGTTCTATAAAAAAGAGATTACTGCATTTCTATTAAAAAAAGAAGATAATTATATAAAAAAATTAAAGCAAAATATTAACTAGACTAGTTAAATAAAGAAGTATAGTAAAAATTTCTAAAAACTTGTCTAATAGTAAATTATTTAATAGTGTAAAAAAATACTGTTTTTATTGGAATTCTTTTTTTTCTTTGAATAGTACACAAAGACATTAAATAGCATAAACAAAATAGTTTTTCTATCGTATACAAATTTACATAAATTAAGAAGTTTAAAATAATAACTTTAACTTAAAATTTATGTATTTTATATTAATTATGTAATTTTTTATTAAATAATTGTTATTTTTCTATTGAAAATTTACTAACTTTAAATATTTTAACATATACAATATTAGACATATCGGACAAACCCCAAACTAAAAATTAAATGATACTCAATCCATTGATTTACACCAAATGGAGACAGAATTTAGCATTTACACATTGTAAGAAGCTATGCCTAGGCTAGACTGGCAGTAGGAATGAAGAACAGAACAGAAGAAATGAGAAGGGAGAAAGGAGGTTACCTTACCTTACCATTATTGGAACGGGCTACAAAGAAAATTATCATCAAGTCAAGGCACTGTGCTGTTTATAACTAGACATCCCCGCGCGTTTATGCCACTGCCACTCTTTTATGGCGGTGTATGTTACGCGCCACGTGTCTTTATGTACTCTTTCCCAGGTAACGTAACGGGGGTAACCAATCACAATGACTTATTCTCCTTTCTTCAGCATTTCTCCATGTCACGTGACACGTCATCAACTGACATGTTAGATTTGAAGAACAGAGAACTGACACGTGGAAGAACCCACATGGGTGAACACGTAAGTAAGTCGGACCAATTTCCTGGGGCCCATAAAAGATTAGATATCTTTCCTTTTTAAATCACACAAAAAAGACAGACATTTTTATAACACACACACAGATGTTGTTTAATTTCACTAATCCCATGACGTAATATTGGACAAATTTGATTGGATCCTATGATTAGTTGGAACTAACTGAAATTAAGCATCTTTATGATGTTGATTACGGAGTCAAAGGGCGTTTCCGTTTTGCCGCGACTGGAACAGTCCCACGTGGAGGTCATATCAAATGGGTCCCAAAGCCCACAGACTCGTTATAGGAACACATCCCTCTTCAATCAACTCAACTAATAATTTATGTCACTTCTTCCTTTCTTCAACACTCACTCTTCTTTACACACTCACCACTCACCACCTTAATTATTATTTCTCAAAATTCAATCTATCTATCTATCTATCTATTTAAATATAATTTCTGAACTATATATATATATTACCTACGTTTCACTCTATTCCTCTTCATGTATTAGGTGCGTGCATTGACCCACCCTACTACTTTCCTTTCCTCTCAAGTATTCTTCCTTCCCTCTACTAAGCTGTATCATATATCATTCTCATTCATCCCCTGTTTTCACAATCACAATTAGTTACGTAATTGTTATTATTATTATTATTATTTAAGCATAATATATAACAGTGATCAAACATGTTGCACTGTTTGAATACTACTAATAATTCCGGGAATCTAGCAACTGAGAGTTGCTCCTCCGACATAACAGTGTTGGAAAGACAAAGAGAAAGAATGAAGTGGCAGCAACAACAAGGTTACTTCAACGCTGCTTCTATGTTCTGTTCTTCTCTGCAACAACAAGTTGAGAATTCTGAAGCTTCTTCACTTGCTGATTTTGTGCCTCTTCAAATGCCAACTCTTGATGTTACTTCTGCTATTTCAAGAACTTTCAGCTGTCCACCTCTTCTTCCAGACCCCAAACTCATTCACTCTTCAATTGCTGCGAAAGAGAGAGACAATTGTTCTAAGAAGAGAAAAGCTGAAAAACCTCATCATAATCCTAAGCTCAAGGTGAGTACAATTTTGCATAGATTAGTTCAAGAAATAAACAAAGGGAATTAATTGTTTAATTAGAATTATAATTGGCTTAAATAACTATAAGAGATTATATTTAATTTGTTGCTTTTTGTTTAGGTTGTTGGTGAAATTGAGAACAAAGACAAGAGGATCAAAATAGGTTCTGAGGACGGCGAATCCAAGATCACCGGGAATCCGAATACCAAAAAGAACAATAACAACAACAAAGAAAACTGTGTAGCAGAAGATACTTCAAACTCAAAGGAAAATTCAAAAGTTTCTGATGTTCAAAAGACTGATTACATTCATGTTCGAGCACGTCGTGGCCAAGCCACCGACAGCCATAGCTTAGCTGAAAGAGTAAGTAGTAATAATAGTTTGGTTTCTGACTGAGAAAATCAAATAATGTTTTTGTCTTATATCTGAATTATGTATGATGCAGGTTAGAAGGGAAAAGATAAGTGAAAGAATGAAGTATTTGCAAGATTTAGTACCAGGATGCAACAAAATTACAGGAAAAGCTGGAATGCTTGATGAAATCATCAACTATGTTCAGTCTCTTCAAAAACAAGTTGAGGTAATTAGAAGAGTTAATTCGTTAATTAGGTTCATTACATTAATTCTTAATTTGCCTATCACATTGATCTATGATCCATCCATAACAAATTTATTTATCTTTGCAGTTCTTGTCAATGAAATTAGCTACTGTTAATCCAAGGCTTGATTTCAATATTGATGATCTATTTGAAAAAGAGGTAATAAAGAATATTCAGATGGAAGAATTTCACTTTTCACCTAATCTTAATTTGAAATCTGTAATATTAATATATTCTTCTATTTGATTTGATTCCTTACATAGGTGTTTCCTACTTGTGATGCAAATGCAACTTTTCAAGCTATGGGAATGTCAACAGAATTGAATAGTAACAATCCTTATCTTCAATTCAATTCACCACAGCAATTTGTTCCTTATGGTGGATTAGATGCTGGAATGAACCCTTCAGATATGGGACTTAGAAGGAGCATAAGTGCTCCTGTAACCATTCCTCAAACTTTTATTGATTCTTCTTGTTTCTCTGTAGGTCCACTCTCTCTGTTATTATTTTTGTCCCTTTACTAATGTTTTATTTAATTTTGTTGTATTGGTTAATTTTATTAATTTTATCTTTGTTTATGTGTGTAGCAGCAAATTCTACCTTCTACAACATGGGAAGGTGATTTCCAAAACCTATACAACAACTTCAATTTTGATCAAGCAAGAGCAACATCTTTTCCTTCTCAATCTCAGTTATTTACAGGTAGTTAAAAAATTTGTCTAGTCATAAAATCACTTTTTAATTAGCTTTGTATCTTTAAAGTAGAAAGTAGAGGCAAAAGTGAGTGGGTTTAATGGATGATGGAGACGTTACATCCCCTTCATTTTGATCAAGCATAAAAATATCTGGAATCTTTTGTTTTTCAATAATGAAAATAAAGTTTTTTTTTAAATGGATATGTTAAATCATTCAATTCAATGATGCAGCTGGTTTTCTTTTTCTGAGTTTCCACTTTCCCACAACTTTAATGCTATGTAAGAAGATAACTATGAGACATCATACAATGACATCGACACTAGCATGGTAATAATTTGAGAAAATAAAAGGGATTTGGGTCAGTGTCGTGTTGGTTTGTGTCGGACACTAATACATGTTGCCAAACACGTTTTAATCTAAAATGTCCTTGCTACATAAGGTGACACTAATATTTTGTTCAGCTTAGGCTATTAGAATGACAGAAAAAACATGCATAAGTTGTATGGATTAAATGACAAAAACACTTATTTGCCAAATTAATTATATTTTGTGAAATAAATTGGATCAGAGGAAGCTATCAGCTTCCCTTTTTGTAATTGTAATTTTCTTGCAACTTGGATTTAAAGGTTTATAGCTTTGAGGACCAGCAATAGCATCAATCATTTTCATAAAGTGGATTACAACTTAGGGTTGTTTCTTGTTGCCATTTCACAATCTCCCATTTAGAGACCACTTAAAATCAGAGAAAATGATAGTTTCACAAGGCTTATGGGATGTGTGAACAACAAAGAGATAGAAAAGAAAGAGGGAAAGGGACAGATACTATGCTAGGAGTTATATGATTTGAAAGATAGGATAGTAAAAACTGTAAAAGTGACTTGAAACATAAAAGAATATAAGAATGTTCTCTAACACTAAATATGGAAATATTTGTTATATAGACTGTACAAATTATAAATTCTAAAAGTGTTGTTTGACATGGATGCAGGTCTAGTTGAAGCAAGCAATCTAAAGATCGAGATGTAGACCAGAAAATCTGTGACCATTCGTTGGAGTAATCAGCTTAATTACTCCAAATGCTCTTATCAAGATTCTTTTTTCTTGTGAAGTACATAGCCTATATATTAATTGTCTGTATACTTCTCCTTAATATAAATAAAATCATATTAATACATCTTAACTTCATTCACCTTTCTTTTACACATTCAAGTTAGATATTATACATATTTAAAATGAAAAATAAAGACATTGATATTTACTTACACAATCTTTGTGTAGCCTAACTTATAAGTTATAATCACTTAGCAAACATATGGTGTGACATAAGCAGTAGATGTTTGAGTTCGTTAATAATTTAGTCCAAGATTCGATTTGTGACTTAGTATAAAAATACATAAATGTCTCCACTTAAATGAATCTCAATTATCTCGAAGAATTAATCTCTACAATTGCGTAAGATACCTTAGTTTACAATATTTTATTTTATTTTTATAATCTTTTAGAACAACTAGTAGCAGAAGAATAAAAAAATCGTAAATCGCAGGACAATGAACACGATCTTTATTTATGCTATTTAGCCAAGTGTGCTTAACTCCGTGGCTATAGAGCAACTATAGTTTTGTGTATGTAATTGTGTTACAAAACACATACACACATATATAATACTACAGTAATCATGACCATACCACAAGTGCTATCGCCCCCCACACAAGGAGTGCTAGCCCCTCCCCTTGCCCTCTTATGTGCCTATGAGCCATGCTCAACATAGTCACTTGAATATAGTTTGTGTGTGTGAGGCCTGTATGTATGATTCGACTTATTTTACCTGCATTAGTCCACTTTTCAGATTGAGTATTATCTGAACTCTGAAGCGCAAATTCACTGAAAACTCTAAAAATATCTTGGGGGTTACCTTCAAATCCAAATGATTGCAGAAGTAATAATAGTCAAAGGGTCACACTAAACATAACAGTTTCTATGTGCCAAATTAACCTTAAACAAGTGATTCAATTAAGCCTTATCCATTTAGTTGGATAAAACAGAAAGAAAACACTGAACATGTCGGGGGGAGATAGTGGACCATCATAAAGCAGCCATTGAGGACAGAATAAGTGGCTGTTGATTGAGACAGTGATAGCTAAGCCACAGAATGATGAATACATAGCTCTAAGTATGCGGTGTAAAGGAGGGTTATGGGCAGACATTTCTTTGTCTCCAATTTATTAGAATCATATTTTGTCTCTGATGTACCCAATAATATTTATGATTCAGTTCAATCAAAAATATCATTTCTACTCATGTGTCTGTGGTTAAAAGGATAGATCCTCACCACAATCTTCAACTATTAAGAATAGTAAGGACAAAGGACACTCACAAGAAAAGGAAAAGACATTAACATATATTTTTTTTTTTTGAGTTCTAGCATCAATTGCACATAGACTTGTGTCGAAATCCGGCCATATGTGGACCAAAATCTAAGCCCCATTCATTATTATTAGAACAACAATCTTAATTCATAAGAAAACAAATACAAATAGCATAAACAAAGAACAAGTCATCTTTGATCACCTTATATATTCAAATATTAAGGTTCAATTTACAAGATTATCCAACAATTACCAAGGTTCCCCAAGTTGCTCCTAGTTCAATCAACCGCACTGGTTTCTTTTCAATTCAATCCCATAGTAATAGTGTTTGAATTCAACTATTATACAAATAATTTATTATTGTACGTTGGCTAGAGATATGATAAATACTAGTCCATTTTTCATGTATCTTCCCAAATTATTAACATACGTAATACTAATAAATGTAGATTATTGTTCTTGTCTTAATATGCATGAAAGAAGCTTCCAATTTCAAAGTTTTGTTTTATCGACGGTTAATTAGGAACTACTGTTTTTTTTTTTTTGAGCTCACAAGTAACAAGTACCGCAGCCATCTTTCATTTTCAATGCATTTATAATTGTGACATAGGTGCTCCTGTCTGCTTCATAGTGAAGATTTTGTTGATTCTCTGTTTCTAAGGATAGTGAGAAATGATATTTCATATTGCTTTCAAATGGCCCAATTTTTAGCTTTATTTGTGAGAATTTATTTTCTCTCTACCCTTTCATTCACATGGGGGGCTGTTGGGCAGTCCCAAAGTTTATAATATTATTATATTGAAAGAAAATATTATTATTATTATAATTAAAAAAAATCACCACAGATTCCTTTGCTATCAGCGTGAGATATTAGAAAGGCTTAAATATGCATTTCATCCCTGTAATTAAGGGTTGTTTGAAATTTCATCCTTGAGCTTACTAATCCTCCCATTTTGCCCTTGCAAATATTAATCATTTGACTTTTGGTCCTAATTAAGTTTTTTTGCTGAGGTGGACTGTCATTAGTGACGTGGTGCCCATGTGACAAGTGATGATTGGGAAAAGTGGTTGGCTTAAATAAATCTTTCGTCCCTGCAAATATAGATCATTTGAATTTTAGTCCATGAAATTACTAATCAGATGTAATTTGTAACACCCCGTTTTCCCAACATAAAAATTTCTTTAAAAAAAGACAATCATGCATCAGAGTAAGCACATAACAGGGCGTCACATTTCTAAAACATCTCATGTTAATGAATAAATAATCATTAAATCTTCATAAAATATTCGTAAAATATTTCTCAATTATCGCAGCGAAAAATCATAAATCATCTCATAAGGAATAGTCTTTGGCACACAGGCCTCAACAACGTCTTAATAAAATCTTCAAAAATAACATATTCATATCAAAAGCATAATACGCAAGGAACAGAGAAAATATAAGCAAGGTTTCCCCATCCCGTTACGTATCAGAGCACCTAGACTCGACTGCAGAAATCCTCACACGTCTGC
>Ga0099826_10000190_pt1 | contig 26078 bp, 8 predicted proteins | sample Mtrugardesep15_FD_76830 | JGI IMG/M metagenome (GOLD analysis project Ga0099826, IMG submission 76830) | Root nodule microbial communities of legume samples collected from California, USA - M. trunc garden sep15 | ecosystem: Host-associated > Plants > Roots > Nodule | place: USA: California... | reverse complement strand
AAGAGAGAGGGTACGTCCAATTAATGATGAAGTATATGATTGGAAAACAAAGATAGTGATTGATCAATAAGAAAAATGATAGAGTTATAATTATCAAATCATGGGCTCACTCAATACCTAAATGGTTGGTATCAGCTTTATTGAGAAATGTGTTTGAGAAGACAAAAGAAAAAGTCCAAAGTCAGATGAAATAATTTTGCAAGGCAAAAACAAAAGGTACCAAGTCCTCTCACTATTTTTGTGTCACGGATCTGACACCACTTCTAGCTCCTTGTTTTTGTGCATCAGATTCCGTTCTTATCTCTGAACATTTTTCTTTCTTCCTCACTTCTTCATGTTCTCAAATCCAATTGAATTCAGTGTTTAAGTCCATGCAAATTAAACCCTACACACATTACCACTACTGCTACTTCTTTTTTGTTCTTTATATTGGCTCATTCCTTTAACTAAATATAATATAATTCAAACCCTACACATAATTATTTGGTTTCTAGCAAGATTTCTAGTAAAATAAAATATTTTCCACAAGAAACAAAACATTTTATTTCATATCATCATAAATCACTATTGAGGAGCAATACAGCCAAATGGCTCAATAGTTGTGGATCATTATAGAAATGGAAATCAAATCAAAGTGAAAAACAACTTTTAATCAAATCTTGCACCCCAATAAATAATATATCAATTTTTTGTTATAAATAAAGCTTAAAATTTAAATTTTATTGATTAATATCCAGATATCAAGGAAAAAGAAAAAGGGAAGCAAGATCTAAAGATAAACCGAAAGAAAAAGTATAGATATAATATATACATATATCTCGAACAACTCAATCACCTGAATTTGAACCCTCTTTTTGCATTGTATACAAGTATGATAAAAAGCCAAAGAAATGAAAATAAACAAAAGATAAAGCACATAAATACATGGATTTAAATTATTATTCCACCAATTAACACAAAAGTACCATTTCACCACCATCTATGATATGATTAAGAAAGAAATAGAGATCCGTACATACAAACATATAGAAAAATAGTGTCTCTCGCTATACATTTCCAACCCAAAAAAGGAAAACAAAATTAATACGATGATGACAATGATTAACAAGAGTAACAAACCTCTCCCCGAGGATAATAGCAATATTCATTGTTGAAGAACTAAAATAAGAAGTATGAAGATGACAATTTAAGTACACAAATATGAAGCTCCATCTCCTTTTCATCTTCAATATTAGCTATATAGGGTTTCATGAGGTATATACCTCATAATTTCTTATACTTACCGATTTGAAATAGGGTTTGGACCACTTGGAACTTCATGAGCATCAACTCCAAATTCTTGTCCAGCTCCATCCTTTTGTGTTTTGTGTGGGTGCAAGTTTGTCGTAGATGATGAGGTTGATTTAGATTGAGTTGATTTGGTAGAAGTCATAGAAGAAGGGTTTGTAGGGTTTGTGGTTGTTGTTGGTTGGTGAGATAAATTGATGATGAGGAGAAGGATCAAAAAAAGTGTGAGGAAGTGAAAGAAATTGAGTAGTTTTGAGATAGGTTGTGAGGTATTAGGTTCAGCCATGCAAATTGAAAGAAAAATCCACCCCCCAATAGCCCACAAGGCTTCAATATCCATCAACCAGCTGCACCAAGGCTAAGAAAGGAGGTGGAAGAGAGAAAAGTGGTAGATAGGGAAATCAAATTTGGGTTAGAGAGAGAGAGAGGGGAAAAAGAAGAGAAGCTTCAACAAAAGTGATTTGATTGGAGGTATTGAAATTCGATGCACAATTGTCCAATAACCAATATTAACCTAATATGAAGTTTTAATACGAAAGTTGTTGGCCATTCATGGCTGAATTTACCAAAATAACCATGCTATATATATTAACTATGGCCAACCCTAAGATTGACTGTTTAGTGAAAATAATAACCCTAATTTATGATGAAACGAATAATTTTGAAATATATAGTAATATGATATATGCCCCGCATTATTGAATTTGTGAATTATTCTCCCATCGCTAAAAAAAAGTAAATTATAAAAAGACATAAGATATGTCTCTAATTTTCTTACTAAACTTAATTAACTATTTTTAAGAGTTACATTGTATCACATGTGACATGAATATGATTTTATAAGAGAAAGACGATCTAACTTTATGTGTTGGCTTTATTAGGATGAGTCAGGCCCAACTCAAATTATTAATTTTAAAAAAAAAAAGTATCTAGCTCAATGACCGACTAATTTGAGGGCTCAAATTCCACCATTCAATTCTAGGTGACCTATTTAAAGTCAGACTAAAGTTCTGTATATATAGACTAGCCCACGAAAATTGGTAGTGGAAGAAATCGAATCTTATACCTTGAGAGAAGCACACTCCAAAGTCTGAAGCCAACACTAATAGACTAACACATCTACAATACAAGTATTATAGCCTATCTGTTATCTTTTGTGCCACATGAAATCAAGTCACCACTATCGATGCTCAAGATGTTTCAGTCTTGAGCGCGAGGGTTATGTGTTAAGAGTCACACATTTCTGAGATAAAGCATAAACATGACTTTATAAATGGATGTCATCCTCTTCTTACAAGCTGACTTTGTAAGGGTGTGTTAGACCCATATAAAACTTCAAATAGTATCAAAGTCTATCAAATATTTGTTAGGTTACTTGCTATCAGATAACTATTTGGATCACACTCTAAATGTCTTGTCTTGAGCGTGAGGTGTTAAGAGTCTCATATTGTATGAGATGAGATACGAAAATGTATTCATAAATAGGAGTAGTATTCACCTTAAAATTGATTATGTAAAAGAAATATAAAAATCAGCAATGGACTTTTTCCTTTTGTCTCTATTTTGAGTCACCACTTTTTTAATAGTGTTTACATTGCACTCTCTGAGCTCACTAAGAATTGAATTGTAATTAGCCTTACGATTATAAATTACAATCTTTCCTTGAAAACAAACATTTTTTTGACCATTGGCTTTGACATTGTGAATGAAATTATAATGACTTAACAATATAATAAGGTCATATTGCATTATCTATTAGGTCACATTTGCTTAATGAAAACGTTGTTTGTATTCATTTCTTAGAATATGTATGTATTCATATTAACTTTCTAATTAGCATATTAGAGACTTTTGAAATAAGTCATAGTTATGAACATAAGATCAAATGTTAATAAGAGATAATACATTTTTTGGGAATAATAAAAATAGTTATTTTAACGTTTTCTTTGTTTCTTGCATTTTCATTGTGTTTAAAAAATGCAATATGTTCACTTCAGTAATTTATTTTCTTCTTATTTTGACAAGTAAAACTAAAAGAATTTGGAAAGATTGGCACAAGATGGAAAAAAAGAGCAGAAGGTGGTAAAGGAAGTTTGCTGGCTTTTTCTTGCTTTGGCTGCTTGCTCAAGAAATCTTTCTTTGACTTGTAGAACCATAAGAAAAAGAAAAATATAGATTATATTCTTGAATGCTTCTCCTTTTTCCCATGCAACACAAGGTTTCAAAACCTTCCTTTTTGGCGCGTGTGAGTCACAAGATATATAATATTTCACAGTTATATTTTAATAGTATGTACAATTAATTCTTATACAATTTCCTCAAAGAAATTAGCATATCTTGCTTTTCAAATAGTCAAAAAAGAAACTGATGTTGGTTGCCTTATTAGTTATAATTTAATAGTATGTGCAATATTTTTTTAAACAAAATTAGAAAAGAAAAGGAAGAAAAGGAATCTCCAGAAAGCATATTAGACACGCAATATTGCACAAAGTCACAAACAACAGATGGTTTGAAAACATTGATCAGAAATAAAGGAGTGTTCCACGGAATTGGAAAAGGAATAGCATTGTTATGTTTTAAGATTCGAAGAACCTAGATGTTTCCAAAACTAAAATTTATATCAACCTTGTTCTTTTTGTTCTTTTCACATGGAGAAGGAAAGGCATTGTTTTCAAATTTCCTAAAATACCAAAAGTATATGAGAAAGAGGTCTTGTTCAAATTAGTGCACTTGAGAGCCGAAATAAGGAAATGATTCAATTTATGTAAGTAGTTATATTAACTCACTAGGATTGGTACGATGGAATTGTCTTGAGATTTCTCATCTCAAGATCTCATATTCGATTTTTCCTCGTACCAATTTCGTTAGGTTAGTTTGCCTTTTAAAAAAAAAATTACAATTGCCAGAGATGTAGAATATATATGATAGTAAAAGATTAAGGGATATTCAATGCTAACCAACAAAAAAAAACATGCACGACAATGTAAAGTTATTTTACACTATCATCCATCCAATCATAACTCTTCAAATTCACTACATTATTAGGATGTCAATTTATATCTGGAAGTGGGGGATCTCCAAAGCGATTGTCACGTGTGGAGCTTGTGGGGCAGAAATTTGTCTCCACGAGGTGGAGATGGAGGAAAAAAAAGTCCCCTCAAGGATGGATTAGGGACGTGAATAGGGATCATATCTTTCATCCAAATGGGACGCCGTCCCTAAGTATTTTATAAAAATAAAGAATTATATGTATATATTCAAATATGACATATTTATTTGTTTTTTTCACATAGTGTGTATAAATTTATTTTATATTTAATGTTTGATAATGTCTTAATTTTTTATGTATTCAATGATTAAATTTTATATTTTTTCACTATAGATTAAATTGAATATATTAGAAATTTAGTTACTATTTTTATGTTGATGGAGACTGTCGAGATCTATAGGGATGTGGAATCGGGGAAGTCATAATACATGCATTACAAGAAAATTTGTATATTGTCAAGGGGCGGAACTCAAGGGGTTGAATGAGGGTCAGGATCCTTCGTAAAAACACTTGTCGCAGATGTTTCCTGATGAATATAACCTCTGTCAAATATATGATGGTCTGTCCTTGGCAAAGGCCTCATCAAAAACCGAGGGGTGCTCCTGAGATAACTCCTAGCAAAAGGGTTCAACCAACTGATACACTTTAGACAAATGTGACATCATCTCAATTTGACGGACTGGTTTTGCGAGGGCCTTGTCCCTCTGATTTTTTAAAAAAATTAAATTAAATTTATTTTAAAATAAGAATTTAGTTTTTTAATTAAATAAAAAAATAATTATTAAATTTCATTAAATATGAATATCTAATATTTATAGACAAAAATGAATTTATTGTTTAATTAAAAAGTACATTTTTTAGCAAGCAGAACTAATTCATTTCATTAAAGAATAACGCGTACAATGTATATGGTACTTCATGAAAAATATAGGGGCTAGGGTGAGATAAGGAAGCTCTAGCTATGATATGAGCTACCCTATTTGCTTGCCTCCTGACATAGCTTACAATAAAATTATTGCGTGATGACAATAGATCCTTACATCTAGAAATAATATCTCCAAATATGTTGTTTGGAGTAGAGTTGGAGTTAAGAGTATCAACGAGTAACCTACAATCTGACTCAAAGATAATAGATGGCATGTGAAAATTAATAGCAATGTTTATAGCCTCAAATAAGTCTAGCGCTTCAGCTTCTAGAGGAGTATAATTGAAATAGGAATACTTCAAGAAGTCTAGCAAGAAAGCCTCGGAGGAGTCTCTAAAGAAGATGCCAAGACCTGTAATATTGTTGTTGTTAAAGAGTGCACAATTCACATTACATTTCACAATGAGAGGCGGAGTGTTTTCCCACAAAGTTTGTTGATGTGTACCCTGACTCAGTTGCCTTGCTTTTTGCATATACATCCATTTTTAGAGAGAATTTTTAGCCTGCAGCACAATAGATTCGGAAGGTGTGTCTGTGCCTTCCCATAACTTGGAATTTCGACTTTTCCACATACTCTAGAGAATCATGGATGCCATCTCTTGTTGCTGAACCGAGATCTTGTTAAGGAAATCAAGGAGAAGACTAGTAAATTTGTTAGCAGTACACAATAAATTACGGAAAGTGTTGTCCAGCCCAATTAATTCCCAACACTTCATGGCTTTTAGCCACTGATAAGTGCCAGAAAGTAGTAACTCAATTGTACATTTAAGGCACTTTTGTTACTTGTATTACAAGTTATTTAAGGAAAAGCCGAGAGAAAAGGAATAATTTCCCTATTACACTTTATATATCTTACACTATCTATTTGTACATGAATTGAATGTCAAGACACCAAGAAAAGAAGAAAAACAAAGAAAAAGTGCAAAGGTTAACTCGCCATGGCGAGCCCATAGCGAGCACAAGGCGAGCAGAGGCAAAGAGTTCTAGAGACCACTCACCACCAACTCGCAATGGCGAATGAAAGGCAAGCCCATGGCGAGGAGTTCCAGAGAGCAAAGGACCAAAGTTCGCCATGGCAAACAATATACTCGTGAGACGAGTGAAGGCAGCCAAAACTCCACAGAGCTGACGTGGCAGAAATCCACTAGTGAAGGAACCTCAACTCGCCATGGCGAACATCTACTCGTGAGGCGAGTTGAATCAGAACATGAATAGTATAAAAGCTCATTTTTTTCATTTCAGTGATATATTATTATACTTTTTTAGGGAGAAATAGGGCAAAATATTTTGTTCTTCATAGAGTCAGAGTAATAGAAGGTGGATTCTTCCATATTTGTTGAGAAATCACAAGTTTGTATATGAATCTTCATCTTTTACTTCAATCTTGCAAAGTTACCATTACAATGAATAGCTAAATTTCCATTGTTGGGATTATAGGTATTTGATCTAGCTAATCATGTAATCTTTTGGTCTTTAATATATGATTATAGCATTTGATTTGATATTAAGATTATTCTTGCAATTTATGCTTATGTTTGATTTATTTGTTATTGAAAAATACTTTTAAATCTAGGTTTAAGAATAATCATCTTTCAAAACAGAAATCTTAGACATAGGGTTGATGTTTTGATAATCACTTTAAGTATCTAAACGTCATGCTTTCGGATCGTTTAATAGACTGAGAAATCGTCTATTAAACTATACGATCGAATATTAGATCATTTAATAGTTTTGGAAATCAACGATTAAACGATGTGATTGATCTCACAATATCATTTAGACATGAATGATGTTTTCGAGGGATACGTGATAATATCGATTAAAAGCTGGAATCCGTATATGTGATCATTAGGTTGTATGTGATGCTTGGTCAAGGAACTCTAATCCTAACAAGTTTTGCGCACTTATTAATCTTCGCTTATTTATCGCAATTTAGTTCTTGTAGTTTCAAACAAACAAACCAATTAATCTTTAAACTTAAAATGATAATTGAAGTTGAACGGTTTATGATATCGCACTAGTCCCTGAGGAGACGATACATAAATACTTACTTTTGATTGATAGAAAAATACTACATCAAAATGGCACCGCTGTCGGGGATTTTTGGGTGCCATTCCTGCAAAACAACCAGCAAATTCCACACAACAGAATTGAACAATTAAATAACAATATGAAATAAAACAAGATCAGACAGTTGAGCTAAAAAATATTTTTCTGAGTCTGATGCAACTCGCCTCGCGAGCTATTACTTGCAATGGCGAGTTGATGGTGAAATTTCTAGATTTCCAAATGAATACTCGTTATGGCGAGTATGAACTTCGCCATGGCGAGTTGCATAGATTTTTCGAAAAATTCACCCTTTTCAGCAAAAATCAACAGTTTCTTCAAACTACTATGTTCGAACCCTATTTAGCCCTTTTTCGACCAAAAAGATGTAAGAGAGAAGATCCTAAATCAAAAACTTGTTCAAAACCCAATTTATTTGAATTTGTACAAAATGGGTTATTTCCAAAAGTTGAATTTTCCTAACCAAAAAGTTATTTCCACTATCCTAGGGTTTACATGCATTCCAAGATTTAGAAATTAAGAACAAACCTGATTGTTGGTGTGAATGTAATGCAAGTGCAGAATTGATTTGTTAGTTATAAGCTTGACTTGGGTTGACTTGAGTTGAGAATGATTGGAAGAATTTTTAGAACTTAGGTTTTGTGAGGTTTTGAGAGAAAAAGTTTGGGAAAAATGTTGAAGAGAGAGAGATAACCGAAATGTTTGGGATAATGGAGCGTTAATGGGTGGTTGAGGGAGTTAATGAGGAGTTAGTGGCCTTAATAACTGTAACTGCCATTCTGATGTTACTCGCCTCGCGAGAATTTACTCGCCATGGCGAGCTATTTGGTAGTCAATGCAGGTCAAACGGACCTGTAAGGCTCGCCATGGCGAGTATACGCTCGCTTGGCGAGTTATGACAGTTGCAGGGTTTTGATTTATGGCTTCTATTTTTGGATTTTTGGTGTGCACTATGACTTCTAAACCTAATATGCATAAAAACAACAAATTTACTTACAAAATTGGGGTGCTTCCCAACAAGCGTTAGTTTTACGGTATTAGCTCGACGCCTTTTCATTTATGATCACAAATTGCCAAGTGAAATTGTTGACGTAAGCCGATCAACCTCACCACCAAAATAGGGCTTCAATCTCTGCCTATTCACTATCCAGCAAGCCTTTGTGTTTCGGTCTTCCAGCTCAACTGCACCGTATGGTTTGACATCTTTCACCATGAACGGTCCGGACCATTTGGACTTCAGTTTACCCGAAAAAAGTCTCAACCTTGAGATGAATAGCAGCACCATTTGTCCAGGCCTGAAATTTCTTTGTATGATCCTCTTGTCGTGGTATTTCTTGGCTTTCTCCTTGTACAACCTTGAGGATTCATATGCTTGATTCCTCATTTCCTCAAGTTCATGCATTTGAATTTTTCTTTTCTCACCGGATTTATCTTGATCAAAGTTCAAGAATTTAAGCGCCCCAAAATGCTTTATGTTCAAGCTCGACCGGTAGGTGACATGACTTTCCATAGACCATTTGGAACGACATAAGGTTTATAAGAGACTTGTAAGCTGTCCTATATGCCCATAAAGCTTCATCAAGCTTTGCCGACCAATCCTTTCGAGATGCCGAAACTGTCTTTTCAAGAATTCTCTTCACTTCACGATTAGAGACCTTGGCTTTGCCATTTGTTTAAGGATGGTAAGGTGTTGCCTCCTTGTGTTTGAACCCGTAATGGTCTAATTCTTTGGCAAGTTGTGAGTTGCAAAAATGTGACCCTCCATCACTTATCAATACTCTTGGGGTTCCAAATCGGGTGAAAATGTTCTTCTTTAAAAATTTGACCACCGTCTTGCTATTGGCTTTAGACGATGCAACGACTTCCACCACTTTGATACATAATCAACGACAACCAAGATATATTCATTGTAATATGATGATGGAAAGGGACCAACAAAGTATATGCCCCAACAATCAAATACCTCGACTTCAAGAATACTTTGGAGTGGCATCTCATTCCTTCTTGATATTCTGCCAGTCTTTTGGCACTCTTCACAATACTTGCAATGTGCATATGCATCTTTAAAGAGCGTGGGCCAATAAAACCCGGATTGAAGTACTTTTGCGGTTGTTCTCTCTCCATTGAAATGTCCTCCATAGGGAGAATTATGACACTGCCACAATATCTTATTTGCCTCCTCCTTGTCAACACATCTTCTTAAAAGATTGTCCGCTCCAATTTTGAACAAGCATGGCTCATCCCAAACATATTGATTTGCTTCATGGAGGAACTTCTTTCTTTGTTTCCATGTGTAGTCTTCCGGAATGAACTCGGTTGCTTTGAAATTTGCCATATCGACAAACCATGGTCTTTTTGTATTGCAAGCAACTTCTCATCGAGAAATTCTTCAAGAACTTCAGGTTCATTCTTTGTTACCTCATTGTTAACCAACCTTGAAAGCTGACCAGCCACAAGGTTCTCAGTCCCCTTCTTCTCTTTAATTTCTAAATCAAACTCTTGTAGTAATAGCATCCACCGGATGAGTCTCGGCTTGGAGTCGGATTTAGTAATCAAATATTTTATGGTTGCATGGTCAGTATATACACAATAATCTTCGAGCCAATGAGGTGTGAGCGAAATTTGTCTAATGCATACACAATTGCAAGTAATTCTTTTTATGTGGTTGCATAGTTAATTTGAGCTTCATTCAAAACTTTACTTGCATAGTGTATGGCATGAAAAATATTGTTCTTTCGTTGACCTTGAACAGCCCCCACCACCGCGTAATCACTCGCATCACACATTAATTCAAAATCAAGATTCCAATTTGGAGCGGTGATTACCGGTGCGGAGGTCAACCTCTCTTTTAAGCTTTCAAATGCATGTAAACAATCATTATCAAAAATAAAGGACTTATCTTTATTGAGCAAGTTGCTCAATGGTTTTGCAATCTTTGAAAAGTACTTGATGAATCGCCGGTAGAATCCGGCATGGCCAAGAAAACTTCGGACACCTTTGACGTTCACCGGTAGTGGAAGCTTTCCGATCACATCAATCTTTGCCTTGTCAAATTCAATGCCCTTGGAAGATATTTTGTGACCAAGTAAAATTCCTTAGGTCACAATGAAATGACACTTTTCCCAATTGAGCACTAAGTTGGTTTCTTTGCACCGTTTCAGCATGGTATTCAAGTTCTTCAAACAAATTTCATAAGATGCCCCAAAGACGGAGAAATCATCCATGAACACTTCTATGCTCTTTTCAATCAAATCGAAAAATATTGCTTGAATACATTGTTGAAACGTAGCAGGCGCATTACAAAGACCAAACGACATCCGTCTATATGCAAACACACCAAAAGGACATGTGAATGCGGTCTTTTCATGATCTTCCGGACTTACCGTGATTTGATTGTATCCGGAGTAGCTGTCAAGGAACAATAGAATACTTGACCGGAGAGTCTCTCAAGCATTTAATCCATAAATGACAATGGAAAGTAATCTTTTCCCTTTGCTTGATTGAGTCTACGGTAGTCAATACACATTCTCCATCCGATACCCGTTCTTGTTGGAATGAGCTCATTCTTTTCATTCTTGACTGCCGTCATGCCTCCCTTTTTAGGAACCACTTGTACCCGGATAACCCACGCACTATCCGATATTGGATAAATCATGTCGACCTCAAGTAGTTTCACCACTTCTTTTCGGACTACTTCCTTCATTGTTGGATTTAACCGGCGTTGAGGTTGAGCCACTGATTTGAAATTCTCCTCCATCATAATCTTTTGCACACAATAGGAAGGACTTATACCTTTAAGATTAGACAACTTCCAACCTATTGCTTCTTTGTTGGTCTTGAGGACTTCAATCAACTTGTCTTCTTCTATGCTTGATAAAGAGCTACTAATAATGACTGGTTTTGTGCCATCATCTTCAAGGAACACATACTTTAAATGTGACGGCAAAACCTTCATTTCAACCTTTGGCTCTTCGACCTTGTCTTTATCTTTCAATTCCTCTATTTTTGTTTTGTTCGGAGGAATCTCTTTCAAAATTTCAAGTTCCTTCAAGCATTCCTCAATTTCTTTTTCTTCCTCCGCACTAACGACATTAAGTGTGTCGGTAAGCACTCTTTCAAGGGTTGTTGGTTTATGCAATTGTTTTCTTGTATCCATGATTACCTCTTCTGTTGCATCCAACTTGAAACAAGTTCCTTTGTATTTAGAGTGCTTCATTGCCTTATTGATGTTGAAATTGATTTCCTCATTATCTAGCCGCACTTTCATCAAACCATCGTCATAATCAATCATCATTCTTGCGGTAAGCATAAATGTCCTACCAAGTATCAATGGCACATCATCATCCTCTTCGATGTCCATTACCACAAAGTCCACGGGGAACACAAATTTATCAACTTTAACCAAGACATCCTCCGTTATCCCCATTGGCCAGGTAACGGGTTTGTCCTCTAGTTGTAAGGTCATTCTAGTTAACTTCATATCTAGGCGATGAACTCGCTTGACAACGGAGTATGGAATAAGATTGATACTTTGGAGGTGAAGAGGAAGGTAGTTGAAAATGAAGAAGAGAAAAAGAAGAAAAATCAAAAATAGAATAAGTTGTCAAGATCAAGGTGTAGATTGTTTATCACCAAGGGTTTGTTTAGAATTAAAGGGGAATTGTGTAAATTTATCTTTTGAATGTAAATAGAAAGAATGTTCCTCTACACTTGGCTCTTTTGAATTCAATTGTCCCACAAATTACCTTTCTTTTATAACCAAGCCAAGCTACAACCCTAAAAGACCTTATGATCCATGCTTTTGTGCTTATTAAAGTGATATTTAGATGGACACATAATTTGACCAGGATGTTAGCTTGATTGTCGGATGTGTGTTCATAACCCTCACTTACTGATTTACTTTGTTTATCTACTTACAAAGAAGTGTGTTAGGTGTGGTTCGTAAATAAATGTGTTATTGACTTAAACTGTGTGACATGAACTTTGTGCTTAGAATCCATTTCATATTTGCAGTAGATTTTTGGGTTAATCGGAAACTTGAGACTTGCCCGTGCATTCAATTTGAATCATACATCTGAAAAAGTTTTCAAAACCTTTTGTACTTCTTGTACCTAACTTGTCCTTTTTCAATCTTTTGTTTGAGGACAAACAAAGAGTTAAGTTGGGGAGAGTTTGATAAGTGCTAGAAAGTAGTAATTCAATTGTACATTTAAGGCACTTTTGTTACTTGTATTACAAGTTATTTAGGGAAAATCTTAGAGAAAAGGAATAATTGTCCTATTACGCATTATATATCTTACTCTATCCATTTGTGCAGGAATTGAATGTCAAGACACCAAGCAAAGAAGAAAAACAAAGAAAAAGTGCAAAGGTTAACTCGTCATGGCGAGCACAAGCCTCAAACTCCATTCCCATTTCGAATCGACCTGTTAAATTAGAAAAGGTTTTTCTGCTTAGCAGAACCCGATTCTCCGCTGAAAACAGAGCTAGCTTTTCTAATCCCGTTGATCTCGAGATGGTTGAGTCTCATTCACCTTGTAAGGAAGGGGCGAGTGGGAGGAGATTCATAATAAAAAAAGAAAGAAAAAAAAAGGTAACCATAGAGGGAGAGAGAGAGGACTCAGAGGATGCACCACGCACCAAGAAAAGCTCAGAATGCTCCTGGTGTTCGAACTAGTCATTGTCCAAGGTATAGTTAAGTAGCATATATATATATATGCTACTTAACTATACCTTGGACAATGACTAGTTCGAACACCAGGAGCATTCTGAGCTTTTCTTGGTGCGTGGTGCATCCTCTGAGTCCTCTCTCTCTCCCTCTATGGTTACCTTTTTTTTTCTTTCTTTTTTTATTATGAATCTCCTCCCACTCGCCCCTTCCTTACAAGGTGAATGAGACTCAACCATCTCGAGATCAACGGGATTAGAAAAGCTAGCTCTGTTTTCAGCGGAGAATCGGGTTCTGCTAAGCAGAAAAACCTTTTCTAATTTAACAGGTCGATTCGAAATGGGAATGGAGTTTGAGGCTTGTGCTCGCCATGACGAGTTAACCTTTGCACTTTTTCTTTGTTTTTCTTCTTTGCTTGGTGTCTTGACATTCAATTCCTGCACAAATGGATAGAGTAAGATATATAATGCGTAATAGGACAATTATTCCTTTTCTCTAAGATTTTCCCTAAATAACTTGTAATACAAGTAACAAAAGTGCCTTAAATGTACAATTGAATTACTACTTTCTAGCACTTATCAAACTCTCCCCAACTTAACTCTTTGTTTGTCCTCAAACAAAAGATTGAAAAAGGACAAGTTAGGTACAAGAAGTACAAAAGGTTTTGAAAACTTTTTCAGATGTATGATTCAAATTGAATGCACGGGCAAGTCTCAAGTTTCCGATTAACCCAAAAATCTACTGCAAATATGAAATGGATTCTAAGCACAAAGTTCATGTCACACAGTTTAAGTCAATAACACATTTATTTACGAACCACACCTAACACACTTCTTTGTAAGTAGATAAACAAAGTAAATCAGTAAGTGAGGGTTATGAACACACATCCGACAATCAAGCTAACATCCTGGTCAAATTATGTGTCCATCTAAATATCACTTTAATAAGCACAAAAGCATGGATCATAAGGTCTTTTAGGGTTGTAGCTTGGCTTGGTTATAAAAGAAAGGTAATTTGTGGGACAATTGAATTCAAAAGAGCCAAGTGTAGAGGAACATTCTTTCTATTTACATTCAAAAGATAAATTTACACAATTCCCCTTTAATTCTAAACAAACCCTTGGTGATAAACAATCTACACCTTGATCTTGACAACTTATTCTATTTTTGATTTTTCTTCTTTTTCTCTTCTTCATTTTCAACTACCTTCCTCTTCACCTCCAAAGTATCAATCTTATTCCATACTCCGTTGTCAAGCGAGTTCATCGCCTAGATATGAAGTTAACTAGAATGACCTTACAACTAGAGGACAAACCCGTTACCTGGCCAATGGGGATAACGGAGGATGTCTTGGTTAAAGTTGATAAATTTGTGTTCCCCGTGGACTTTGTGGTAATGGACATCGAAGAGGATGATGATGTGCCATTGATACTTGGTAGGACATTTATGCTTACCGCAAGAATGATGATTGATTATGACGATGGTTTGATGAAAGTGCGGCTAGATAATGAGGAAATCAATTTCAACATCAATAAGGCAATGAAGCACTCTAAATACAAAGGAACTTGTTTCAAGTTGGATGCAACAGAAGAGGTAATCATGGATACAAGAAAACAATTGCATAAACCAACAACCCTTGAAAGAGTGCTTACCGACACACTTAATGTCGTTAGTGCGGAGGAAGAAAAAGAAATTGAGGAATGCTTGAAGGAACTTGAAATTTTGAAAGAGATTCCTCCGAACAAAACAAAAATAGAGGAATTGAAAGATAAAGACAAGGTCGAAGAGCCAAAGGTTGAAATGAAGGTTTTGCCGTCACATTTAAAGTATGTGTTCCTTGAAGATGATGGCACAAAACCAGTCATTATTAGTAGCTCTTTATCAAGCATAGAAGAAGACAAGTTGATTGAAGTCCTCAAGACCAACAAAGAAGCAATAGGTTGGAAGTTGTCTAATCTTAAAGGTATAAGTCCTTCCTATTGTGTGCAAAAGATTATGATGGAGGAGAATTTCAAATCAGTGGCTCAACCTCAACGCCGGTTAAATCCAACAATGAAGGAAGTAGTCCGAAAAGAAGTGGTGAAACTACTTGAGGTCGACATGATTTATCCAATATCGGATAGTGCGTGGGTTATCCGGGTACAAGTGGTTCCTAAAAAGGGAGGCATGACGGCAGTCAAGAATGAAAAGAATGAGCTCATTCCAACAAGAACGGGTATCGGATGGAGAATGTGTATTGACTACCGTAGACTCAATCAAGCAAAGGGAAAAGATTACTTTCCATTGTCATTTATGGATTAAATGCTTGAGAGACTCTCCGGTCAAGTATTCTATTGTTCCTTGACAGCTACTCCGGATACAATCAAATCACGGTAAGTCCGGAAGATCATGAAAAGACCGCATTCACATGTCCTTTTGGTGTGTTTGCATATAGACGGATGTCGTTTGGTCTTTGTAATGCGCCTGCTACGTTTCAACAATGTATTCAAGCAATATTTTTCGATTTGATTGAAAAGAGCATAGAAGTGTTCATGGATGATTTCTCCGTCTTTGGGGCATCTTATGAAATTTGTTTGAAGAACTTGAATACCATGCTGAAACGGTGCAAAGAAACCAACTTAGTGCTCAATTGGGAAAAGTGTCATTTCATTGTGACCTAAGGAATTTTACTTGGTCACAAAATATCTTCCAAGGGCATTGAATTTGACAAGGCAAAGATTGATGTGATCGGAAAGCTTCCACTACCGGTGAACGTCAAAGGTGTCCGAAGTTTTCTTGGCCATGCCGGATTCTACCGGCGATTCATCAAGTACTTTTCAAAGATTGCAAAACCATTGAGCAACTTGCTCAATAAAGATAAGTCCTTTATTTTTGATAATGATTGTTTACATGCATTTGAAAGCTTAAAAGAGAGGTTGACCTCCGCACCGGTAATCACCGCTCCAAATTGGAATCTTGATTTTGAATTAATGTGTGATGCGAGTGATTACGCGGTGGTGGGGGCTGTTCAAGGTCAACGAAAGAACAATATTTTTCATGCCATACACTATGCAAGTAAAGTTTTGAATGAAGCTCAAATTAACTATGCAACCACATAAAAAGAATTACTTGCAATTGTGTATGCATTAGACAAATTTCGCTCACACCTCATTGGCTCGAAGATTATTGTGTATATACTGACCATGCAACCATAAAATATTTGATTACTAAATCCGACTCCAAGCCGAGACTCATCCGGTGGATGCTATTACTACAAGAGTTTGATTTAGAAATTAAAGAGAAGAAGGGGACTGAGAACCTTGTGGCTGGTCAGCTTTCAAGGTTGGTTAACAATGAGGTAACAAAGAATGAACCTGAAGTTCTTGAAGAATTTCTCGATGAGAAGTTGCTTGCAATACAAAAAGACCATGGTTTGTCGATATGGCAAATTTCAAAGCAACCGAGTTCATTCCGGAAGACTACACATGGAAACAAAGAAAGAAGTTCCTCCATGAAGCAAATCAATATGTTTGGGATGAGCCATGCTTGTTCAAAATTGGAGCGGACAATCTTTTAAGAAGATGTGTTGACAAGGAGGAGGCAAATAAGATATTGTGGCAGTGTCATAATTCTCCCTATGGAGGACATTTCAATGGAGAGAGAACAACCGCAAAAGTACTTCAATCCGGGTTTTATTGGCCCACGCTCTTTAAAGATGCATATGCACATTGCAAGTATTGTGAAGAGTGCCAAAAGACTGGCAGAATATCAAGAAGGAATGAGATGCCACTCCAAAGTATTCTTGAAGTCGAGGTATTTGATTGTTGGGGCATATACTTTGTTGGTCCCTTTCCATCATCATATTACAATGAATATATCTTGGTTGTCGTTGATTATGTATCAAAGTGGTGGAAGTCGTTGCATCGTCTAAAGCCAATAGCAAGACGGTGGTCAAATTTTTAAAGAAGAACATTTTCACCCGATTTGGAACCCCAAGAGTATTGATAAGTGATGGAGGGTCACATTTTTGCAACTCACAACTTGCCAAAGAATTAGACCATTACGGGTTCAAACACAAGGAGGCAACACCTTACCATCCTTAAACAAATGGCAAAGCCAAGGTCTCTAATCGTGAAGTGAAGAGAATTCTTGAAAAGACAGTTTCGGCATCTCGAAAGGATTGGTCGGCAAAGCTTGATGAAGCTTTATGGGCATATAGGACAGCTTACAAGTCTCTTATAAACCTTATGTCGTTCCAAATGGTCTATGGAAAGTCATGTCACCTACCGGTCGAGCTTGAACATAAAGCATTTTGGGGCGCTTAAATTCTTGAACTTTGATCAAGATAAATCCGGTGAGAAAAGAAAAATTCAAATGCATGAACTTGAGGAAATGAGGAATCAAGCATATGAATCCTCAAGGTTGTACAAGGAGAAAGCCAAGAAATACCACGACAAGAGGATCATACAAAGAAATTTCAGGCCTGGACAAATGGTGCTGCTATTCATCTCAAGGTTGAGACTTTTTTCGGGTAAACTGAAGTCCAAATGGTCCGGACCGTTCATGGTGAAAGATGTCAAACCATACGGTGCAGTTGAGCTGGAAGACCGAAACACAAAGGCTTGCTGGATAGTGAATAGGCAGAGATTGAAGCCCTATTTTGGTGGTGAGGTTGATCGGCTTACGTCAACAATTTCACTTGGCAATTTGTGATCATAAATGAAAAGGCGTCGAGCTAATACCGTAAAACTAACGCTTGTTGGGAAGCACCCCAATTTTGTAAGTAAATTTGTTGTTTTTATGCATATTAGGTTTAGAAGTCATAGTGCACACCAAAAATCCAAAAATAGAAGCCATAAATCAAAACCCTGCAACTGTCATAACTCGCCAAGCGAGCGTATACTCGCCATGGCGAGCCTTACAGGTCCGTTTGACCTGCATTGACTACCAAATAGCTCGCCATGGCGAGTAAATTCTCGCGAGGCGAGTAACATCAGAATGGCAGTTACAGTTATTAAGGCCACTAACTCCTCATTAACTCCCTCAACCACCCATTAACGCTCCATTATCCCAAACATTTCGGTTATCTCTCTCTCTTCAACATTTTTCCCAAACTTTTTCTCTCAAAACCTCACAAAACCTAAGTTCTAAAAATTCTTCCAATCATTCTCAACTCAAGTCAACCCAAGTCAAGCTTATAACTAACAAATCAATTCTGCACTTGCATTACATTCACACCAACAATCAGGTTTGTTCTTAATTTCTAAATCTTGGAATGCATGTAAACCCTAGGATAGTGGAAATAACTTTTTGGTTAGGAAAATTCAACTTTTGGAAATAACCCATTTTGTACAAATTCAAATAAATTGGGTTTTGAACAAGTTTTTGATTTAGGATCTTCTCTCTTACATCTTTTTGGTCGAAAAAGGGCTAAATAGGGTTCGAACATAGTAGTTTGAAGAAACTGTTGATTTTTGCTGAAAAGGGTGAATTTTTCGAAAAATCTATGCAACTCGCCATGGCGAAGTTCATACTCGCCATAACGAGTATTCATTTGGAAATCTAGAAATTTCACCATCAACTCGCCATTGCAAGTAATAGCTCGCGAGGCGAGTTGCATCAGACTCAGAAAAATATTTTTTAGCTCAACTGTCTGATCTTGTTTTATTTCATATTGTTATTTAATTGTTCAATTCTGTTGTGTGGAATTTGCTGGTTGTTTTGCAGGAATGGCACCCAAAAATCCCCGACAGCGGTGCCATTTTGATGTAGTATTTTTCTATCAATCAAAAGTAAGTATTTATGTATCGTCTCCTCAGGGACTAGTGCGATATCATAAACCGTTCAACTTCAATTATCATTTTAAGTTTAAAGATTAATTGGTTTGTTTGTTTGAAACTACAAGAACTAAATTGCGATAAATAAGCGAAGATTAATAAGTGCGCAAAACTTGTTAGGATTAGAGTTCCTTGACCAAGCATCACATACAACCTAATGATCACATATACGGATTCCAGCTTTTAATCGATATTATCACGTATCCCTCGAAAACATCATTCATGTCTAAATGATATTGTGAGATCAATCACATCGTTTAATCGTTGATTTCCAAAACTATTAAATGATCTAATATTCGATCGTATAGTTTAATAGACGATTTCTCAGTCTATTAAACGATCCGAAAGCATGACGTTTAGATACTTAAAGTGATTATCAAAACATCAACCCTATGTCTAAGATTTCTGTTTTGAAAGATGATTATTCTTAAACCTAGATTTAAAAGTATTTTTCAATAACAAATAAATCAAACATAAGCATAAATTGCAAGAATAATCTTAATATCAAATCAAATGCTATAATCATATATTAAAGACCAAAAGATTACATGATTAGCTAGATCAAATACCTATAATCCCAACAATGGAAATTTAGCTATTCATTGTAATGGTAACTTTGCAAGATTGAAGTAAAAGATGAAGATTCATATACAAACTTGTGATTTCTCAACAAATATGGAAGAATCCACCTTCTATTACTCTGACTCTATGAAGAACAAAATATTTTGCCCTATTTCTCCCTAAAAAAGTATAATAATATATCACTGAAATGAAAAAAATGAGCTTTTATACTATTCATGTTCTGATTCAACTCGCCTCACGAGTAGATGTTCGCCATGGCGAGTTGAGGTTCCTTCACTAGTGGATTTCTGCCACGTCAGCTCTGTGGAGTTTTGGCTGCCTTCACTCGTCTCACGAGTATATTGTTTGCCATGGCGAACTTTGGTCCTTTGCTCTCTGGAACTCCTCGCCATGGGCTTGCCTTTCATTCGCCATTGCGAGTTGGTGGTGAGTGGTCTCTAGAACTCTTTGCCTCTGCTCGCCTTGTGCTCGCTATGGGCTCGCCATGGCGAGTTAACCTTTGCACTTTTTCTTTGTTTTTCTTCTTTTCTTGGTGTCTTGACATTCAATTCATGTACAAATAGATAGTGTAAGATATATAAAGTGTAATAGGGAAATTATTCCTTTTCTCTCGGCTTTTCCTTAAATAACTTGTAATACAAGTAACAAAAGTGCCTTAAATGTACAATTGAGTTACTACTTTCTGGCACTTATCAGTGGCTAAAAGCCATGAAGTGTTGGGAATTAATTGGGCTGGACAACACTTTCCGTAATTTATTGTGTACTGCTAACAAATTTACTAGTCTTCTCCTTGATTTCCTTAACAAGATCTCGGTTCAGCAACAAGAGATGGCATCCATGATTCTCTAGAGTATGTGGAAAAGTCGAAATTCCAAGTTATGGGAAGGCACAGACACACCTTCCGAATCTATTGTGCTGCAGGCTAAAAATTCTCTCTAAAAATGGATGTATATGCAAAAAGCAAGGCAACTGAGTCAGGGTACACATCAACAAACTTTGTGGGAAAACACTCCGCCTCTCATTGTGAAATGTAATGTGAATTGTGCACTCTTTAACAACAACAATATTACAGGTCTTGGCATCTTCTTTAGAGACTCCTCCGAGGCTTTCTTGCTAGACTTCTTGAAGTATTCCTATTTCAATTATACTCCTCTAGAAGCTGAAGCGCTAGACTTATTTGAGGCTATAAACATTGCTATTAATTTTCACATGCCATCTATTATCTTTGAGTCAGATTGTAGGTTACTCGTTGATACTCTTAACTCCAACTCTACTCCAAACAACATATTTGGAGATATTATTTCTAGATGTAAGGATCTATTGTCATCACGCAATAATTTTATTGTAAGCTATGTCAGGAGGCAAGCAAATAGGGTAGCTCATATCATAGCTAGAGCTTCCTTATCTCACCCTAGCCCCTATATTTTTCATGAAGTACCATATACATTGTACGCGTTATTCTTTAATGAAATGAATTAGTTCTGCTTGCTAAAAAATGTACTTTTTAATTAAACAATAAATTCATTTTTGTCTATAAATATTAGATATTCATATTTAATGAAATTTAATAATTATTTTTTTATTTAATTAAAAAACTAAATTCTTATTTTAAAATAAATTTAATTTAATTTTTTTAAAAAATCAGAGGGACAAGGCCCTCGCAAAACCAGTCCGTCAAATTGAGATGATGTCACATTTGTCTAAAGTGTATCAGTTGGTTGAACCCTTTTGCTAGGAGTTATCTCAGGAGCACCCCTCGGTTTTTGATGAGGCCTTTGCCAAGGACAGACCATCATATATTTGACAGAGGTTATATTCATCAGGAAACATCTGCGACAAGTGTTTTTACGAAGGATCCTGACCCTCATTCAACCCCTTGAGTTCCGCCCCTTGACAATATACAAATTTTCTTGTAATGCATGTATTATGACTTCCCCGATTCCACATCCCTATAGATCTCGACAGTCTCCATCAACATAAAAATAGTAACTAAATTTCTAATATATTCAATTTAATCTATAGTGAAAAAATATAAAATTTAATCATTGAATACATAAAAAATTAAGACATTATCAAACATTAAATATAAAATAAATTTATACACACTATGTGAAAAAAACAAATAAATATGTCATATTTGAATATATACATATAATTCTTTATTTTTATAAAATACTTAGGGACGGCGTCCCATTTGGATGAAAGATATGATCCCTATTCACGTCCCTAATCCATCCTTGAGGGGACTTTTTTTTCCTCCATCTCCACCTCGTGGAGACAAATTTCTGCCCCACAAGCTCCACACGTGACAATCGCTTTGGAGATCCCCCACTTCCAGATATAAATTGACATCCTAATAATGTAGTGAATTTGAAGAGTTATGATTGGATGGATGATAGTGTAAAATAACTTTACATTGTCGTGCATGTTTTTTTTTGTTGGTTAGCATTGAATATCCCTTAATCTTTTACTATCATATATATTCTACATCTCTGGCAATTGTAATTTTTTTTTTAAAAGGCAAACTAACCTAACGAAATTGGTACGAGGAAAAATCGAATATGAGATCTTGAGATGAGAAATCTCAAGACAATTCCATCGTACCAATCCTAGTGAGTTAATATAACTACTTACATAAATTGAATCATTTCCTTATTTCGGCTCTCAAGTGCACTAATTTGAACAAGACCTCTTTCTCATATACTTTTGGTATTTTAGGAAATTTGAAAACAATGCCTTTCCTTCTCCATGTGAAAAGAACAAAAAGAACAAGGTTGATATAAATTTTAGTTTTGGAAACATCTAGGTTCTTCGAATCTTAAAACATAACAATGCTATTCCTTTTCCAATTCCGTGGAACACTCCTTTATTTCTGATCAATGTTTTCAAACCATCTGTTGTTTGTGACTTTGTGCAATATTGCGTGTCTAATATGCTTTCTGGAGATTCCTTTTCTTCCTTTTCTTTTCTAATTTTGTTTAAAAAAATATTGCACATACTATTAAATTATAACTAATAAGGCAACCAACATCAGTTTCTTTTTTGACTATTTGAAAAGCAAGATATGCTAATTTCTTTGAGGAAATTGTATAAGAATTAATTGTACATACTATTAAAATATAACTGTGAAATATTATATATCTTGTGACTCACACGCGCCAAAAAGGAAGGTTTTGAAACCTTGTGTTGCATGGGAAAAAGGAGAAGCATTCAAGAATATAATCTATATTTTTCTTTTTCTTATGGTTCTACAAGTCAAAGAAAGATTTCTTGAGCAAGCAGCCAAAGCAAGAAAAAGCCAGCAAACTTCCTTTACCACCTTCTGCTCTTTTTTTCCATCTTGTGCCAATCTTTCCAAATTCTTTTAGTTTTACTTGTCAAAATAAGAAGAAAATAAATTACTGAAGTGAACATATTGCATTTTTTAAACACAATGAAAATGCAAGAAACAAAGAAAACGTTAAAATAACTATTTTTATTATTCCCAAAAAATGTATTATCTCTTATTAACATTTGATCTTATGTTCATAACTATGACTTATTTCAAAAGTCTCTAATATGCTAATTAGAAAGTTAATATGAATACATACATATTCTAAGAAATGAATACAAACAACGTTTTCATTAAGCAAATGTGACCTAATAGATAATGCAATATGACCTTATTATATTGTTAAGTCATTATAATTTCATTCACAATGTCAAAGCCAATGGTCAAAAAAATGTTTGTTTTCAAGGAAAGATTGTAATTTATAATCGTAAGGCTAATTACAATTCAATTCTTAGTGAGCTCAGAGAGTGCAATGTAAACACTATTAAAAAAGTGGTGACTCAAAATAGAGACAAAAGGAAAAAGTCCATTGCTGATTTTTATATTTCTTTTACATAATCAATTTTAAGGTGAATACTACTCCTATTTATGAATACATTTTCGTATCTCATCTCATACAATATGAGACTCTTAACACCTCACGCTCAAGACAAGACATTTAGAGTGTGATCCAAATAGTTATCTGATAGCAAGTAACCTAACAAATATTTGATAGACTTTGATACTATTTGAAGTTTTATATGGGTCTAACACACCCTTACAAAGTCAGCTTGTAAGAAGAGGATGACATCCATTTATAAAGTCATGTTTATGCTTTATCTCAGAAATGTGTGACTCTTAACACATAACCCTCGCGCTCAAGACTGAAACATCTTGAGCATCGATAGTGGTGACTTGATTTCATGTGGCACAAAAGATAACAGATAGGCTATAATACTTGTATTGTAGATGTGTTAGTCTATTAGTGTTGGCTTCAGACTTTGGAGTGTGCTTCTCTCAAGGTATAAGATTCGATTTCTTCCACTACCAATTTTCGTGGGCTAGTCTATATATACAGAACTTTAGTCTGACTTTAAATAGGTCACCTAGAATTGAATGGTGGAATTTGAGCCCTCAAATTAGTCGGTCATTGAGCTAGATACTTTTTTTTTTTAAAATTAATAATTTGAGTTGGGCCTGACTCATCCTAATAAAGCCAACACATAAAGTTAGATCGTCTTTCTCTTATAAAATCATATTCATGTCACATGTGATACAATGTAACTCTTAAAAATAGTTAATTAAGTTTAGTAAGAAAATTAGAGACATATCTTATGTCTTTTTATAATTTACTTTTTTTTAGCGATGGGAGAATAATTCACAAATTCAATAATGCGGGGCATATATCATATTACTATATATTTCAAAATTATTCGTTTCATCATAAATTAGGGTTATTATTTTCACTAAACAGTCAATCTTAGGGTTGGCCATAGTTAATATATATAGCATGGTTATTTTGGTAAATTCAGCCATGAATGGCCAACAACTTTCGTATTAAAACTTCATATTAGGTTAATATTGGTTATTGGACAATTGTGCATCGAATTTCAATACCTCCAATCAAATCACTTTTGTTGAAGCTTCTCTTCTTTTTCCCCTCTCTCTCTCTCTAACCCAAATTTGATTTCCCTATCTACCACTTTTCTCTCTTCCACCTCCTTTCTTAGCCTTGGTGCAGCTGGTTGATGGATATTGAAGCCTTGTGGGCTATTGGGGGGTGGATTTTTCTTTCAATTTGCATGGCTGAACCTAATACCTCACAACCTATCTCAAAACTACTCAATTTCTTTCACTTCCTCACACTTTTTTTGATCCTTCTCCTCATCATCAATTTATCTCACCAACCAACAACAACCACAAACCCTACAAACCCTTCTTCTATGACTTCTACCAAATCAACTCAATCTAAATCAACCTCATCATCTACGACAAACTTGCACCCACACAAAACACAAAAGGATGGAGCTGGACAAGAATTTGGAGTTGATGCTCATGAAGTTCCAAGTGGTCCAAACCCTATTTCAAATCGGTAAGTATAAGAAATTATGAGGTATATACCTCATGAAACCCTATATAGCTAATATTGAAGATGAAAAGGAGATGGAGCTTCATATTTGTGTACTTAAATTGTCATCTTCATACTTCTTATTTTAGTTCTTCAACAATGAATATTGCTATTATCCTCGGGGAGAGGTTTGTTACTCTTGTTAATCATTGTCATCATCGTATTAATTTTGTTTTCCTTTTTTGGGTTGGAAATGTATAGCGAGAGACACTATTTTTCTATATGTTTGTATGTACGGATCTCTATTTCTTTCTTAATCATATCATAGATGGTGGTGAAATGGTACTTTTGTGTTAATTGGTGGAATAATAATTTAAATCCATGTATTTATGTGCTTTATCTTTTGTTTATTTTCATTTCTTTGGCTTTTTATCATACTTGTATACAATGCAAAAAGAGGGTTCAAATTCAGGTGATTGAGTTGTTCGAGATATATGTATATATTATATCTATACTTTTTCTTTCGGTTTATCTTTAGATCTTGCTTCCCTTTTTCTTTTTCCTTGATATCTGGATATTAATCAATAAAATTTAAATTTTAAGCTTTATTTATAACAAAAAATTGATATATTATTTATTGGGGTGCAAGATTTGATTAAAAGTTGTTTTTCACTTTGATTTGATTTCCATTTCTATAATGATCCACAACTATTGAGCCATTTGGCTGTATTGCTCCTCAATAGTGATTTATGATGATATGAAATAAAATGTTTTGTTTCTTGTGGAAAATATTTTATTTTACTAGAAATCTTGCTAGAAACCAAATAATTATGTGTAGGGTTTGAATTATATTATATTTAGTTAAAGGAATGAGCCAATATAAAGAACAAAAAAGAAGTAGCAGTAGTGGTAATGTGTGTAGGGTTTAATTTGCATGGACTTAAACACTGAATTCAATTGGATTTGAGAACATGAAGAAGTGAGGAAGAAAGAAAAATGTTCAGAGATAAGAACGGAATCTGATGCACAAAAACAAGGAGCTAGAAGTGGTGTCAGATCCGTGACACAAAAATAGTGAGAGGACTTGGTACCTTTTGTTTTTGCCTTGCAAAATTATTTCATCTGACTTTGGACTTTTTCTTTTGTCTTCTCAAACACATTTCTCAATAAAGCTGATACCAACCATTTAGGTATTGAGTGAGCCCATGATTTGATAATTATAACTCTATCATTTTTCTTATTGATCAATCACTATCTTTGTTTTCCAATCATATACTTCATCATTAATTGGACGTACCCTCTCTCTT
>Ga0099826_10000189_pt1 | contig 26087 bp, 18 predicted proteins | sample Mtrugardesep15_FD_76830 | JGI IMG/M metagenome (GOLD analysis project Ga0099826, IMG submission 76830) | Root nodule microbial communities of legume samples collected from California, USA - M. trunc garden sep15 | ecosystem: Host-associated > Plants > Roots > Nodule | place: USA: California... | reverse complement strand
GGTTGTGAACATGTGGTGGACCCAGAGGCCGAAGGAGAGAAAGCCGGTCGCTATCAGCGAAAGAACGATGGCCGGATAGCCGAAGACCGGGCGGCGGGCGAAGGTCGCGACAATGGCCGAGACGAAGGCCGTGCCCGGCAGGAAGATGATGTAGACCTCCGGGTGGCCGAAGAACCAGAAGAGGTGCTGCCAGAGCAGCGGGTCGCCCCCCTCGGCCTGATTGAAGAAATGCGTGTCGAGCAGGCGGTCGAGGATGAGCAGCGTCGAGCCAAGCATCACCGCGGGCATCGCGAAGATGATGAGGAAAGCGTTGATGAACATCGCCCAGACGAAGAGCGGGATCCGGTCGAGCGTCATGCCGGGCGCGCGCAGCTTCAAGACCGTCACCACGATCTCGACAGCAACCGCAAGTGCTGCGACCTCGGTGAACGTCACCATCTGCGCCCAGAAGTCGGCGCGTTTGCCGGGGGAGAATTCCGGCCCCGCGAGCGGCACGTAGGAAAACCAGCCGTTGTCAGGACCGATATTCAGCGCGAAGGCGACCCAGATCATCACGCCGCCGAATAGATACACGTAATAGGAGAAGGCGTTCAGCCTCGGGAAGGCGATGTTGCGTGTTCCGACCATCAGCGGCACGAGGTAAACCGCCAAAGCTTCGCCGATCGGCACGCCGAAGAGGAACATCATCGTCGTGCCGTGCATGGTGAAGAGCTGATCGTAGAGGTCCGGCCCGATCAGACCATTGTCGGGCACCGCCAGCTGGAGGCGCATCGCTACCGCCGCGAGACCGCCAAGGACCAGGAAGAAGAAGCCCGTCAGAATGTAACGCCGGCCGATGATCTTGTGGTCGACGGTAGAGAGGGCGCCGATGACGCCGCCGCCCGTGCCCCAGGTTGCGGCGAGCCGCTTCGCCAGTTCGCCGTCCGGCACGTCTGTGTCCAGGGGCTCCTTGGCGTGAGGCTCGAGAACCGTCTCGCTCATCTCAGGCCCTCCAGGTAGCGCGTGAGCGGCTCGATTTCGTTGGCTTCAAGCCTCACCAGCGGCATGTGCGCGCCGGGTTTGATGCCCTGCGGATCGGTAATCCAGGCGGCAAGATTGCCGCGGCTATTGGGTAGCGTGCCCGCCGCGATATGGAGCCGGCCGCCGACATGGGTCAGGTCGGGCGCGACTTTTCCTGCAGCCGGCGTGCCGCGGATTTGGTGACACATCACGCAGGGCCGCGACAGGAAAATCTCCATGCCGCGTTTGCGCAGCGGGTCGTCAGGTGGCTCGGCCGCGCTGATCTGGTTCTCGCGCCAGCGCTCGAAATCCGCGGTCGCATGGGCAACGACGGTGATGGCCATATGCGCATGTTGCCAGCCGCAGAATTCCGCGCATTGGCCGCGGAAGGTTCCATCCTTCGAGGCCTCAATCACGAGCCGGTTCTCGCGTCCGGGAATGACGTCCATCTTGCCGGCGAGACTGGGTATCCAGAAAGAATGAATGACGTCCGAGGAGTGCAGCTTGATCAGCACCGGCTGCCCCACCGGAACATGGATTTCATTGGCCGTCGTGAACCGCCGCGAAGGTTGCGCGTCCTCATAGGTCACTTCCCACCACCATTGGTGGCCCTTGACCAGCAGCTGAAGCGGAGCCTCGTTCCTGGAGAACAGGGCGCGCTGCGCTGCGTAACTCACCACGGTAAGCGCGATGACGATAGCGGCGGTCAATATGGTTGCCGCTGTGACCGCACGGGTCATGCCCCGTTCCGCCTGCGGCTCACGCATAAGCGGTCCCGCTCGCGCCGCATGCTCACGGCGGAGCGCCAAAAACAGGGCTGCCATGGTCAGGAACCAGACCAGGGTAAGAACGGCGGTGAACACCCAGAACAGGGTTGCCAGCGTATCCGCTTGCGGACCCTGCGGATCGAGCGAGGATTGCCAGCCGGTGCAGCCTGTAAGCGTGAGCGCTAGAACGACGAGGGCGGGGCGGCAGCAGCACATAGCGGCCTCACTGCGGCGCCTGGCCGGATGGCGGGACAGTGCCGCCCGGCACCGCGGGCGAGGCCGGCAAGCGGTGCTCCGACGGCCGCGGCATCAGATCGTCGTTGCGACCGGGTGCAGCGTCTTGCGGGACCTGGCGCTCCATCGAGCGCACATAAGCCGCGATCTGCGTTATCTGCTCCTCGGGAATTTTGCCCCGGAACGAAGGCATTCCGTTCGGGCGTCCTTCGCGGATCGTCTGGACGATGTTCCGGAGTGCACCGCCATAGATCCAGCTGTCGTCCATCAGCGCCGGGCCGGAACCGCCGCCGCCATTGGCGTGACAACCGTTGCAATTGAACCAGGTGAAGAGCCGCTTGCCCTCGCTGAGATGGTAGGCGTTCTCTTCGTACGCATTGCCCGTATCCGCCGGCCGCTCGGGCGGGTCGGTGCCAGGCGAAATGCTGGAGAGCCTGACCGGCGCCTCGCCTTCGGTCCCGACGGGCGGCGGTCGAAATTCGCGATCCTCCCGCTCGCAGGCGCTGAGAACGGCGATTGCCGCCGCTATTGCCAGCAGGCGCCTCATGGCCTCGTGTCCGGCGGGCTGGCGGCGCTTGGGAGCCGAGGCACGTGGTATTCGGCAAGGATCGCATCGAGCTCGGGCCTGAGCCGGGCCAGGAGGGTGTCCATTTCCGAAAGCAGCGCCCTGTCGTCCTTGCGCACGGCCATGGAAATGTCCCAGGCCATCGGCAGTCCGGGTTCATCAAGCGGCTTCACCGGGGAGACTTTCAAAGCCGGATGCTCAAGCGCGGCGAAGTACCCGCCGACCGGCCCCCAGGCGAGGGCTACATCGATTTCGCCATGCGCCACGGCGGAGACGATCTTCGCGGTGGGATTGGGCTCACGATAGTCGCCGTAGAGCGTGTAGCCGCGGACGTTCTCGATGATGCCTCGCCGCGTCAGCGCATGGGCGGGCGGCGTGTTCCAGCCGTCGTCGCCGACGAGCTGAACGCCTAGCAGCTTCCGCCGAAGCGCCGGATCGTCAAAAGACGCGACTTGTGGTTCCTTGTCGCGGGTCACGAAAACATAGGCCGACCGATAATAAGGATGCGTCGTGCGGACGCTCTCCAATTCGGCCGGAATGCCGATCACGAGGTCGCAGCGTCCGGCATTGAGCGTCTCCCGGAGGAAGCCGCGCCGCTGCGCTCTCCAGGTGTAGACAAGCGTCGCTTTGAGTTCATGGGCGAGCAGTTCGGCGATTCTGTTCTCGAAACCTTCGCCCTGTCTATTGGAGAAAGGCATGTTGTTCGGGTCGGCGCAGACTCGCAGCTCGCGCGCCTCCACATCCGGCGCGATCACGAATAAGAGCAAGGCGGCCGCCGCGTTAAGGCAGCGCGAAGACATAGAGGTTGCCTCCCTTGGTGGTGGCTTGCTTCAGGTCGGCCATGGCATTTACGAAGCCGAGTGCGGCGGTGCTGTCGCGCGGGTCAAGGTCGCCCGATACGATCGAGCCCGCCCAACCGCCGACGCCTGACAGAACGGCGACATATTGCTTGCCGTCAGGACCGCGATAGGTCGTCGGCTGACCAATGATGCCGGACGAGGTCTTGAACTGCCAGAGCACCTCGCCCGTCTTCGCATCGACGGCCTTGAACCAACCTTCCATGTTGCCGTAGAAGACCAGCCCACCGGCGGTCGTCATGGTGCCGCCCCAGACGGGGAAGCGTTCCTTGATGGTCCAGACTTCCTTGCCGGCCAGAATATCCCAGGCGGAGAGCTCGCCGCGATGGCCGCCCGGCCCCGCATACATACGCACCTCTGCGCCGACATAGGGCGTGCCGGCGATGTAATTCGCCTCCGTGCTTTCCCAGTCCATGCAGAGATTGTTGTGCGGGATGTAGAGGAGGCCGGTCTGGTGCGAGAAGGAAGACGGACTCCAGTCCTTCGCTCCGGGCGCGGTGGGGCAGACGTTGCGGATCACCTTGCCCTCGTGTGGGTACTTTTCCTCGTTGATTTCGATGCGGCCGGTCTTCAGATCGACGCCCCTATGCGCGTTCACCGGGTGGTAGAAACTGGCAGAGAGAACTTCGCCCGTGGTGCGGTCCAGCAGGTAGACCAGTCCGTTTCGGTCGGGATGTACCAGCGCCTTGCGCGGCTTTCCGCGCCATTCCACATCGACGAGGATGTTTTCGTTGATCCCGTCCCAATCGTGAAGATCGTGCGGGTTCCACTGATAGGCCCAGCGTGCCTCGCCGGTATCCGGATCGCGTGCGAAGACGGTATTGGTCCATTTGTTGTCACCGGGGCGCTGATTCGGATTCCATGGGCCGGGGTTCGCCGTTCCATAGAAGATCAGGTCCAAATCGGGATCATAGCTGGCGAAGCCCCATACGGTGCCGCCGCCGATCTCCCAGGCATTGGGGGGCCAGGTCGAGACACCGAGGTCTTTGCCACGGTCCTCCTCATAGAACGGCTTGAAGTCCGCCCCTATCTTCACGTCCCGATCGGGTCCGGTGCTGTAGGCTTTCCACACGGTTTTCCCGTCCGCGGCATCGAGCGCCTGGATCCAGCCGCGCACCCCGTATTCACCGCCGGATATGCCGGCGATCACCTTGTCCTTCACGACCAGCGGCGCCATGGTCATGGTCTCGCCGCGATTGATCTCGCCGAGCTTCACGTTCCAGATTTCCCGGCCGGTGCCTGCGTCGAGCGCCACCACGTGAGCATCGAGCGTGGTGAAGAAGAGCCGTCCATTGGAATAGGTCGGCCCGCGATTGACGACATCGCAACAGGCAACACCTTGGGCGGAGGCGTCCGGCTTGGGATTGTACTGCCATTTCAATGGCGCGCCCGGCCGGGTGAGGTCGAGTGCATAGACGATGTTCGGATAGGGCGAGACGATGAACATCAGGCCGCCGACAATGAGGGGAGCCCCCTCGTGGCCCTTGTTGACCCCCGTGGAGAAGGTGAAGGCGACTTGAAGCCGATTGACGTTTTGGGTGTTGATCTCCGACAGCTCGCTGTAACGCGTGCCCGCCGCGTTCTTTGCCGGGGTAGCCCAGTCCGCGTCTTCAGGCGAAACGGCAAAAGCCGGGGCGGCCGGCTTCGTTCTTCCGTCCTGCGGCTGGCTACGGGAAATCGACGGCGAAAGGGTCAAAACCGCTGCCAGAAAGCAGTATTGCAACAGGGAAGAACGCATTTTCTGACCTTAAATGGGCCGAATGCAGTCGTGCCGCCGGGAAAACGGTCGAAGACGTTCTTTGTTCCTGCGGCGGGTACGAGTGGGAACCACCACCGCATCAGCCGCGTTCGGCATGAAAGAAGGAGAGATGCCGATGAGCCTGCGTCACGATTTGCGCGTTTTCCGCGAACCGGGCTTTTACGTCTCTGCTGTGTTTGCGGTGGTGTTTCTCGGCGGGTTGCTCGTCTTTGCGGGGCTGACGGCGCCCTGAAGCGTTTACGCAATTTCTCCGAATCGGAACGCTCGGGAACACCTCTCCGGCTTCGCGGTTGGGGCTGCCTTCCGCTCAGTGTCAAAACGGAGAAAACGCCCATGCGAATGTTGAAGATAGCAGCCGCCGTAGCATTCCTGGCCAGTGCGCCCTGCGTCGCCGCACAGCAGATCTCGTCCGAGGAGTTCGTTACCATGGCGGCGAGTTCGGACATGTTCGAAATCCAGTCCAGCCAGCTCGCCGTCGCGAACAGCAAACAGGACAGCGTTCGGCAGTTCGCGGAAATGATGATTGCCGACCACACCAAGGCCAGCCAGGAACTGAAGACCGCCGCGGGAGAGGCAAGCGTCACGCTTCCTGCGCAAATGGACGAGAAGCACGCGGCCGAGTTGGAGAAGCTCAAGAATGCGCAGGGCGAGCAGTTCGATGCGGCCTATGTGCAGGCGCAGCTTGCGGCGCACCAAGAGGCTCTGAAGCTCCTGCAGAGCTACGCCCAGGGCGGTGACAGCGAACCGTTGAAGGCGCATGCGGCCAAAACGGCCCCCGTTGTTCAGGGGCATCTGGAACACGCGCAGAAGCTCAGCGGTGGTTAAAGCGCTTCCGGGAAGCGGCCACTGCGAAAGCGGCGCGCCTGCAGGGCAGATGGGTACTAGCGCCATCCTATCTGCCCTCGAGCGGGATGAGGCAAGGTGGGTTTCCGCCCGCATTCCAGCTCCATCCTGACTGCCGTCACAGCAGCCCATGCCGCACCAGAATCTGCGGTATTCTTGCGTCCTGCTCTTTGTTTGGGAACAAAGTCGGCTGGCGCGAGGAATCCTGCAGATAGAGCGATCGCTTGCGGGCGGCAAGCGAGAGCCTAAAGCTCGGTGTAGAGAGCCTGCCGACGCTCTTCGGATTTCGCCGCGAGTGATCGGTGGGGGCCTTCAGTACGCCATCATGGCCAGGACGGACAATGGCTGATCTCGGCTTCGAATTCCAGACGATCCTAAGCGATATTGCCAGGATTCTGTTGGCATTTGCCTTGGCGCTACCAATCGGTTGGGAGCGACGACACGGTCGGCGCAGCATTGCGTTTCGAACTCTTCCGATAGTAGCGCTGGCAGCGTGCGGCTTTGCCCTGATTATCGACACGAGCGCGCCGGCAGACAACGAAGCCAGGGCGCGTGTTCTCCAGGGTGTCATCACCGGAATTGGCTTCATTGGCGGCGGGGCTATCGTCAAGCAGGGCAGCACCGTCAAAGGTCTGGTGACCGCCGCCAGCATCTGGAATGCAGGCGCCATCGGGGTGGCAGTTGGACTCGGTGCCGCAAACATTGCAATCGTCCTCAGCCTGACCAATCTCTTCGGACTATGGCTGCTGAGCATGCTCGGCGTACACGGTCGCGAAGATGACAATGGGAATTCGCCCTCTTAACGAGCGGGCACACTGAAGCATGGCCGCTAGGCCGGACGACGGCCGGGACTGAATCGAGATCCTCGACAAGGATCTGCTCGTCACCCTGTGCGCCTCCGGCGCAAGGTCGAGATCGGTAGCGGCTCGTCGGACGCGACTCGCCCCGTCGTCGTTATCGAGACCTGGATCGAGTTCGCCCGACTCGCAAAAGTTCGTCCTCCCGCCGGCTCCTGGGGGCCAGGGCAATGACCGAGTGGAAAAAACGCAAACAAGCGAGGTGAAGCCCCGCAAATAATTGCTGGAGCGTCGGAACAAAGTTGCACGAGATGCGTTGACGGTAGCGCCGCGCATTGCCGCGGCACCAGGTCCCCCAACCTGTTCAGAGTGCCCGCCCGTTCCCCTCGCGCGGGCACTCACTTTTTATGCCTTCACTTGCCCTGAAGAAACGCCATCACCTTCTCGCGGCTCGGGCCGGCTTCACGAATAGCCTCAAGGGCCTTCTGCCGCGTCGCCTTTGCCGTCCTCATCAAATAGGCGACCTCGTGCTCCTGTTCGGAAACGAGCTCGCGGTCGCGGCCTTTCTTCTTCGGATCGTCTGCCATGTGGTTCCTCCATGATCAAACAAGGAGGATAGGAGCCGACCGGCCGCCGGCAAGGGCTGAAACCATGCCCGGTGGCGTGTTCACCTGCCGAGGAGACAGATCATGGCGACGCGCCTCGACGGTCGCCAGGCGAAGGAAGCCCTTGGAGACGACTGGCAAGGGCGGTGATGATGGCGGAGGAGACGCCCGTCCCCTTCCCCAGCAGCCGCTACCGGAGCCGGCCTGAAATTCACCAACCTTGAAAAAAGCGTTTGTTCCGGAACATTCCACCCAACACGGTGTTAGAGAGGCGTTCCTCATTTCAGAAGGTTGTTTTCTCCCTCTGAATTTCGACTGGCGAACAATCGCACATGTCGGACAACTGCAGCGCTCCTTTTCGGTTAGGCGGGAGCGCTGCTTTTCTTGATGCCGCTTAGCTTTTTACAGATTCATGCGGAACATACCGCCGCCAGCAGGGTAGCGACCCGCTTTTCCGGAATTTTAGCCGGAGGACGCGATGTTGCGCCTAACTCCGGGCCGGCGGCTGCCGGCTGATAGCGTTCGAGACCTTTTCTCGAAGCCTATGATCGTCTTCATCGTGAGCGTGCTGCTCGAGGATCTCGGCCAGGCGTTTCAGCTCTTTGTCGTCCAGCCTTTCGATGCCTACATAACTGTTCTCAGCCGCGCTGGTGAGAATGAGCTCGTCGAGTTTCGCGTGCAGCGCCCGGACGTCCCGGTTTTGCGTGTTCTGAAGGACGAAGACCATCAGAAAGGTGACGATCGTCGTGCCGGTATTGATGACGAGTTGCCACGTCTCGGAAAAACCGAAGATGGGGCCTGTGAGGCCCCATACGGCTATCGCTATAAGGGCGAGGACAAAGACCGACGGGCGCCCGGAATATTCCGCCACCGTACTTGCAAACCTGCTGAAACCATTGGCCTTTGGCATCAGGTATGCCACGTTTGTTGATCGCTGATCAACACGCAAGCAGGCGAAGAGTTCCCATTCGAGGCCACGCTCCATCAGGAGCCCTGAAATTTGGTTCCAGACGGAAAAGGCGAGCTGGCTTCGACTTCTGAGCGCCGGGGGCTACTCGTCCTTACCGACACTCGCGCCCGTTTAAGCTCCGCCTCGACTGGCGAACAATTGCACGTGTCCGACAACTGCAGCGGTCCATTCCATCTTCCGGAGCGCTGCTTTTCTTGGGATAAACTGAAAAATCTGGGGAACCATCTGCGCGGCCGCCAGTTTGCTTCGCGTCGCTGGCAGAGCGACTGTCTCCGCGCGGAGACTTCGTGTCGGCTCGTTCATTTCTCCTTCCGCAGAAGCCGACCGAGTGGCAGCGTCCTTCTCAGTTCCCGCCCTCCATGGGACGCTGCCACATCCAAGAGTCCAGCAGGAGCTCGCAACGTCATCAATGCTTCTTCGAGTTGGGGAATGGCTCTCGCCTAAGGCCTTGGCAATCTTCGCCGGTCCTGTCCGCCCATCCGGGGTATTCGCAGCAATTCTGCGGTCGGCAGATGGTGCATATCTCCCGGCCTCATCTAGCGCGCGGAGAAGCGAAGGCCGGAGTTTCAAGTCTTCCAGTTTCGCGTCCATGCCGGAGATTAAAGACAGCTCGACACTCGCAATTGTTCAATTATACACGCGGGGCATGTACTTGCCGGACCTTATCCGGCACCCAGGCGCAAGGCCTCAACAATTGGATTGTTGAGGCGGCCTGGTGTGCTCGTTTCTCAGAGACCCAAACCACAGGAGAACCAATGCCGCTTCGAGCGGCAGGGCCATGACAACTATGAGTATTACGCCTGCCATTTACCTCAGGACGCCCATGTTTAAGGGCTACCGGACCTCGGTTAAAAATTCCGCCTAGCGAAGTGGCCGAGCGCCAGAGCGCACACCTCGCGAGAAGAGGTCCCGCCGCGGCCACACGCTTCACCGATACAGGTCCCAATCGGCTGTAGGCTGATGTAAATTCGGCCGCCGCGGCCTGGCTCCTCCTAGCATGTCGCTGCAAGCGAATGACGCCTCAGGGCATGCGGCTATGAAGGCGTTTCTTGCCCAGTCGGTGTACCGTGGGTGACGCAAAGCTGCGCGACAGGCTCGGACGGCTTGGGCCTGGTGCTTGCCATGCATCGGCCATTCATTCTCGAGGAAATCAAGCGCGTCGTACACGCCACAGAACTGTCGGTTCATGCCGTTTTGCAACGTCACCGACAGTGGAACGCGCCATGGCACTTCTCTCATTTTCGGACCTCCTGGAAGGCCGTATGCAGAACCGCCAGCCCATCCACTTCGTTCCGCAGAATGGGTTCTTTTTCACTCATGCTAATAAAGGCGGAGCATCCGCAGGGCGCCTATGTCTTTCTCTGAAAAACCGCGATCTCCAGCCGGGATTTCGTTGCTGGCGCAGGGCGGCGCTTCACCCTATGATGTGCTGTTGTCTCATCGACGCGCAGGAAACAATGACAAAAGAATCCTATCTCGACAAATTCCCCATCGTCGGAATAGGGGCATCGGCGGGGGGCATTCCGGCCATGGAAGGCTTCTTCCGGGGACTGCCGGCACGGCCGCATATGGCTTTCGTCATCGTGACCCATCTCAATCCCGCACGGCAGAGCCTGCTTGACGAGGTGGTGAGCCGCTACACGGAAATGCCGGTCCTCGTCGCCGAAGACGGGATGCCGACCGAGCCAAACCACGTCTACGTGATGCCGGCGAACGCGATCCTAACCATCAAGCAGGGGCGTCTTCAAATTCGACGTCCAGACGCCGCGCATCGTGAACGCAAGCCGATCGACATCTTTCTTGGGGCACTTGCCGAAGATCAGGACGAGCACGCCGTTGGTGTCATACTTTCCGGCGGTGACGGCGATGGTACGCTAGGCGCGAAGGCCATCAAGGAGAGAGGCGGTCTGACGCTTGCCCAGGTGAGCGACGGTTCAGGTCCTCGCAACCCAGATATGCCACAAAGCGCCATCTCCAGCGGAATGATCGATCTTGCGCTGCCGGCCGATCGGATGGGCGAGCGACTGGTTGCTTTCGCACGAGCTTTCAGGGCGCCTTTGGAGGAGACAAAGAACGGTGCAGCAGATGATCGGTTGGAAGCAGACGTGCAGCGGGCACGGGTCGAGATATGTGCATTGCTGCGAAGCCATTCCGGCCACGATTTCTCCGGCTATAAATCAAAGACATTCATAAGGCGCGTCAAGCGCCGCATGCAAATCCTGCAGATGGCATCCGTCGAAAGCTACATCGGCTTACTGCAGCGCGACGCCAACGAAGTGACGGCCCTCTTTCGCGATCTGCTGATCAATGTCACTAACTTCTTTCGCGACCCCGATGCGTTCACCGCCCTGGAGAACCTTGTAGTCCCGCGCCTGTTCGAAGGTCGTGGAGAGAGCGATAGCATTCGTATTTGGGTGCCCGGTTGTGCGACAGGCGAAGAGGTGTATTCGATTGGAATTCTCATGCGCGAGCATATGGAAAGACTCTCCGAAGTGCCACGCGTGCAGATTTTCGCGACGGACATCGATGAGCCGGCTCTCAGCGTTGCCCGCGCGGGACGATATCCGGAAGCACTGCTGAAGGGCATGACGCCGGAACGAAAACGGCGGTTCTTCCACAATCACGGCTCCAGTTTCGTCGTCAGCCATGAGGTGCGCGAACTCTGTGTCTTTTCTCCCCATAGCGTCACGCGCGACCCCCCCTTCTCGCGCATGGATCTGGTGTCATGCCGCAATCTGCTAATCTATTTGGGACCCGACATTCAGAACCGTGTCATCCCTACGTTCCATTACGCGCTCAAGCCAGGCGGCTATCTGTTCCTTGGAACGTCGGAAAGCATCAGCCAGCACAGCGATCTCTTCGTAACCCTCGACAAGAAGAACCGCTTATTCCAATGGCGAGAAAATGCCGCGGCGACACCGCACTTCTCGACTCTGATTGGCCATCCGCGCGCGCCCGACACCGGTTTGGGCCGTGAGCAAAGGGGCACGTCCTATTCATTGCGACAGTCAGTTGAGAGCCATGTCCTCGAGCGGTTCGCGCCGGCCCATGTTGTGGTAAATGCCGACGGCGAGGCGGTCTATTTCTCAGCCCGCACAGGAAAATATCTCGAAGCGCCGCAGGGGGCGCCAAGCCGGCAAATCCTGACCATCGCCCGACGAGGCCTCAGACTTGAATTGCGCTCAGCCTTGCGGGAATCCGTTTCGACGCTAAACACGGTGGTACGCTCGAATGTCGTTGTCGAAGACGATGACGGCGGGGCTCAAGCCTTGACGGTAACGGTCGAGCCACTGCCGAACAAGGGCAACGGGGAACAGCTTTTCCTGATCGTCTTCAATCCGGTCGAGGCGACGCAAAACCGGCAGGAGATTAACAGGCAAGGAGAGGAAGCTGATGTCGCCGCGGATCTCGATCGCGAGCTGCGCGACACGCGAGAGCGCCTGCAGTCGATGATCGAGGAATACGAGACGGCGCTTGAAGAGTTGAAGGCTTCAAACGAAGAGCTTGTGTCGGTCAACGAAGAGGCACAATCGACCAACGAGGAGTTGGAGGCATCCAAGGAGGAGATGCAATCCCTCAATGAAGAGCTGAACACCATCAATGCGGAACTCAGCGGAAAGGTCGAGGAACTCGATCGCGCAAACAGCGATCTCAAAAATCTCTTCGAGAGCACTCAAATCGCGACGATCTTTCTCGACCGGAATCTCGTCATACGAAATTTTACTCCTGCCGCCTCCTCTTTCTTCAGCCTTCGCCAATCGGATGTCGGTCGACCGCTGACCGAACTCGCCAATCAGCTGCATTACCCGGAGCTGAAACAGCACATCGCGTCGGTCTTCGATACCGGCGACCTCGTCGAGCACCAGCTTGCCAGCGATCAGGACGGCAAACACTATCTGGTTCGCCTAATCCCCTATCGTGACTGTGCCGGCCGCATTCAGGGGGTGGTGGTCACACTCGTCGATGTGACAACGCTCGCCAAAGCCGAGGAGCACCAGCGCATGCTGATCTCCGAACTCAATCACCGCGTCAAGAACATGTTGGCGGTGGTAATCAGCATCGCCAACCACACGTTGAAAGGGGCGCCGTCTCCGAAAGACTTCAACGCGGCGCTGAGCGGCCGCCTCCACGCGATGGCGCGCGCATACAACGTCTTGACCAACTCGAATTGGACCGCGGCCCCCATCGAAGATCTGGTCAGGCAGGAACTGGAGGCCTTTGGGTCCGATCGTTTCGAGCTTACCGGACCGAACCGACGCTTGCAGCCCCAACAGGGGCTGTCGCTTGGAATGAGCATCCATGAATTGGCAACCAATGCGTCGAAGTACGGTTCGCTGAGCAATCCCCAAGGCCACGTTGCTGTTGAGTGGGACGACTCCGACCAACAATTGACGCTTACTTGGCGGGAAACGGGAGGGCCCCCCGTCAAAGAACCGCAGAAGGATGGCTTCGGCCTGACGTTGATCAGAGGCGAGGTCGTTTCTCGGCTTGGCGGCAACGTCGAAACAATTTTCGCTCCCGAGGGCTTGCAAGTGCAGTTTTCATTCCCGCTGGACGGTATCTAGTGGGGCCAGCGTCGAGGCCTCGGTTTTGAACCGCTGAAATGCCCGGCATGGATGCGAACGAGGTGGAGGTGAAGCTCGCAAACGGCATACTCACGACCGGCGAAAAGAAAGAAGCAAAGGAAGAACGCGAGAAGGATCGCTTCCTGCCTGAGCGGCGCTATGGCACTTTCCAGCGCAGCTTCCGGCTGCCGCCCCGTGTCGATGCCGACAACATCGACGCAACCTTTGCAAAGTATGTGTTGACGGTGCGTCTTCCGAAGATGGAGGAAGCCTTGAGGAGCGAAAAGAAGATTGGCGATCAAAGCGGCATGAGCTTTGCGAGGCGTCTGGAATGACGACATTGCGGTGGAACTCATCCGGATCCCACGGCGGCACCTGGAACATCAGCCACGGCGCCTGTTTCGTCGTTGTGGGCCGCAACTGCCCTTGAAGCCCGGCCGAAGCGCCGCTCAGACGCCTGCCGCGATCAGAGCCTTGATGTGCCGCATGTCGGAGCCGCAACATCCGCCGACGACGCGCAGTCGGGGGAGCTTCTCTGCCATTTCAGCGTAAAGCGCGCCGAACTCCTGCGGGTCACCGTCATCGAGCTCGGTGGCTTCGTCCAGTTCGGCATGGCTGCGGCGCGAGGCGTTTGGCCGTACCACGCCAATCCGGTTGAGCCAGCGCGATGGCAGCTGTTCGCCGAAATGCTCGGGATGGGCGCAGTTAATTCCGTAATAGCGAACGTAGCCGCCAGTCGCGGCTTCGACCTCGTCGAGCGCGCAATCGAGGTCCTGCCCGGTCGGCAACCGCCCGTCGGTCTCCACCGTGAATGAGAGGGCGAAAGGCAGGCCAAGATCGCGCGCCCGGTTGACCATGCCGATGGCCTCGCCTGGATGGGTGATGGTGAAGGCCGACGCGATGTCCACATCTTCTTCGGCAAAGGTCTCCAGCTGGGCGCTGTGCAGGCGGGCCGCTTCGGTCGGGGTCAGAAGCTGCTCGGGTGCATAGCCATCGCCTGCCGGCCCGAGCACCCCCTCGATCAGGATATGGTCACGCCAAGGATGGGCGCTCCGCAGGTCGCGGGCGAAGGCGATGGCGCGCCGGTTGACGTCCCGGATCCCTGCGTCGTCGAGCCCGAGCTTCGGCCCCCAGCCACCATTGGCGCGCCAGGTCGGCGTGCCCATCACAAAGCCCCGACTCGCGACCTGGGCCAAGTCAAAATACGAAACCGCGTAGCGCCGCAGCATCTCGCATCCCTCCGGGCTGTCGAGCAGGACGAAGGAAGCGAACAGCGGCATTTCGGCGCCTTCATGGAAGATAAGGTCTGTCTCCATGCCCCCGTCGCTGATGAATGGGGCTGGCGACGAAAACAGGCGATCAAGTATACCCATGATTTCCTCCCCCAAAGGACCCACTGTAGCAAATTCCGGCGGCGCGGTCGAAACTTGGAAGCGAGGCGCGGCCGGCGGACTCCACGCTGCCGACGGCCCGGAGTTGGATTTATCACCGACCCAGAAATTCTGTCAGACCGCCTTCTCCCAATGGATACAGATCACGCGCAGGCAAATAGGACTAGATACCGGCCATCGCGCCCGCGTCCCACTTGATACATTATGCGATATTTTTGGCCCAGAACGTGAACATCCTCGTAACAGGCCATGCACAGGGCTCGTGAAGAACGGCTCCCTTCGGCCGAAGCGGACTGTCATTTCATTGCGCGGGGCGGCAGGTTTGCGCCCCTCAAGGCGGACGTTGAGAAGAAATCCGCCTTGCCTAAAAGCGGACGCCGTCGGCGCACCAAGGCCGCGATGAGCGACAGGCAGCGGATCGTATTGGAACTAAAACTTCGCGAGATGACCGGTAGGGGAGCGGTCGTGAGGTGGTCCAACAATTGGTTGGAAATTGGTTTCGATAGCTAGAAGCTATTCGAAACTGTTGCGACCTTCCCTTTCTTCCTCGGCTTGTTCTGCAGCGAGCTGAGCATCTATTGCGCCCGTGAGCTGTTGCGCCCGCGTCGCCAAAAGGTGATCGACCTCATCGTTGCCAGTCCTGGTTCGAAGGTAGATCTCTCGGGCGCGGATTAAATTGGAAGAATAAGGCCCGTTGATTGATGAGCGCTCGACCCGATCGAACAGTATGTTCAAAAACGCGGGTTTGTTCGTGGAGCTGACTGCAAGAGCGAGCAAAATCGCCGACAGTTCCAAGATTCCGTCTTCGTCGTCGCTTTCAACCTTCTCATAGAGTTTGCAAGCGTTTGCGATGAATTGGCGCCTATCTTCAGAACCAACACACCACTCGACGAGAACGCTGTCCTCGATGTTTTTGACGGGTGTCTCAACTCGGCGGCCGAGCGCGTTTCCGACCAACCGCAGGCTGGTCGTGTACCTGCCGTTATCGTCCGGTTGAAAGACAAGATCCAAAGCATCCTTCGGGAAAAAACGAAAGTACGGCCCGGCATAGTGCCCGAACTCTCGGTATGTGCCAGCAGACGATCGCCCGAAAGCAAGCAGGTTGATGAAGCTTTGCCGAACAGCGTCGAATACACCTGCGCGCTTTACAGCGAACTTGATGACGCCCTGCAACTCGGCATCGAAATTGCCTCCCTTGTTTGCAACATCGGCCCAGTTCATCTGTTGCAGAAACGCGCAGACCGCGATTGCCAGCTCATCGGCATACTCTTTCGGCTTCTCCGTCGAAGAGAAAATGACCATGCGCAAGACTTCAACGGCAACCGGTACACCGGCACGGGTCGCTGAGATCGCCTGGATCAAGCGGACGATTTCCGGAACCGTGAGAGGATCGGTGGCCCGGCCGTACATAAGCGCAGTGTAGGTCTCGACGGGCGCTCTTCCGCTTTCCAAGATCTGAATCAGACGCTGGCAGGCTCTGCTATCAAGTCCAACGCCGCACTGAAGATAGGTGAACCACCGCCCCCATACATCGTCTACTATGGCCGCCTCGAAGAATGCTTCCACGGCGTTGGCATCTTTCTGTTTCCACCCCTGAAGGAAGCCCGTGACCAACCCGACGGAGGCCCGGTCGACCTTAGCAAGCTCCTCCCGGAACATGCCTATGACCTGGTCAGGGCTGACAAAAGCTTCGCCGAGCCCCTTTCCGAAATGCAGGACCTTCAGCCCGCCAGAGGGGTTGGTCAGAAATTGAGGCATGAGCGCTGAGACCGTCGCCAAATCGTCAGCGGCTACCCGACCCAGCTCCACCGCTTCATCGTGGCTACGCTGGTGACGGGCGTGGACATCATCAATCGTATCATCGTCGGAATAATCCTCTGCGCCGAATGAACCGCGTGCCAAAATCTTTGAACGGATATTCCCTGCTAGGTCCGCGGGCCTCAGTTTGGCGCAAAGTGCATCCAAGGCTTCGCGTTCGCCGTCCTCGAAATGCTTTTCGTCCAATGTTCTAATCGTCCGCAGCGCTAGCCATCCTTCCGGCCATTGCCTAGACGCATCGATATTCTCGATTTCCGACTGCAGAGTGCGCCAGATTCCTCGCGAGGTCCAAAGCCCCCTCATCGCTTCCGCAAGCATCAGCTCGATCCGAGGGGCAACGTCACTCCTTTCATTAATCAGCTTCACCGCGAGGGAGAGAAACGGTCGATACCACGCCGTCACTTCGTCGAGAGATCGTGGCCACCAACCGTGATCACGCTTATGCGCGCCAAAGTCTGGTTCCAGTGACTGATACTTATTCCAGTCAGATAAACATGCTTCAAGCAGGCCGAGCCCCACGTCCTGCTGTGACTTCTCCGCGCTTTGGACCAACCGTTCGACGACATGGTATCGCTGATCAATCGACGCGTGCGTGCCGGAATGAAAGCAATGAAACAGCGAGGCAAATGTTGCCAAGTGCGAATCTGAACTGGAGTCCTTTTCCTCGGCCTCGACGAGCCGTATCAGCAAGCGGCTGGCTCGATCGAACAATGCCGCTTTATAGGCGATGGCGCGCAGGATTGTGGCGATGGCCTGAGATCGGTGCGAACGAAGCTGCTCTTCGCTCGCGACCCGAAAGGCGCGCTCGAAACATGCAAGCGCTTGCGCCGGCACGACAGGAGCGAGGTTTTCGAACACCCCGAAACGGAAATCGTCCAAACCGTAGACATCACACAGCCATGCGCCGTCAGCTAGGAGGTCGCTGGCCAACGATTGAGCAACTGCAGAATGGTGAAGATAACCAAGCCTGCGTGAGAACGAACGAGCCATTCTTTCCGGGCCATGCAAAAGTGCCGTTGTGAGATCCGCAACGGGTATGGCTGTGACAGCCTGACCGGCAAGGCGGTTGGCTACCGCATGGGGTAGCACTGCCCTCCATTCCGCTCTTGATTGCAGCAACCCCCTGGTTTTCAGCTCTGACATCTGCCGCGTGATAGCGCGCAGACTGAGATCAGCGAGCTTTGCCAAAATTGAAAGCTCCGACGCTGGACCTGTATCCGCACCGTTGAACGAAAAGAGTAGGCTCATCGCTTCAGCAGCCCGTATCAACTCATCGCTGCTGGCCTGATTTTGATCAAACAGCCGTCGAAAGAGCGTCTCGTCTCCGAGGGCGGATAGCTCGCCTCCTTTTGTTGCGGTCGACGCCAGCGCGAGCGCCACTCGGGAATTCCCGTCAGAAAAATTCACGATCGTCGATATGTCGATGGAAGTGAGGACCGGGTATCGCCGTTCGAGTATCTTTTGGATGATTTCGGCGGACACTCCGTCCAGCCTGTAGAAGTTCGTGCCTTCGGGATCATCGTCGCGGATATCGTATTCCACGGTTATGAGGCGGATAGGCGTTGGCGCCGCGTTTTTCGTCGCAAGGCGGCTGTGCAGCGTCGAGGAGCAGTTGTCGACAACGAGGACGCTGCCGGGGGCGGATGCCGCCAAAGCGTCCAGCATGACTGCCGGCGGTGGATCCACGTCACCCTGAAAGTCGCAGTATATGACGCGATTCGGATCCAAGGTCCGGTTGACCGTGCTTAAACGGTCATCGAAAAGCGCCTGGACAAGGCGCGTCTTTCCGACCCCCGAGAGGCCGACGATCCGAATGTTTTGGTTTGCAGGCGAATCCTTTCGCAATTCATTCACAGCATCCAACGCGGAAAGTTCGCCCTCTCTGCCGGACCTGAATATCCGAACGCCGTCATCGAAAAGGAATTCAGCGGATTCGTCCGTCTCGCCATGTGCCCACGCACCATATGGCTTCCAGCCCCGGAGCGGCTTTCCGAGAGTCGATCGTAGCCAAACAGCGACCGCTGGATGTGCTGAGGCCCAATCGGCCATTTTCTGCGCATCGTAAAAGCCCAGCTTGACCTTGCCGACATGCGGCGAGCCGACAAGAGCATCAGTCATGGCCTTTGCCCGTTCCGCCATGAATTTCTTGGAGACATCATCCTGTGTGGAAACGATCACATACGCACCGCTACCCGCAGCGATTTCGTCAAAAACCTTGCGCAGCGTATGTGTGGGCTCTGGTTTCATCTCGTCAGTGATTTTCGATGCAGGAAACTTCTCGGCTTTGACCTGGAATGCGGTCAAAGGAGCGAGGATATAGCCTCCCGCCTTCACTGGATTGACGCTGGCGACCTCGACATCCACGCCGTCGTCTGCTGCGCGTTGGTTCCCACCCCAGGTGACTGCCGCGCGGGAGCAACCCTGTCCTTCCAGCTCTGCCATGCTCAGACGAGCAACTAGTTCGCGTGCTTGCTCATCGTTGAGAGCCTTGATGTCGGCTTTGGTGATCGAGAAGAGAGGATGCATCGGAATTCCGCGGCAATGTCGGTTGGCGAAGTATCAGGGGCTCGGAGGCGTCAGGTTCTGTAGGGGGTCGAGCTCGGCTTTACCAGATCAGGATCGTAACCGCGGGTCTCAAGAAAGAATTTGACGCTCTTTTCCACGGCATCATCATTGACGCCCGGGCCGATCCTCACGGCGCTGATCGGCAATTTCTTCTTCTTTGATTTCAGTTCGAGATAGGGCAGCATTAGCTGCCCGCGCGGCCGAAACTTGAGTTTATCGGTCGGTGGGTTACGGATGACCAGACGCCACTCCTGCTCTTCCCGAAATCCAAAATGCTTAAATCTGGGCACGAGTGTCGCAAGCAGATCCTTGAATTTTCGTCGAATTTCATCGTTCTTTTCAGTGCCAAGCAGGTAATCAATATCATCGACAATATCAGGGAACTTTTCGGCTATCACGCTTTTCAGGTGCCGCTTTGCTTCGTTTATTCCGTATGCAACTTGCAACAGTTCAGCATCAAGGTCGCTAAAGCAGCTTCTGAGGCCGGACATCTTAAAGGTAATGCTGACGCCTTGGCGTGAAGCGTATCCCCGCCATTGGCTCAAAATGTCGGAGCGCTGACAAAAGCATGCGATATAGGCGGCCGGCCGTTCAAAGTCCTCCATATCAGCCGCAATGTCCTTGATCAGCTTCTGTCGCGCTTTTGCGGTCGCCCCAACGGCCTCATCGTCCAGGAGATTGTTCAAGACCTTCTTGGTTTGATCGACGCCGTGTTCGAGCTCCTGCGGATCGTTTAGAAATGCAGCGTGGCTGAGCCACAGCTCGTTGTTCTCAATGATCCCTTTTAGGCCAGCAAGATCGGTGTAGTGCGTGAGATGTGTAGGCGTCTTCGTGTTTGGGCTGGTTTTCTTGACTGTTACGTCGCCAGACGTCTTCGTTTTCGTGGAGATGGCCATGCTTCGATCTCGATGCTGGATTTCACTGCAAGTACGGGAGGGAAAAGGTTGAAGGCTCGAAATGTCATTGCGTTACCAGTCAAACTACAGTCCGGCACGCGTTTCAATACTGCTCATTGGATGGCTGCGATTAATCCAGAAGTTGTTCAATTTTTGCTGCAAGTCGCAGGCCACTTGCGTCCGCGCCAAACTATTCTTGGGGATCAAGCGGTGCGGGGGTGACGAGATCGTACGGGGTGACGCTATGCTAAGTCTGCTAAGACGACCGAATCTCATGTGTCCGTGTCTGAGACTTTCTCACCGATAGCGTACAGTCTGCTGTCGGCCCCGAACAGGTCATTCGGCAATCGGCTTGGCGATGACCGCTCAGTCCGCATCTCGGTCATTTGAGCTAACCGCAGCAGACGGCCAGTCACCACCCGCTCGAGACGATCGGCGTTTGCCGATGCGACGCAGCGGGAAGCCGATCGCAGATCCCTCGCCGTGAAGCGATTCGAACAACCGGCCCTGCTATTCAATCGGTGAAGCGGCTCTGAAAGCGCCAAGCCACAAACGTTCGCCTTGGTAATCAGTTCTCCGATTCCTGACCCACGTATATCGATTCACAGGGGAGGCTCGGTCCAGTTAGGTCCACGGAAACGTTGGAATGGAACCGAAGACTTGCTTGCAGTCCTTCGCGAGCATGTTCATGACGGCGGACACGACCGCGGTCTCGTCTTCGTTGTCCATATGCATGTATGTGCGGCCGTCGAAGCGCGGCACGGTCGCTCCACCCCTTACGATGTGATACTGGCTTCTCGATCGGCCCAGCTGCGTCAAGAGTTCCTCGGATCGCTTGACGTATGCATCCATGCTTTTAGGCGAGTAGCTGCGGGACGATCTCTCCGGAAAGACCACCTTGGCACCTGCATCTCGAATATCCTTCACGGGCCAGCGCTGGAATTCGAGCACGAGGCGATCACCCCGGTCTGATTTAAGAGCCGTTGCCTCCAATTCGTACATCATCGGGATGCACCGATACTCGGGCAACATCTCTGTCAGGCCCGGAAGTTCGCGCTGCACGATCTCAGAGTAGGCTGCCTGGCACCGACGATGGTAAATATCGAGGGTGCTGGCGAGCTGTCTTCGGTGATCGGGATTGGAGAGATCAACCGCCGACGGCTCAATCCACCATGCGGCCAGCTGCGTACACCCCCGCGAAACTAGCCATTCGATATCGTCTAATAGCTCTGAGAAATCTATCAACTGAAATCGATCAATACTCGACGGCCCGATGCGACGGCCCTTCCAGGGAGTGAGCTCTCGCAAACAGCTGGGAAGATGGTAGGGGGGCGTGAAATTCATCCGTTGGCGCTGAGCCAGATGCCTCAGTTGTCCAAAAACCTTTTCCTCGGTCCATATCGGCCCCCCCTTGAACCAGCGATATTTTATCAGCTCGCCGAGGCCTTTTTGAACAGCGATCGCTCCGAGCACACGACCCGCCTGGGCGTCATAGCCCTGCTTGTCCAGCGCAATTCCGAAGCTGCGCTGTGCATTCTCGTCAGCGCCCACGCAAATGCGAGGGCCACTATGACCGGCGTCGAAGCCGGAGTAGTTGAGGAAACCCTCTCGAATTTGCCCTTTCAGCCCGAGGCGCTCGATCTTCTGCCCGGCGATCATTCTTCGAATGAGGTTCCCGAGGTGGTCGGAGAAGTTCGAGCTGATGAGGCACTCGATTGCTTCCAGAACGTCGGTGAGCACCTTTGTCGCGGTCGCCGTACTATCGGAAATCTGGCACCGCTCACCGTCCCCGATCGTGAACTTGAGTGACGATAGCGCCGGGTCCAGCCCCTTTTTGGCAAGTGCTCGCCAGATGATCCCGGTTATCTCATCGCTCGGTGACGCGGTGAGAAGGAGCCCGGGAAATAGCGACGAGGGATCAAGCGTGATCTCATCGAGTGCCGCTTGCAGGTGGTTGGGCGGCAATCGAACGATACGTTGTGCGCGCAGGAAATCAGCGAGGCCCTCGTGAATAAGCTCAACTTGAGTGCCACGAACGCTGATTGCCTCGGCGTCAGTCAGGCTCGCCAGGTTCTCGCGACCAATGCCTTCGGCCATTTCCAGACAAGCAGCAATGTCCAACGGCTGCTTGACCGTCCTTTCGGCCAGACGCTCGAGGAAATCGCGAAAGATCGCTTTCTCCATTGCTGGGAACGTATCCAACACCCGCTCGAGCCATCCTTCGTATAGAGAGCTGATCTTTGTAGGAAACCGGTGATGCCGAAGGTAATGATCCGCAACGAGACTGCCGAGCAACGGAATGCGGCAGATTTCGAGAAGATGCGCGGGAAGCTTCAGGCGGTCGTTTCTGAATGTCGGAGGCGACGCCATTCTGATGAGTGATAAGACATCGACGTCGCGAAAGCCCTCGAGCTTCAACAACGGTAATTTTAGGTCCGGCAAGCAGTTCGGCCGCGAAAAGACGACCAGCCTGCTTCTGGGGAAGTCTCTGACAAAATTTCGCAGTTGAGATGTGACCGCTGCTCGCCTTGGTGCGGGAACACGATCGAAACCATCAGCGATAACGAGAAGACCGTTCGACTGTGCTTCCTGGCGAAGCCTGGCTGCATTGAAACGGGGAGAGTGAGCGGTCACTCTTTCGAGCAGGTAAGCCTCCAATCCCTCATCCGGCAAATCCGGCAGGAACACTTCTATTGGAAGAGGGCGACCTGAGCGCTCGTCTTCGAGAGCGTCAAACATGACCGCCTTGCTCAGTAAGGTCTTACCGTAGCCGGACGACGCTGCGACGATGGCACCATCTCTGAGATCGGAAAACAACGCATCTTGAGCGATCGCTTCGTTTGCGCCAAGGCGCTGCAGAGAGAACGATACGTGCCCGCGCAAGTCTTTTCGACATCTCTCGGTTTCGCTTCGTACATAGGAGGACAGGTCCTGCGCGAGGGTCGCGAGGTTCTTGAAGCGGAGCTGATCTGAGAGCGCCAGCAATGCATTTCGTGACGCGATTGCTTCAATGTCACCGCGCTTGTCGGCAAGCTTCTCGAGACTGCAGGTGAGGACAAGTTCGGATTCACCGATGCGCTGCAGCTGCCAGAATTCAAGCGTGACGCCGTTGGTCAGGATGAAGAGTGGAGTCCGCAGGTTCTGCGCATAAGATTCCGCCTGTTCCTTCCCCGCCTCGAGCTTCTCAGTCGGTCGTTTGGCTTCAACGACGATCAGCGCCGTGTCGCGCGTATGAGGCAATTCAGAGTAGACGACGAAATCTGCCTCAGGCTTCCTGCCGGGCCGGCGCGTCCGTCCATGCTGAAACTCCACAGGCTGCTTTGGGCGGATGTCGCGGAGTTCGTAGCCCAGCGCGCGAAGGAGTGGCAGGACGATACGCGTCTCAACATCAGCCTCGGTTGACAGATCACTGTAGGTTGATGTCCAGAAATCGCTCATGGAGTTTCACATCGTCGGGTGCAATAGCGTTTAAAGATGTTGATTGGCTACATCTAAGCCCACGAGTCACAGGAGACCAATACTTCGTGGACGATTATCAACTGCCATGTGAAAGGGTAGCGTCAAAGTTGCGCACTTCGTGAATAAGAATTAACGTGCCGCATATTGATCGCGCCTCGGCTAACGAACGCCTCGGGGCATAAGAGTGGCTTTTCATGACCGACCGTTCGCTGAAGGGCATCCCCGCAGCCAGTCCATCGGCCAGCGGACCGGCGGGTGCACTGTTTGAGGGCCAAGTCGGTGCCCACTATCTCCTCACGCTCTTGGCTGAAGCAGACCCGCGCGGCCTGCCAGGGGTGGTACCCGAAAGGGTCGAACTGCAAAGGGCGGGCGAAGGACATCCACTCGATGATGTCGTCGTCCAAGGAAAAACGCGTACCGGCTCGCTTGCCGTTCTTGAGGTACAGGTTAAACGGACAATCACGTTTGCGCCGGCCGACCCCGTGTTCAAGGATGTGGTCGAGCAGCTCGCGCGGGCCTTCCAGACGCTCGATGTCAGCAATCTGAACCATCAATTCGCCGTTGCGACGGAGCGCAATTCGTTCAAGATCACCGGCGCCTACCAGGACGTTCTTCGATGGGCGCGCGAGCTCGGTACGGCAGATACCTTTGTCGGGCGCATAAATCGAAAGAACGTCGGCAATGACGACATGCGCACCTTCATCGCCACGGTTCGCGGTCACCTCGGCGACTGCGGCTGTGCGAACGACGACGAGACGGTCTGGCAGATTCTGCGGCGATTCCAAATCCTGACCTTCGACTACGATGCGCCAGGATCGCAATCTCTGGAGCTCGCCACCGAACGTTGTCGGGTCATGCTCGAGCTGGATGAAGCACCGAGGGCAAGCGCCTTGTGGAGAGTGCTTACCGAAGCGACAATTCGCTCAGCCGCCTCGGGTGGAGAATTTGATCGTACCAAGCTGGTAACAGAGTTGACCTCTGTCGGCTTCCGTATTCGCGGAACTCGGCGTAACCACGCACCGCGCCAGACGCTACAACATGCGTCGGCACTCGCCGCCGAAGCTCTCGGACGTAATATCGGCGGCGCAACGTTAACTCGCACAGCTCAAATGGCCCTCGTGAGGGAATCAAGGGACCGCGCGCGCTATGTTGAGATCCGCGGAGGCCCCGGAGTCGGCAAGTCCGGCATCCTCGGTACACTCGTGAAAGAGGTGCTGACCGAGGCAAGCGCCATAGTTCTTACCCCTGAACGGACGCCGTCAGGAGGGTGGCTTGCGTTCAGGGCGGCACTCGGTCTGGAGGGAAGCCCGCACGAGTTTCTTTCGGACCTCGCGAGCGACGGCGGAGCCGTACTGTTCATTGACAGCCTAGATTTCTTTCAGGACGCGGGAAAAAAGGCGACGGTGATGGACCTCGTCCGGTCCGCGGTGAACGTACCGAGTTTCCAAGTCATCGTCACCGCCCGCACCGATTTCGACAAAGAGGAACCGAACTGGTTGCCGGCAGATGCCCTGGAGCACCTTGGCCGCGCGCCGACCATTACGATAGCCGAACTGGGTCCGGAAGAGCTGGAAGAACTGAAAGAGGCCGCACCAGCCCTCCAGGCGCTTCTTTCCGATGATCATCCGGCACGATCGATTGCTCGAAACCTATTCCGACTTTCGCGACTGCTCGAGGTGCAAGGCTCTACCGATGAGCTTCGTTCCGAAGTGGACCTTATCGAGCGATGGTGGCAGACCGCTGACGGAGGCAGCGAAGGACGGCGCGAACGCGCCCGTCTCCTCTACGATCTGTCCGAACGAACGCTTTCCGGCGCCGACCACATCGTGACGCGCTGTCTGCCTGCAACACTCGAGTCCCTCGTCGCCAGCGAGACGCTGCTGGAACTGGGCCTTGATCGCGTATCGTTTCGACATGACGTGTTACGCGAGTGGGGGGTTGCCGCAATCTTGAGCGACGACCTGTCCAGATTGAATCGTCTCCCCCTTTCTCGAGCTGCTGCTGCCTCATTGGTAAGAGGCGTCGAACTTGCGGCACGGTTTACTCTGGAGCGATCACAAGATGGGCAGCGGTGGGTTGGATTTCTTGAACGCGTGAGCCCCGCTGGCTCACACCCATCCTGGCGTCGCTGGTCTCTTCTGGCAATTCTTCGGTCCGAGATTGTCAACAACCTGCTCGATAGAGCAGCGAAATCGCTTTTCGCAAACGGCGGATCTCTTCTGCGTGAGCTTATTCGTACCGCCATGGCGGTTGAGTCTCGCCCGTTCCGGGAGACACTCGATCAGGCGGGTGTCACGCTACCAGTGCCAGTCCCTGAGGGGCTCTATGCGCCAGCCAACGCTTCTTGGGCGAAATTGGTCTATTGGCTGCTCGATCAAAAGGACGAAATCCCCCTCCCAGCGTTGCCTGACATCGTCGAGCTTTTTCAAGCGCTGGGCGCCTCAATGTTCTTCACCGATCCATTGTCGCCGAAAATGGCAGACGCATTGGCCGATTGGCTCGACGAAATCGACGAGGCGCGCGATTTCAGACTGTATTCCAAAGGCACGTCCAGGCCGCGCTTTTTGGGCGCCTTTTTGTATGATGAGCTCGAAACCTTGGCCGACAATGTGCGACATGCGTTTGCTCTCATGGCGGCGCGCGCACCCGATCGCGCGCGGTCCTATCTCAAGAGTGTGCTCAGGCGGGCTCACAACAGCTATACGATCCAAAGTATACTCAAGTTTCGTGGGATGCTGGCGAACGTTGCGCCATCGGAACTCGCCGAGCTTACGCGCGTCGGCCTCATCCCAGCACCAGACGATGACGGCGATCACTACGGGACATCGTTGCGCGAGCGCATTTTCACTCACCTGGATTCGGATTTCCTTCCAAGTTCCCCGGCCCAGGGGCCCTTCTTAGACCTTCTTAACGCATCACCGCAGGTGGGGCTGGCTCTCATTCGCGACTTGGTGGATCATGCGCTCGCCGTGCTGACGAAAGGACGAGACCCTGGGG
>Ga0099826_10000188_pt1 | contig 26141 bp, 8 predicted proteins | sample Mtrugardesep15_FD_76830 | JGI IMG/M metagenome (GOLD analysis project Ga0099826, IMG submission 76830) | Root nodule microbial communities of legume samples collected from California, USA - M. trunc garden sep15 | ecosystem: Host-associated > Plants > Roots > Nodule | place: USA: California... | reverse complement strand
TTTTTTTTTTTTTTTTATAAATCTTTCAGTAAAAGATTGTTCTCTTTTTGACAATGTAAATAGACTGTAAAGGTGATCACTCTCTTATTGAATATCATATCGTACGAAATATAAGGTTTTTACAGTTGACTTAGATGAATAAATATGCAAAATATCATATCTATTTCAGTAAAAGATTTGCTGCTTATGTTTTTTTTTTATTATTGAACAAATATGCAAAATAGGAGTTGTATGACGCAATGATGCAAAATGGACCTAAGTATTTCCCAAAGAACCAAGACTTGTTGACCAAGCCATGACCTAGAGCACTCACATGACATTCAAGACCATTTTGAATTATTTAAAAGTGGACACTGACTCAACAAACTCTCATGTTGCATGGCTTAAAGTCCCAAAATTCTCACCATGGAAGCAAGGAAGCCAAATATCAAGACATTAAAGACATGAGGCTATTACGACTGCTCGTAACTAGGGGTTACAACCATAACAACTTGTAGACAGCGGCGGAGCCACCTATTACCCATGGGATTCAAGTGAACCCCCTAAAGTTCTTGTATTTACCCCAATAATCCTATGTTTTACTGGTTTGAACACCCTCAAATATAACCCTTGCACCCTTAACCACCTCTATATTTTGTGACTGCAAAAGCTTCAATTCTACTGCACTATTGCACCTAGTGACCAACTTCTATCCTTGTCTGACTACATTTGCCATACAACACTCCAAGTGTATGTATCTTTTCATTTTCTTACGTTTTAGTTGATTTAATATATTCAATATCTTTAACTTTTGCATGTTATTAACGTTTTTTAAATCACTAAAACAAAAACCTTATGGATCGAACCCAAATAATGGAATCATCTTAAGATTCAAGACCAAAACACTATGCAAAGGTGATTATTTTTTACCATGGCTTCAAGTCTAACGTTACATAATCATTTATACTTTTATTTGGGGCATTTCTATATTTCTACCTCTAAAATTAATACTTTCTATACTACTTTAGGTTATTATATTTCCCTATACTACGATAATTAATGTTTCAATATAATTGAAAGAAGAGAGTGATATAAATAATTAAGAATATAATAAGAAAAGTAACATCACTGCTTCATTAGTATTGTAAATCAACTTATAAAAGCAAACATTTACCATTTTTAATAAAAAAAATGAATTTTATAATGATGAAAAAATACAATTAGATCCACCTTTGAACCTGACTCATATAAAATAATAGAAATTTTGAAATTTCTCTCAAAAAAATTCTTGAAATTAAAAAACCTGAACCCCCTGGTCTCGGGTCCTGGCAACACCACTACTTGTAGATATAAATTTTATGGTTTTCCTGGTGCGAAATTGGATGATCTTGTGTTCAATCCATCCTTAAACTCTTGTAACTTAGATGCTCATGAATTTTCTGAGGCTTTGACTATAAATAGGCTAGCTTAGGCATTGGTTCATGACCATTTTTACATTATCATACACAAAACAATTGTATTTTTATTGTTCTTGCAATAAATTTTGTTAGTTTATTTTCTTGTTTTATTTACTTTATGTTGTTTATGCTCTTCACTATGAATAGTGAGTAGTTTTTTTAGGTCTTGGAATCTTAAAAAAGTAGTTTTATGGAAAACTTTTCATGATCCTTGTGTTTTTTCTTTTTGTTTAGGAAACACATTCACCTAATCTAATCGTATTGCTTTTCAAAATGGATTATAGTATGGTTGTTAGAGCTTGGCTGACTAAGTTGGATTATAGTATGGTTTAAGCACAACAAGATCTAAAAATCATTTATCGATATTATCAACGAAAATTGAAGTTGATAATGAGAAGATTGAAAACTTTTAGACACCATAAGTCATTAAAATCTTAAGAATAGATAATCAAACTAAACAAACTACTATTAAAGTAAAACTGAGTATAATATATAATAGGACATTTCAAACAAATAAGAGTTGTTTTTATTGGAATCTTAATAATATACAAGTAAGGTGAAATTTTAATTTTGAAACCCTAACCTATTCTTTCCTCAAATCCGAAAATACCCATGTTTAGGATCATAATTTCAACCATAGCTTTTCTTCTACCTTTTTTGCATTTAGTTTCTGATGTTTGGAGTTAATTTGTTTGGGTGCATCTAGGGAGTACAACATAATCAAGTTTTTTTTAATCATTTAATTATTGGAAGATGCTATTGGAGCAGATTAAACATGTGTAAGAATATTAATTTATCAATTTAATTATTTTTGTTTTTTCATTCTCATGTCTCGGTTAATCTCCATGGTTTCCTTCTAATTCCTCTGTTATAATTCCTTCAAATCAAGTTTTTAAATTTATATTTCCAAAATTAATCATCTTATGTTAATTATCTTGGTGAAAGTTGAACTAAATTAACGAATTTCATAGGCTATTAATAGTATTTCTACAAAATGTGGAAGGATATGGTCTAAGGAAAATGTGTTTGCTGAGATGGAGACAAATACATATATAAATTTGGGTCTTTCTTCGTTACTGATATAATAATTGTAATTTTTATATTATGTTTACATCTAATTATTATATTGAGAAAAATTCACAACTGAATTCCTATTTTGTAGTCTTTCTCTGAGTGTACCATGTTTATGTACTATTGAGAATGTTATTTATGAAATGATATACCTTATAAATTTTTGTTTTCTTGAGATTTTAAAATTTGAAAATATGGTTTCTTTAGCCTTTTGATATCCTAGGCATGTTCCTATCTCTATAAATAGTGACGTGTTAGGGTTCACTCTATTTAAGTTCACAATATTTATTAGATTCTGTGTGTGTAGGTGATTGAAGTGGGAGCTAAAGAACAAGCCGAGAGAATAAGAGATCAAGTTCAAGGGCAATGTCAAACAAAGACTTTTCTTAATTAATTCTCTATTGTAGTTTATTGCAGGAGATAAACAAAACCTCCAAAGTTGATTCGTATCATGTTGATTTTATTTATTATTATTTTGAGTAACAACAATAAGATTATAATGAGTAATAAGCATATTATCATCGAAAACACAACAACAAGATTACAACAACAAACACAATTACAATTTTGGAATGGTGAAAAAATCATCGTAATGTACATGTTATCATCGAAGACGAAGAACAATAACAACAACATTACAAGTAACAAACACAATTTCGGAATGATGAAGAAATCATTGTAAAGTAATCGACATGTTACCAACAATAAGATTATAACGAGTAACAAGCACAATTTCTAAATGGTGAAGAAATGTAAATAATTGACTTATTATCATCGGAAACACAACAACAAGATTACATTTTGTTTACTTAGAAATTAAGTTTTTTTTTTTCCTTACATTTTGATTATTACTTTATTTTACTTGCTCACTGTTTATTTCCAAACATACTATCATCATTTAAGGCTGAAAGTTCTATATGGTACACCAAACGTATGACTTTGATTAGAAGTCTATTAACAATGGTGTTTGATTTATTTAACAAGCCTTGATTACAAGTACTATAAATGATAAACATTATATCTTTTGTAATTTGTATTCTATTGAGAGTCAACATTTTCAACATTATATATTCAAAAAGATATGAATGACTAATTATCTTATGTATGCACCTACTATATTCTACTTCTATTAACAATAGGTTATAGGAACGGTCTCTACTTCTACAAGAGGCAAAAACCTGTGTGTGTATGCACCTAATAGATTCTTCAAAAAAAAAATTATAATTGTAATTCCATTTTTATAACATTATTTTTATAAAACTAAAAAAGTATAATTAAAAGGAAAGAAAGGTATACTGATATGGTTATATTTTTTAAGGTTTCAACTTATTTTAATGCATTTCAACACATTGATTGATACATTCTTCAGAAAAGATAGATGATTCGCCTTCACCCATAGATGTTTTTCGTAATATCCTATATAAATTGAATTTGTGTGATCCTCGAGAGGCCTCTAACATATACTTGGATGTAGTGCGTGGTTTCCGATTCCCACCCAACAAAGAATCTATGCCTCAGAACTTCCAAGTTGAGAGAACTATGTTGAACCTAGTCATTTCGAAGATTAAAACTAATATCAAAATAACAATTGACTCTACTCCTTTGAGTATTGTCGCTTGTCAGTTTCAATTTGCGGCCAATAAAGAGGAGCCACACAGATTTAAAGCAATGATTATTCACGATTTCAGGGTATTCATGCTGGTTGAACGCGTTGAAACACTTTTTAACAAAATGTATCAATCAACACGCTGGATATCTTTATTCATTACGGACAAAGATGGATCGTGTAAAATGATTATATACCAAGTATGTTCTCTTATATTGTATACCAAACGGTCTTGAAGAGAGGACGACGAGAATGCATTTTTATAAGTTTATATGACAATATCAATAAACTGGAATGTAATTGACTTTTAGCGTGTGTGGTCGGTAGACAACATTCAACGCCCAGGTGTACAGTGTTTTTCTATCTCTGCCTTCCAAACATCAACTCTCTCGGACAACACTAGAGTGTGTTGCTTTGGTTTGAACATATTCACCATTTTTCTGTTTTTTATATTTTTCTGATTCTCTGACCTTGATGTTGTTATTTGTAGCCATCAATGTAATTGCAGTTAACTGTCTTTCCATTCCCTGAGGATCGTTAAAGATTCCCCCATAAATCACTTGTGACTTGTCTATAGTGGTAGATCTTTGTAACAATCTTCTTTCTTAAGTAGCAATGCAAAGCATGCTCTTGATGTTTCAACAACTTTGTTTGTATGTTTTATTTTGCCATTTCACTGCAACACAAACATTTACTCAAATAAATCAATCAACCAATATAATCTCATAATATGGTATATCGAACACAATATAATCTCATAACATGTTATCAACAATAAGATTATAATGAATAACAAACACAATATTTCGAAATGGTGAACAAATGTAAAGTAATCGATATATTATCATAAAAAATGGAGAACAATAACAACAACAACCACAATTTTGGAATGGTGAAAAAATCATCGTAAATTAATCGACATGTTATCAACAATAAGATTATAATGAGTAACAAGCACAATATCATCGAAAACACAACAACAAGATTACAACGACAAACACAATTACAATTTTGGAATGGCGAAAAAATCATCGTAAAGTAATCTACATGTTATCATCGAAGACGAAGAACAATAACAACAACGACATTACAACGAGTAACATACACAATTTCATAATGGTGAAGAAATCATTGTAAAGTAATCGACATGTTATCGATAATAAGATTATAACGAGTAACAAACACACTTTTGGAATGGCGAATAAATGTAAATAATTGACATATTATCATCGGAAACAGAACAATAAGATTACCACGACAAACACAATTTCAGAATGATGAAAAAATCAACGTAAAGTAATTATCATCGAAGACGAAGAACAATAACAACACCAAGATATACGGTAGACAATTAGAAAAAGGAGATTCAAATAGGCAAGTGTCTATATTGACTAAATCATTTTTTCTACGTTACTCTTTGATGATTTGGAGGTGATTTACCTCTTTCAAAGTAAAATTTCATTTTCTTCATCTTTGTTTTTAAAATCAGTTACTATTTTCATTTCAAGAACATCAAACTTATTCATCTCCTTCATTTAACATCTGATCTCCATCTCTTTTATTTCACGATCGAATCATGTTTGTTTTTATGGGTAATTTACCCCAATTCATTAAGGGTAATGCATTTTGGTTTTTTTTTTACCATTAGTTATCATATTCATTTCAATAACATTAAGTTTCTTCATCTCTTAATCATCTTTGTAATTTCTCACCCTCTTAATCATTCTAATAATTTAATTAATTAATTATAAAAGAGTATATATTTGTAAACATGTTCATTAGAATTCCATAAGTATAAGAACAACCATGATTGACTTATAAATTCCATTAGTTAAATTAAAAGATGAAAATGAAAACTAACACACCCCACTTAACCATGTTAACCCCTCCCACCTTTCTCCTTTCTCATTCTCTTAATAATTTAATTAATTTTAAAATTAAAAAGAGCATAGATTTTTCTCTAAAAAAAATAGTATATATTTGTAAATATGTATTTAATTTTCATAAAGACAGAAACAATCATAATTCACTCATAAACTTCATCCACTACCATATTCAACAACCATAATTCCCTCATAAATTTCATCTCATTATCACACACATTGATCACAAGTTAAAATAAAAAGTCTGATTAACAAGTGTTCAAAAGACATGTTTAAAGAATTCACAAAAAGAAATTTTGTCTTAAAAATACAAGTCAAACACATGTAAAAGTTATAACTACACAATTTTCAATGTAAAAATTACTACTTTTAGATACTTAAACAATGTTTTTAAGACACTTGTTAATATTTTCTCAAAACAAATTCTTCTCTTTATCTTATTCATATTTTTTTAGTAAACATTCTTATTCTTATAAATAACATAGCATGTCATTGTTATTATTTATTCACCTTAATTCTTCAACAACGGCATCATCCTCTTCTATATAGAAAACATCCACACTTGTGAACACCACTGTGAACATAATTATTACCTCCATTGATAACATCCCGACTGAAAAGACTGACTAGAACTTTAAGATTTGTGCGATCAGTTTGTGGGCTCAACAAGAATTCAAAAACACGTCTGAGACAAACGGTTTAGAGATTATCATACTTGATGAAAAGGTATAAAATCAAGCTTACTTAAAAAAAATCCAATCGAAAGATTATTTTTTACTAAATGATCTTATTATTATTGTTGTTGTGGTTATCTGTACTAATGTATTGAAACCAATACTAAATAATCATTTTTTACTAAATTTCTCTCCTTGATCATAGTGTGGAAATATTCATTTCACAGTGAATAAATGACATATCACAGACTTCAAAGAAAAGCTCGAAAAAGGTTGAACTTGATTGAAAATGTTTTAGTTGCAAGAAATGATTTTAAATTCAAAACAACAACACACAAATCCAAACTGAATTTCATGGAAGCAACTAGGTGCAATAAAACATCTATTAACTCTAAATAATAAAAGTGTTTAAATAAGTAAATCACATTTTACTATTAAAATCAACATTACTAATTATTTTCTTAATAGCCGTGTAAAACTTAAAAGAAACATTTAATTTGAGACAATGAAAGTAATTATTACCGACTATGTGATAACTTAATCCCAATTACTAAAATGTATTTTGAGAGGAGGAACATAAAGGGTGAGGAGACGAGGGATTATGGATTTAACTCTTCCCACTAACATATCAAATAACCTAGCTACTAGTAAAAAAACATTTTTCACTATAAAAATATAGATTATCATCAAGGTTAGGGTCTCATGCATGCATTATCTAAAAATTACATGAATGAAATAAGGGAAAATATAATTAAATGTTGTCATCAATCTAGCTAATCTTCCTTGAGTTTATTCATCTCTCCAAAATCTTGTTGGTAGACCATGCATCGGGACTGGGAATGGGCTATATTGAACTTCGCTTTGATTATATCCTGCTACCTCCCACCTACCAACCAAATATAAATTGAACATAAACATAATCACCACTTTGAATATCAAGATATGGAGTATAGTTCTATTGTAAGTATATAGAGGATAGTATCAAAATTCAAAAAAATGTAGTTGAAATTTCACCTAAATTTGGTAACTAGATGGTGAATTAAAATCAACATGTTCAACTTGGCTAGCTCATTTCCTGGACAAGAGTGCACTCCTTTGCCAAATGGCATAAAAGTATTGGGCTTTGGAGTAACCTACGGTCATCAAAAATCAAAATTAGTTGAGATGTCTTCAAATTCAAAAGAATAATAACTTGAGATTTATTTATTTGACCAAGAGTAGTAGAGAAATCATAAAAAATATTAGCATGACATACCTCAAACCTTGATGGGTCAAAATTGTGAGGAGCAGGGTAGAAGTCTGGATTGTGGTGGATGTTTCTGAACAGAGGCAATACTTTCCAACCTTTTGGTATTAAATATCCTTAATAGTTGCATCAAAGAACATTTTAGAAACTAATCATGCATGTTTTTTTTTTGTTACAAACTAAACATGCATGTAGGAAATAATAAAAGCTTTTGTAAACGAAAACTTCCAATAAATGCATAGGTAAAAGATATACTCCTTTTTGTCCTTATTATAAAAAAAATCAAACAAAGTTTTGGTCCTTTAAAAAAATATCAGAAATTTTAAGATGTAGTTTGTAAAAGAAAAAACTTCTAATATTAATTGATGTATTAGTTTTAATGTTTTTTGGTTGTTTTTTTATAATAAGAACGAGAGGGAGTATTCTACATACCACGTAACTATAACTTAGATGTTAAAAGATTACAAAAACATTTCATAGGTTACGATGTGGATTCCAACCCACATACAGAAATGTGTACGAGTTTCACCATTCAACATTTTAAAATATGAAATTATTCCAAATCAAATTGTTACCCTTGTATACTACATCAACCACAGCTTCCCTAAAAGTAAATGAGATTATACTTGCCATTCTTAGACTTTCCAATATTACCTACAATACAAGATCTTGATGAGAAATATATTCATGAAGTTGATTTCATCATAAGACAACAGCATAGCATAGCATACCCTGTGAGTAATAGGCATATTTCTGGTTTGACCCCAACTCAATGGCATATTCCCTCCTTCGTTGGCTTCGTATATTGACATTTGCTCTGTCTACAAAACAGTTTAATTAGTTGAATCATTAATTATTAAGTATTGATTTTCAACACTTATGGCCTACAAAGATTTTGTAATCTTTTTGAGAGAACCAATAAGAACTCTTACTTTTATGGCTTCAAGAAGTTTCTGGTCATCATGAAGATACTTGAGAATCCAAGTAAGAACACTAGCTGTAGTATCTTGAGCTGCAAATAGTACTCCAATCACATTGTCAGCAATTTCTTCATCCGTTAGAGTTTGTCCATTTTCATCCTTGTAGTTTAGCAAGTTGCCTAATAGATTCTTCTCAATCAATCTCTGCTCCTTTTTCTTGCAAATTATTTCGCTTATAATCTCCCGGATTCTCTGCCTTGCCTTTAGAGCATTTAATCAAAAAACGTTCATTAGACCGAAAATCAGAACTCAAGAAGACATAAATTTAACATTTTTTTTAGATTATTACTCAGAGACTAAAAAACTAAGGTTCTAAATTGCGGTATAATGTAAAAAAATGTACATTGATGTGGCCGCAATTGATGTTACAATGCAGTTACGAGGACTTCTAAAAAATTTATATTGTGGCCACAATTACAGTTGCGAAGTGCAATTTAGAACTACTAAAACCATATATAAATAAGATGTTGCAATGTAGCTTACCAAAAGTGCTTTAGAGTATGCAGTTCCGAGTATCCTAGTTGGAAAAGAATTGTAGCCTTTCTCTACAATGCTGTAATTCTCCTTAAGCTGCTCCCTATAATTGGCTTCCAAGTTGCCAAAGACAGAGAGGATACCAATATTGAAAGAGAACTGCAAAGAATCAACCAAACCAATCAATGATTATGGAGAAGGACCCGGTCACAATTAATAAAAAGGAAATGCTAACGAGTGTTCTAAGAGTGTCCTTAAGGTACTCGCTAGCAACCCTTAATAAAATAACTATATATAGCATCAAGTATATCAACCTTGATAAGACTGATAAAAAAACTAACCTTTTTCAATTCATGGAAAGCATTAATAACTTGTCCGGAAGAAACCCAAGATTCCAAGGAGGAAATAACTTGGGTTTCTATATCAGGGATCAATTTCTTGATTGATTCAGGAGAAAGTGAGGTTTGAACAAGCTTCCTTATACGGGTGTGGTAATCTCCTTGATGAAAGAACAATGCAGAAGAACCAATAAGTTTCTCTTTGCTTTTGGGATATGTAGGTTTGAACAAGTGAGCATGAGTCACTAACACAAATCTTGCAGCCTCGGGACTTGCTAGCATCACACATTGACATCCTAGTATGTGTGTTTTAAAAATCTCTCCATACCTGATTATCATGATTTATACAATTATAATTAAGTTAGTAGTACTACATCCAATAAGTTAAACTTACCCAATATATATATGTATATGGGTTAGCTAACTTAGACCAACAAAAAACATGAACGTCCAAGCTAGCTTAATTTTTTTTATAAAGTCAATCAATCATAAACCATGATTTATATGACTTTTAAGTTAAGTATAACAAAAGTCAAACTTTTTAAATGATAATCAGTATGGAACAAAGTAAGAACCTTTTTAGTTTTGAAGCAAAGAAGGTGTTAGGGTGTTGAGAGTAAAGTTGAAGAGTTTCTCCGATATATGGCCAACCCATTGAACCTGGGGGAACCTTAGGCTTGGACGTGGCTTTGTGTTTGTTGTGTTTCATTATGAATGGATACAAGAGGAGGTTAACTAAGAGAAAGAGGAAGGTGTAAAATAAAATTGCAATAATATCCATAGCACTCTATACGAATTCGAGGTAGAACAAGAAATAATGATGGATGGATATGGAATGTGCTATACGGTTCAAGTCAATGAATGATATATTTTTGTTGAGCTTGGTTTATATATATAGTGGCAAGAGCTAGACTAGCATGGATAACGGGAAACAGTAAACTGTTCTTATCTAAGTAATCAAGTATAAAGAAAATTCCATGTAATATATTATTATTGATAAAAAAAAAATTATTATTACTAGTGAAGAGACGGCTGCTATTTTTTTTACATATAGTGTAGATTATAAATTATATTTATCTTTTTTAATGACACTAATAATATATAGTAAATAGAAAAGTCAACCTAAATTAGTTAATGACCTAAAAGTAAAGGCATTAATACAACCGTTTTAGACCTAAAAAAATATTTGATAAAAAAATTCTCTTGTACTCTTGTAAAGCCTTATTATGATCTTCAAAATAACCGTAATCTAACATTGGTCTTAGACCTTAATACGTGGTGGGTCGGTTCTTTCACCAATGAAGTTTACAATTCTCTTGCAATCATTATTGGTGTGTACCATTTGGCTTTGAATTACATTTTAAGGAGGCATATATGCTAAATCAATTTCCACAGTGATGTAGTTCAATTTACATGTAGAAAAGGACAGGTGAATGACGAAAGATGATTTTGACGAATTATATCTGGTCGGCGGTCGGCACTGGTAGAGTTTTCTATGCCATTCCTTTCCTCTCTTCCAACCATCTTTTTTAATCAGGAGAACCATGACATGCGGTTGTCTTTTTTCTTACCAATAATTTATTTATGATTTATACAAAAATTGTGTTTTTGTCTTTTATTTAATTATTTATCAAGCAAATGGAATTAATGAGAATTATAAGGGGTACTCCAACCCACAATTATTGCTGTGAATTTGAACCTCTTGTTAACACCAACCAGAAGAAAGAGTGGAGCAAATAAAAAGGTAAGCAACAACCAAATATTTTTTTAAATTAGTTTGGTCTAAATTGATCTATGTATACGGTGTTATCAACGAGTCTTTATAAAAGATACAAAGAAGTTACAAGAAATTAGTTTCAAGAGCTCTCCAATAACAAACCTTAATTTCTACGACCTTTTCTTCGAGTCGCTCAACTCACAAGAGGATATCCCCCAACAGAAATTAAGAAAGAAAGACTCCGTCTCAAATTGAGTTTTCTCCACCACAACTTCTAAACTTATTGATGTAGGAGGATTTCGATAGTATTTTATTTTCGGCCACAAAGGTTTTGTTATTACCCTATTTAAGCTTAACAACTGTAACATAAAAGTAAGAGGCAACTTTTATTCATTCTATAATATTTTAGAAAGTTTTCTCAATTTCTGATGGATTTTGGAACCCTATTTTCATAAGTTTGTTGCTTACAAACTTGTTTCTTATCAATCTAGCTTTAACGTTTGCTTGCCTCCGCTTCTGACTGCGTCACGTGTATATCCACTATGTATTCCACCTTGTAACCTACACAAATCAACAAACTACTCTCATAAAGAGCTAACCGAGTATACTTACCAACGTTGATGTTGAGTGTTAAACACCTCTCCACACCAATATTGAGTATTTTGACTACCGCTTCTCCAGGCTAATATTAATTTCCAACATTTCCAGTTCACTTCTATCGCCTAGTAAACCTTGTTGAGGTAGTCCAAATAAACTCATGTCATTTACATGCACCAACTGAAAATCGCATAGCTCGGTTATATCATGTGAGAGTCTTGACTAGCTATTGAAATTATCATGTATAAACAGCCAATAAGTGAGATAGGTCGATAGTCCTTTAAGGCGGGATTTTTATTTTTGGTATTAATGCTAATAAAGTAGTTAAATCCTTAGTAGCTACGTATTAACATAAAATTGATTTACAAGCTTGATAATATCCAGTTCAAGCAAGCTCCAACGAGATTCGATTAAAAAACCTAGTATTAAAGTTAGTTTCATCAAAATTTTCATAAAAGAAACCTCTTCACCGCTGCCTTAATATTTCAATCAATCAATTCCTCCCACCAATTGATTCTTTCAATATTTTGACTTAACGCAAGATTAGAAGAACCTCATAGTTTCATTACCATCATTTTCCCTTCATCGATTGCCTCCAGAATTGGGACTAATTAAGCCTTCTATTATCGGATTCACCATCCAACATTTGCAGTCACTTCATGATCAAACTGGTTAAAATCATTTACTGATTTGTCAATTTGTAAATTCACAAGTTAAAATTTTAAATGTTAAAACAGATTAGACAGTTGCTTGCTTCACAAGTAACTGACTAGTTAGATAACTAGCTAACTGTGGTAATTAAAAGAGTTACAAAAGTTAGTTATAGGTGGTTACCATGTACAACTTGGATTTGTGAATGCCAATTTTCTCATCGTTCAATATTTTGTTCATACTAATTTCTTTATTCTTTCATCTATGGAGATCATGATTATCTCTTCACATCAAATACTTCTTTATTCCATGCTCTTAGTAATTTCTTTTAGCAGCCTTAGTTTTTTCTTCAAAGTAAAAGCTTTCCATTCTTCAACTTTGAACTGATCTCCAGTTTTCTTCCACAAAGGGGAGAACCCCGTCATGACCCAGCCAATAGATATTCCATTTTGATATTGTCCCTCAGTCAATAGAAATTTATCAATTTATTCAAAAAAAATTGAAGTTTATCAATTCTATTCATTGCGCCTCCATCCAAAGCTAAACCATGTGAATTTCTTCCTATCACCATGGACACCCAAGAGCTCCATATTTCCTATAAATGAGTTGATTTCATCAATTTCATGAATCATGAGTGTATATTGTATGTCATAGAAACTTTAAAAAATGTGTTCAATCATTATCATCATATTATTTCAATGTTGCAGCTTGTTGAGTTTAAGTGTGGGTGTTAGTCTCCAATATGCTATAAAAGAAATTAATTTATTTTTTTTAGCAAAAAAAGAAATTAATATTAAACATATAAGATAAGTGATTCATAAATTCAATGTCCTAAAGTTTTGGATTGAATGAGGTGCCAAGGTCTCTTGTTTATTCAAGATCATTAGTCTTTCGTTGCTTCCGACGCTCCCCTAACTATCCAAAATATATATAATTAGGATCCTCAAACACAAGTTTTAACATTACGGTATAACTTACTCTAGATACATTCTAAGTCTCTATAATTTATTCTTCAGGGAAAACTTTCTCTATAACTTCTCGCCCAACGTTTTTGCTATTAATTTAAGAGTTTAATTTATGGATGGTGTTAGTGTAAAAAAAAAAATTAGGGTTAAATATGTTTTTGGTTCCTATAAATATACTAAAAAATTGTACATAAATATGTAGAATATTGTAAAAATCTCTCCCCAAAAAAAATAGAATTTTTTAAGAAAACATGAATTAAATATGAATTTTTAACCACCAAAAATATAAAAATTCGTATTTAATTCATGTTTTGTTAAAACATTCTAAGTCCATATAAATATATCGTATTTTTTTTTTTTTAAGGATATCATATTTTGACTTAAAATTAGAGACAAAAAAGTTGCTGGCAAAATCAAATATATGATATATTTATATGGACTAATTTTATTCTCTAAATTTTTTTAATACTAGCCATCAAATTTTTTTGCAGCATCTTTTTGTCTCTAATTTTAAGTCAACTTATGTATACCCTTCACATTCTTGAATAATTTTTTCAGACAGGTTTATAATATTTTAAGATTCTCTCCCGTAAAATTTTAGAATTTTAACAAAAGAAGAATATTTTAGCACCTATAGCTTAAAAATTCATATTTATTTCATTTCTTGCTAAAAAATTCCAATTTTTTTAAGAGATCTTTTAATAATGTCTTAAACATGATGGCAACAAAATATTAAAATTTTTGAAAGATACACATGACTTGAGTTAAAAATAGAGACAAAAAATTAAATAATCATTATTTGACGAATTATTTTAGAGGGAATAACTTAATAATGGCAATGAAATGCTCTCAATTTGTTAAAATAAAAATGAAATGCTCTTAAAAGAAGAAACTGTTAGCCGTCATATATAGATCATTCTCCTCAACAATAAAAATAACAATTAGGAGAGCATTAGCTTTGAATCAAATAGGTTTCTTTGAGACATGTCATGCTGTTTCCTAACAATGCATGTTTTTGGTCAAGTTTCAATTAGTCAGAAATAAGAAAGCAGCCATGATATATGTTCCTCTTGAAAAAGAAAAGAAAAAAAACAGCCATGAAACCTTTTCTTTCATGTCACATCTCTATGTTATATTTAATTATATATAATAAATATATATATTAATATTATCCTTATTCCTTCCTTACTAATGATTGTTGGGAATAATTTAAGCAGAGGAAAAGACTTCAACTAAAAAAGAAAACAATGAATAATCTCTCTGTAACAACGAATCATGTTTAAGAATAAGATATCGATTATCCTTAAAAAAATAAAAATATAATTATTCGTACGAGGGGAAACAAAATGAAGTGGTATGTAAGGAATATATATCTAGTGTGTTTAAATGGAGACCTCTTGTTATTCTAGTTATTAGGTACCATTCCTTTATGAGTTGGAATGTTTCATTATCGATCATAAGGTGTTCCTTTGTCAATTTTCATGCAGGTGACTATTATTGCCTCTAAGAAGAAGAAAAAGAGGAATGGAACAAGATAAATTCAATGATACATATTATCCCACCGTGCTAAAAGTGAAGAAAAATAGGAGCCTAATGAATCATCTCTTTCAAAAAAGATCTTGGTAATAATAAAAGATCAGTACTTATCCAACTACTATAACTACAGCAATATTCTTCCTCCACGCTTGCCATAGCTGAGCTAGCTAGGGTACGAGCCAAATCCAAAGAGGCCAAAATGAATCTTCTTGTTAGATATGTGAAGAGATTGCAATAGATATATGTCAAAGCATGCAATACGGCTCGGCCCCATTTTTCTCCTTTAAATTTTAGAATATATAGTACCGTAAGTACTGGTCCCGTGTTAAAAGCTTGTAACAACATTTGATATGTTAGGTGGGGGTTCAACCCTAAACCCGCAAATTTTCATTTTCGTTCATGTAGTATGTGGAAGTTTTGCCGCTAGGTTCTTTAAAACAAAAACAAAAATCGAAATGTGTGTGTTAGTGTGTATGTGTGAGAATAAAACCCTAGAGCATTGCAAGACTGTTTGATCCAATGGCTTGTTGGAGTTGTATCGTAGGCGGCACGGCAGGGAACCCAAGCTCATTCCTTGTTTGGAATATTGACTGGACCTAAATATATTCCTAAGGGCCTCAAAGCCCTCTAGAAAGGCTTAGGCGTCCTCTAGAAGGGCTCTTGAAGCCTAGGCGCGCCCTTCCAAAGGCGTTGTTTTAGTCAGCTTCTAGAAGCATCTAGAACTGGATAAAAGACCTAAAGCCCAATTTGCTCGGGCTATAAATACCACCATTGAGATTATTCTCAAGGCATCTCATAACCAGTCTAAACCCTAGATACAATTATTGTACTCCTGCAAGTACATTGACAATTTTACGGACAAGGATTCTCTATTGTCGTTGCAAACTAAATCCCACTTTTATCTATACAAAATGGTATATATCCAATGTTTTAAAATTTGAACTGAACTAGTCGATGCAACCGGTCAAAATTAGAAACTAAAAAGCACCTTAGTTTAATTGAACCGAATTAAACTGATATTGAAACAATAGCAATTCATATTGTTCATACTTTTTACATTTAATTGTAAACTTTTTGCTTTTTAAATACATTTTTCATTTTATTTATTTTCCATCTTATTTAACCATTATTAAATAACGGTATATCTGAATAATATATAGTTCAAATACATCATTTATTAAATAAACCTGAAAAAGAAATATTTATATATAAATGTGATCGAAGGTGTGACGTATATGCCTACACCAAATGTTGTTTGAATACTATTTCACAAGTCTATTTTTGAGCTCGATGAGTATTAAGTCGATTACTTCAATGTTTTTTGTCAAAGTTTAAACCTAGTGGCACATTTCTCCTTCTTTTGACTTAATATCTATATATATCCCAAGTGAGCAGTAACCGTGCTTATCCACATTTGGACCCGTCTTTCTCTAAACTAAAGTCTAAACGCGTGCATATGTAGAAGACCTGCATCAGATTGTATGAATCAAGTAGAAAAGATAAATGTGGATTTAACACAACTCTGTCCATAACACTTAATATCTATCTAAATCGAAAATGTGCCTCCTTTATTGAATGCTCGATATAATAGCAGCCTTGTTTCCTCACATCAAACAAATGGAATCACTTTAACAATGGTACAAATCTGTATAGGATTTAGCAATTTGATAATGATGGATAGGAAGGAGTTCATTTTGATTTTATTGTAAGGTCTACTCTTCTCTTCATAAAAGTCAAATAAGACGGAAAGAGGATGCAAAAGGAAAAGATGATGATCTAACAAAATATAGTGAATTATATTGTTAAAGAAAATATCACAAAGGGAATAAAACAGAAATGAGGGTGCTCCAAGTGTATGGTCCATTATGAATATTGTCACCAAAGAAGACAAAGAAAATCTATAAAGTAGTAGATGGTGTATATTCCATTTATGGATACATGCGGCGAATGGTTTTTGACATTGTAAAAGGAAGATGCCCTCACGATAATGATTATGTGATGTTAGAGACTCCCTCCCATTTCCGTTGTTAACGTGTTTCTTTTTTTAAGTGGGTTATTTACAACCAAAAAAAAATAAAATCAAAAATCATTAAGCAACTAAATCAACTGAAATAAAAGAGATACAAGGACGACAATCCTTATTCAAAATGAGTCTATGGAATTTGAATGTAAATTTAGCTAAATGATAAGCATAAACATTAGGAGAAGTCTTTGAATTTTGTCTGCATTCCCATGTCGGCGTTAAGAGAGTCTCCTTCAAAAATAACACATCGAAATTCTATGTCAAGAGTAACTGGAGAGCTAGTCTGAAACTCATGGCTTCAACAACATCCGAATCATGGAGAGCCTAAAAACACTAAGTAGCCGCAGTCATCACCAAGCCATTAGTATAACGAATAACATTTTTAGTACCCTATTTATTGTTCACGGATCTAGCCGCATCCACGTTAACTTTAAATTGTGAACTAGAATGGAGAGATTTCGTACACCCAGTAGTGGACACAAATACACTCACACACACACACACTACCCCGCAAGTTTTGTTGACTAAGACAATTAGGGTTAGATTTCGTAGGCCACAAATGATTGATCAATATGATACGAGTTTTGTCTATAAATATCAATCATATATATCATTTTGATATAGATAAATCAATCAAACTATCATTTTCTTGAAATTTATAATTTATCATGGTGCATTTTTACTTATGTTTTCATTCGCTTAGTAGTTCAAAAAAAAATCCAACAATGTAGACTTGACACTCTTTAGAGGAGTTAAGGAACTCAACTGAGGAGCAAAGTTTCTTCTTCAATGTAATTGGTTGAAGAAAAAAGAGAATCATTGTTTGAAAACTATTAGTCAAATCCTCATGTAACTTTTACGTTCAACATGGTCCATTGGGCCAAATCCAATACCATGTGATTTGAACCAGCATGGAATCAACCAACACAACCATGATTTTGCTCTTCTAACTTCACAAATGGCTTTTAACACCCTGCAATACCAAAATACTCCCAACGACAGTTAACTACCATTAATTGTCATTTACCCCAACAACAGTTAACTACCGTTCCAGATCGAGACCTACATACACACAGGAGTTAAAAAAATTGAAGAGCACCCCAACGCTGGTGCTTATCTCACAAAACCAACATGCACTTAACATAACACACACTTAACCAAGACTTCAGGAGTAACAAATCATAAAGAAGCAACTGTCATGTTTATTTAGAATAAAAAATAAATGTTACTTCAAATCTCAATTTTATTAAATTATTAGTGTTCGAGTAATTTAGATATGGACTCAAAAACTTACATTATGCTTGAAAACATTTAAACATAAATCCACTTTATTTTCAAACACAACTTTAACTAAATCATTTATACAAATCACGATTAACAATGTTCATCCAAAACAGACACTGAATTTATTTTCTCATTTTGCAAAATGATGTTGAGAAGCCTCCTTCCTTCCTACCAAGTTGGACAGTTTCAGGGGCGGATTTACCGCCCAGCTAGCCTGGGCACGCGCCCGGGCTCAACCCATACTCAGTGGCGGATTTCCTTGGGACCTATGGGAGGCATGACATCCACCAAGGTTTCTATATATATGGATTAGGCGTAATAATAACATTATGTTTCTGTTGGCGCAGTGGGAAGTTGGTTTGATTTTCTCACGGAGGTCGCGTGTTCAACTTCTCCATGTTCTTCTTCTTTTATGTTTCTGTTATATTTTTACGATTTTGTGCAAAAAAATGGTCCTGGACGGGAATCGAACAAACACATCCTTCTATGCAATCAATCAAAATCTGCCTCTGAACCAGTTAACAATTTTGATATATTTTACAAACAGCTAAATATATATTTCACAAACTTTTGGCACCCCCAAGAAAATAACTCAAGATCAGCCACTGCCCATACTTTCTTTGTATTGCTACAAGAAATTTAACTCCATAATTTTTTTTTTATTTTTTTTTTATTTAGCACACTATTGGCAGGTTATGTTTCATCTCTCTTGTTTCAAATTGTACTTTTATCGACAAAATGACGAGCCTCTTTTATGTGAATTTGCGGTCAAAATTTTGCCCAGGCTCGATATAATTCCTGGCTCCGCCACTGGACAGTTTATATGCCTTGAATGAATTCATCGTGCGTGGTATGGATTTTTGTGGTTGGATTTGGGTTTGGAGGATGAGCTAGTATGACTAATTTTATAAGACAAATTGATTTTGGAAGTTTACATAATCCAATGGCACTACAATTTTTTTTTTCTTTTCAATTTTGGTGTTCCTGTATATACAGGTCGAGAATGCAACGGCAGTTCGTTGAGAACGAACGGCAGTTAACAACGGTAGCTTAGAGTGTTTTGGTATACCAATCAAGTTGGAAGCTTGCATTTTTGATATCATATGTTTCTTAGAAACATATGGAAATGGCCAAAAAAACTTAACTGTAGTTAACTGCCGTCGGTTTTCTAGTTATAAGTCGCGGTAGTTAACTACCACTGAAGACATTTAAATATTTTCCATGTATTTTTAGGAAGTTTTTGAGGTCAGAAAATCAATTTTCATCAAGTTGACCTCCTATCTAAGTGTGCACCCGTGAATTTTGATGCATTCATTTTCGACGTCCTCTAGCAGCTGGAGTTTGTTTGAGTTTGTAGCATCACAACAATACCTACATCCAATATGATCAACAATAAAACCCCCTTAAGTTGGTGTTTAATAGCACCCACATTAGGTCCTTTTGCTAAACAAGCACCTCATTGTGGTGTCAGAAAAATGAGTGGGGGCCTATAGAAATCGGTAGTTTTATAAGCACTATATTTAATGAATCATAACCTATTTACAATGAAGTACACTACTTAATTTAAACAACAATTAATTTTTGTTATTGTGTCCAAAACGTTTCCAAATTTGCTCCACAAAGTTATATTAGAAGCAAGTCTCTTTTTCTTTTTAAGGGAGAAGCAAGTCATTTTGTTATCAATAATTATGTTACTTTATGTTTTATTATTATTATTGTTAGGTATAAACGCACTTTTATTCTCCCTATTATTACCAACTTGCAATTTTAGTCCCAAGGTTTGTTCTCGCAATTTTAGTCATCATTGAGTTATCATCAAATTTGAAATGGATAATGTTGACGTGACTATGAAATAATGTGTTCATGCCACTTGAAATTGATGATATGGCATATAGCTTTAATGAAATGATAATCTGTTCATGACACTTAGAATTGATGTGTACATTGATGCTAATGTGGCGGCCACATGGTCATTGACTCGGAGATTATGATGTGGTATAAAGCATTTAAATGTAAGGATAATAAAAAATATAAAAATTTGGACAGAGTTCAAACCCATGTTCCTTAAACTGTAAGGAAGGGAGAGAACCACTAGACTAATTTGCCACTTTTTAAGCAACTCGAAAACTAAACATATAACACAATGTTTAAAGTCATAGTATATTTGGTATTCGCAACGGCACCGGCAAGCTACTCTTCTCCGCATAAATGAGGAAAAACTAGATTTTGTATGTTTTTTTAATTTTAAATATATTAATTGTTATGTTAGTTTTTTCTCCTTATTAAAAAGTCCAAGAGAGCACCAGAAGCAACAACAAGTCTATACTCTAGGACCACAAGAAAGGAAGTCGATGCATCTCCAACCAAATTTTTAATGCATTAGGTATATGAATTTGTATATCTAACATTTTGACAATTCATAATAATGTGGAATTAAACACTCATTCTTTAACTCAACAATCTCTGTAGCTTTCAAATGACAAATTGCGAGTAAAGATACTTAGATTAGCAGTTTTGTTGTAAAATCTAGTCCTTGAAAATGTCAGGGCTTGATATGAGCTCTGTCAATTATTAAGTAATTAAATTTTACTTGAAGTAAATAAAATTTATTATAAAATTCAAAGGTGTAACTTATAGAATAAATGACTTATCCAAATGTACAAGTTCATGTGTGACGTGCTGCATCTCAATTATCCCTTGTGACTTTATATTTGGACAGAACACTAATAATTTTGTGTAGATGCAATTAAAATCACCAAAATACCTATATACTTTAATCATCCCCTTCTTCTCTATTCCTTTGGACAGCTCCAAAATATTTAACCAAAATGTCAGCTACAATAGGCACCAAGTCCTTACAAGGGACACTTTTCTTATACACCTCAGCTAAATGAGAATCACTTCCAATTCTCCCACCAAGGAAAATATCAACACCTTCAGTAGCCTTACCATTCTCATCCCTAGCCATACAACCCATAAAACCAATATCAGCAACCTGAACTTGACCACATGTGTTAGGACAACCAGTCCAATGCATTCTCACTGGTTTGCTCACAGCCACATGTCTCTCAACTTCTTCAGTTACTTTTAAAGCTCTTTGTTTTGTTTCAATTATTGCTTGGCCACAAAATTGGTTACCAGTGCATGCCACAAGTGTTTTCATTAGGATGGAAGGTTCTGGTGAGAATTTGTCTTTCAAAAGAGGTTCATTTAGCAATGCATCAAGTTTTGAGTTTTCTACATTTGGAATTATTATGTTTTGCTCTACGGTTAGCCTGAGTTCGCCGGAGCCATATTCATCGGCCAAACGAGCTAGCTCGTCCATCTCGTCTGCTTGGATTCTACCAACTGGAATGTGAATTCCAACATAGCTTAAACCTTCTTGTTTTTGTGGATGAACACCTAAGATGTCTCTTCTTTCCCATTGTTTTTGGACAAGTTCTTCTTTGGATGCTCTCTCTAGCTTCTTCTCTGGCATTCTTTTTTCCACCTCTGATCTGAATACTTCTATCCCCTGCATTTCACAAACACTTGTCACATCCAAGCCAAAGTGTAATTGAATGGTTCTCTTACTAGTGAATCAACAAATTTGAAAATTATCGATTGCGTTAGACGTTAGTCACACTTTTAGAGACTAAATTGATTGGTTCAAAATGAACTAATGGAATTTAGGATTTTTTATTTCATAGATTATTTTGAAAATTCATTAATTTCAAGAATCAAAATGTTGGACGCCTACAATTTGAACGAGTCCAAACATTTGAACTATTAGAGCATTCAAATCACATATATTTTATGTATGTGAGGTGTCATCTCAATGGTAAGAGTTTGACCTTCTATCATCAAGGGACAAAATTCAAATCCACTTAATTTTGAATTGTAAAATGGTCGTTAAAGTCACTTTAGTTAATAATATCTGAAGAAAAAAAGGTGGTAACTTACAAGTTCATCGATCAACCACATCATTCTGGTTTTTTGTCTATTCCCTCTGGTGCCGAGGTCTCTATAGGTCTCAAGGACAGCTTTACAAAGTGGGATAACATCATCTGCAGATACCCATGCATCAAGTGGAACTGCTTCAGCACATCGCTTGGGACTAAAGAAACCACCAACCAATAAGTTGAATCCAAATCGACCATCCTTATTAGCAGGCATGTAAGCAAGATCATTAATATGGGGATGCTCGAAAAGATCATGGGAACCTATCACACATACATTCCACTTCCTTGGCCTGCACATATTATCAAAAGGATTTAGAGGATACACACGGTCACGTAATGCTTGTAATGCAAGTAACTAACTACTAATATGACATAATGAGTGAAATATAAAGATGAGATAGTGTAGACTTACAAGTTTGTAATGGTTGGATTACCAAGTGAATTAGCAGTGATGAATTGAGATAACAAATTGGTGTATGGTCTTGTATCAACAATCTCATCAGGATCAATACCAGCAAGAGGGTTACCAACAGGGTTTCTCACATTGTCCATTCCACTCTGCAGACTTGTCAAGCCAACCTCTGCAAGGCCCTTAAGAATTTCTGGGACATCAGGTAACGTTACACCTCGTATTTGCCAGTTCTGTCTTGTTGTCACATCAGCACATCCATCTTTGCCATATTTTTTTATCACACTCGCCAAGTATCTTGTTTGAGCACTTGTTGTTACCCCGTTTGGAAGTTTTAGTCTCATCATAAATCTACCATCTGGTTTTCACAATGCAAATAAATTAATACAACATAGTTCATAGTTTTTTATTCTCACAGAGATTAACACCGAATTTCTATGTTTGGATTGACGGTGAGTTTGCAATATAGTCATGGTGTGCCGTATAATTTTGGTAAAAGTTACACAAAGAAGCTTTAACAGAATCATGGTGCCGTCGTGATTTTGCTAAACTGATGTCAATCCTAACTTACAATAAATTAGTCCAAATAACATAGGTAAAATTAATAAATTGAAAAAAAGTATTCATAAACCTAAAAACTGTTGTTCGTTATTACATTGTCGGTGAAAGCTAGTTTTTAAACAGATATCCAATGAGAATTCAGCATTTTGTGGTTGCTTTTAAATTTCGGTTATAAAGTAGACTTACGTGGCAATATCATGAATTCTCATTAGATTTTGGTGTATAACACTATCAGATAACTGTATTGACTCCCTCAAAAAAAAATATATATATTGACTAAAACCACATCTCCATTGAACTCTAGTTATATTTTAAACTATGTTCTTGAAATTAAATTGATTCCTTGAAATTTTACTCATATATTAAATTGGTCATCAAGTTTGTTGGTAAAACTCAAAATAACATCAAGCTAACATTAGGCTAAAATGAACATTCAGCTACAATCTCATAAATCATTTTGTCTACTTTTTAATTTCTAGACTATACACACTACAATTTTGGAAACAATAATGGAGTTTCACTCTATAAATGAAAGAGAATATTTAAGTCTACAAAAAACTAATGAACAAAACCAGAGTATGATGATAGAACTTTGAAGTATAAAAAGAAAGTAAAAAACTTACACTGATGTTTCCTCCTATGAAAAAGACCAAGCCATTTAAGTCTAACATCAATATCATCTTTAGTAAGTTTAGAGCTTTCAATCTCTTCAAGAGACATATTAGCCAAATCATTAATCCCACCTTCCATAAAAAGCTTCATAGGTTCTTTCTGAATCTTAACTTTTTCCTGAGGATTAATACCTCCTCTATACTCTTCCTTCAAAACCCAGTAACCATCTTTTTCCTCAACTCTAGGCTCCAACCTTGATGCATCAACTTGTGGTGTTGAAACAGGTGCAACTGATGGAGTTGCAGCAGATAGTAGCCATGTTTTTGGACGAGTGATGGATGGTGGAGTGAGGAAACGTACTGAAAAGGAAGACATTTTTGGTAGGAAAGAAGGAGAAGAGAGTAGAGTGTGTTTGGAATGAGTTTGTGATTGTGAGAAAGAGAAGTTTGGACATTTTTGTAGGATGAATTTGAGAGGAGGTGAGTGAAGAAGTGTGGACCTTACAAGTAAGCAAGAGTTTCTTTCTCAACTCCATCGTCCTTTGGTTGCAGCTAAGGGTCGCATTATAATACAGCAAGATTGTCATTACTTGTCATATAAACTATATATATGTAAAAGGCACATGTGGTGCGGTGTCAAAGTCAAATTAGATGATTAACTTCTTTCTACCCAAGTCTCCAACCCAATTTCTCAAGTTGTAGTATAACTTATGATTAATTACATTCATAAGATGATTAATAATATAAAATAAGTGGGTTGTCCGGGGTTCGAACCCCGGCCCCTGCATATAATATGCATTATCCTTTACCAAGTGAGCTAAGCTCACGTGGACTCTTTGATGTCTAATTTATCATTATTATAAAAGGAATAAGAAGCCAAGATGAAATTGAACTATCAAAGTGACCACTCCCGAACGTCATGTTTAAAACTGGGGCATGATTGTTTGGTACTTGAACCATTTGTTAGTGAGATGTATGACTCAATCTCACTCACAAACATATCATTATTAATAAAAAAATCATGCATAAGTTATTAAAATATTGGGATTGTTCAATGTTTGCCTCTCTTAGATTTTAAATTACACTAGTCGCCGCATAAATCAGAATGGAAACCAAACCACACATAGACACAGGTCATGCCCCCAAGTGGATTGGTCCAGCACACGGATAACATAAACTTTATGGGTTTCCAAGAGTCAAATTATGCTTTGTCTCTAGTCACCACATCTGAATCAAATGGTGAATGAGTACTGTAAAGGGAAACTTGCATCGCCAAAGAGAAAAGAAAGAAAAAAAATTGAAGTTTGTCCACCGAAATTGACACCGGAAAAAATCGAACCCAAGACCTTAAAGCACACTCTTAGATCACAAGCATACCATCAGTCCAATCCAAATGGGTTCTAGAGAGAAGAAAAAAAATGTTATTTTTTGTTTCAGTTGTAGCGGTCCCAGAATGAATTGGGATCCCCCCTAAAAAGTTTTGGTAGTAAAACAAAAACACTAAATAAAATGATATCATTTTATTCACTGTGTTACTAAATAAAATGATATCATTTTATTCACTGTGTTTTGTTTCTTCTACTGAAACTTTCCGGTGACCAAAGAGGATCCTAACCGTCCGAAATTAGAAAAGCACGGCCTATGATGTTATATAATATTTTCTTTCTTTTATTTTCATTCTACATTCAAACGAAACATGTATTCTTTGTGGGTGAAAAGATAAGGTGTTTCTACTAATAAAGTAAAAAAAACCAAAGTATACAACCACTATCTTGTTGTCCATCTTATAACTGTGTCTGGATATAATCAAGTAAAAACACTATAACCCAAAATTAAATATGCACATTCAGTTCTCTTACAAAAAGGGGTTTAGGTATGGTTGAAGTCATGTATATTTTCTGAATGTACATCCCCAATGAGTCGGCCAAAGTAGGGTAGGCATTACAAAGCCATGCCAACTCCATGGTCATACTCATTCCTAAAACTTCATTCTCTCATTTAAGTGAAAGTGCTATTGCTACGTGATCATGTAAATTGTAGGTAGCTCAACATATGCTACACAAAAATGACTTCAAACTTGGCACAAGGATTGCTTTCCAAGTGACTTCTGAAATCAACATCCCCGTTGAACTGGAAGG
>Ga0099826_10000187_pt1 | contig 26148 bp, 11 predicted proteins | sample Mtrugardesep15_FD_76830 | JGI IMG/M metagenome (GOLD analysis project Ga0099826, IMG submission 76830) | Root nodule microbial communities of legume samples collected from California, USA - M. trunc garden sep15 | ecosystem: Host-associated > Plants > Roots > Nodule | place: USA: California... | reverse complement strand
AGGAAAAGTGAGATTGATCCTGAAACCTTATGGGGAGCAGATAAAAAAAGGAAAATAAGGGGCAGGGTGGAGCTTAAAAATGTATTCTTTTCCTATCCATCTAGACCTGAGCAAATGGTATTCCAGGGTCTGAATCTCAAAGTTGAGGCTGGACGAACGGTGGCACTTGTAGGGCACAGTGGTTGCGGTAAATCCACTATCATTGGTCTGATTGAAAGGTTTTATGATCCCATCAAGGGAACGGTATGCATAGATGAACAAGACATCAAGACCTATAACTTAAGAATGTTGAGGTCACATATCGCTTTAGTAAGTCAGGAACCAACCCTTTTTAGTGGAACCATTCGGGAAAACATCGCATATGGAAAAGAAAACGCAACTGAATCTGAGATAAGAAGGGCTGCTACCGTTGCTAATGCTCATGAATTCATAAGGTACAAAAATAAAAACAAAATTTTTCTTCTTGAATCATTTTTTCTTCTTTTTTCATCTTGGTACTAACATTTTATTTGTGTTATTGGTGTTTGTCTTGGCAGTGGAATGAATGAAGGGTATGAGACACACTGTGGAGAAAGAGGAGTTCAGTTATCAGGAGGACAGAAACAAAGAATAGCCTTAGCCAGAGCTATACTAAAGAATCCAGCAATTCTTCTTCTGGATGAAGCTACAAGTGCACTTGATAGTGCATCAGAGGTTTTAGTCCAAGAAGCGCTTGAGAAAATAATGGTTGGAAGAACATGTATAGCAGTGGCACATAGGCTATCAACAATACAGAATTCAAACTCCATTGCCGTGATTAAGAATGGGAAAGTTGTGGAACAAGGGTCACATAATGAATTGATTTCTCTAGGTAGAAATGGAGCTTATCATTCTCTTGTTAAACTTCAACATGGTAGCTCCCCTAGGTGAATCAACCTAGAACTAGTAGTTGTAAAATATTATAGACTTTTTTGTTTCACAATAATCTACATGTAATCATAAAATATATGAAATTCAAGCATGCAAAGGATGCACCATCTAAAAATATATTGAATTTTTCTTTTTTAACCCACCGGTTTGTAAAAGAAGGAATCGTGGTAATTTGGAGTTCGGTTATATGTCTGGTTCAAGATTGTTCCAACCAAAATTCAATCTCAGATTCTTCTTATGATCCGTCTTTAACCAGATCTCGTTAATCACTCGATTAAAATACATTGAGAAGTAAAATAATTTTTTAATAAAAAAATTAAAAAATTAAAATAAAGCACATCAGTCAAGTCAAGTAAAAGCACTAAGAACCAAGAGAGAAACAAAAGTTCCAGAAAGAGCAACCCATAATCCACGAACCGGGGCAGCTTCTGACCCGATCCGAACTGGAGCATTACCAAGCCTGATCCCTTTAGGATTCACCTTCTGACCTGAACTGACAGTAACTTCCACATTTGCCCCTCCAGACAAACGGTGTCGTTTAGTATATACAAACAGAATCTTATACTTAACGCGTGTGACAAACTCCACCCTTAAGAAAACACTTCCTTGCACTGTACGGTTCACTCCACCACCACGCGCCTCGGCAGAACCCCATTTCTCAGCGGTTTTACCATGTCCTTGGTAGAAACCGTCGAGAGTGGAGTTAGCTAGTGGACGCGTAGTGTTGACATCAAGGAAGAGCGCGAATGTAAGACGAGTGGCATCGTAGTATACACCTTTGTCTTTGTTTTGGTTTGCGAGTTTGAGGTTGAAGATGATAGTGTTGTTGTTGTTGGAGTGTTTGTGAATGGTTGAAGTGAGTGTTTTGTTGAAAGAAGGAAGGTAGAGTGATTGAATGAAGCATTTTGGTTGTTGAGTTCTTAGTGTGAGCCACAGGAAGAGGATGGCGAGGCCTGTGCTGGTGATGAAGCTTGTGCAGCAGGTGCAGCAGTTGATGCGGGGTTCCTGCGCGGGCCGCACCATCTACAGTGGTTGGTTGGTTAGTGGTGATGGATATTCAAAGATAGAAGATGAATGATGAAGAAGAATAACAAGAAGAAGAAGTGAACAATTATTTTTGCTTTTGCTTTTGCTTTTGCTTTTTGGTGTGTCTTTTTCTCTTGTAATGGTTTTGGAATATGAAATGTGTCCTTTACAAGTTTGTTGATTTTTCTTTTCTTCTTTTAAGGATGTGGATGGATGGATTCATTTTAAAAATAATGATTAGATCAATCATTTTTGTTATATCAAACTAGTTGCTCACGGGTCAGTCTCAATATTCGGTTGAGGCTTAAGTAAGAAATATTAATTTGAACTTAACGTATGTTTCGATCATGGTATCACGGTCAATATTTTAGAATTACGGTGATTCATTATAATTTTGTAGAAATTACAATTTTTAGAAATTTTTACAGTGATTTTGACGTATTTAGTGAGCATTCGAGATTTTAATATTTAAGTTAACCACACGTCTATAATTGTTAATGATACTAATTGCATAGCTAATAACTCTTTTTTTTTTCTCAAAAAAAATAACTCTGTTTTTTCTTTCTTTCTATAGGCGCAGTCTAGTAGCTAGAAATTTATCCTTAGTTGTTTTTGTTTTGTTTATATTAGCTTAAATATTTGTATTTATAAAAAGGAAAATGCTAACATTTATCTTTGGATATTTGTTAAAGTATTGAAGATAGAAATTTTATAATTTCACTAGCAGTGTGTCTGTCTTTCTACCATTTTTATATTGCTAACATTTGTAAATTATGAATAATATTTTTTTATGAAATTTTGATTTTGATTAATTTTTTTAGGTGATTAAAAGCATATATATAGTTTTTTTTTTACAAAAATAAATGATATTCATTCATTCAAATCGATAGAGTACATCAATACAATACAAATTCAAAGTCGCTAAAAACAAAAAAGATGAATTAATTTGCAAACAAATTCACATCATTCAAAGTGTAAATATAAATGTTTATGACTTTCAAATTATAACAAACCTAACAAACCACCGTGTTTATATATTTCAATAACGCAAAAAATATAACAAATATAATATAAATTCTTATATTTTCTAATGACTTCTTCTATAAACAATATTATATGGCACTGAAAAAACACAATCAACATTATTAAAAAAATTATTATAAAAAAATTTGTTTAAGGATATAATTTGGATAATGAAAAGTCATTCGAAAATATCTTATTCTTTTTATATACAGAATAGATATAATTAAGATAATGAGAAAATCATCCCAAAATCCCTTATTTTTCTTAGACTTAACATATGATTGATTTTATTACAAACCACGTGTGTTCAATTTGCTAAAAAAATAAAAGACATAACAAGACAACATCGGTGTTTGATTTATAAAACTATTTTTAGAACACGGCAATTTGAAGGCAAGAAACAAACAAAAAAAAGAAATATTTGTCCTCACTAAATCACATCACAATTTTTTGTCCATCATACTAGTTATCTAAAATACAAAAAAAAAAAACTTGTCCATCAATAATAATATAAGACCAAAATTATTTAGTACCATAAATATTTATCGTGTGTTGTTTTGTCTTGTGTTGTGTTGTTTTGTTTTGTCCGATACACAACGTCCTAGAGGTTTACACCAAATAAACATTATATTAAAAATTTTATTTGAGGGAAACATTATATTAAAAATTGTGTATTCTTTTTAAAAAGACAAATTAATTTTTTTTTTAAGACATAATTATGAGTATTTATGAATTTCTTGGGGCACAAGTTAACTAGCTCCAGTCTACATATACCTTGAAGTTGGGTTGACCTATTCCTACAAAATCGCATTCTCAGAACGAGTTCATCATCATCTTCTTCTTCACTTCGTTGTGGAGTTAAGATGCGCGCCACTACTACCAAAAAACTATGTACACTCAGCTACTATTTCCGTTCACATTTACACAACAATCCCACCAAAAACTTTTCCTCACTTTCATATCAACAAATCCAACAGCACCATTTAGATTCTATTTTCAACCCTTCTCCCCAAGGTACCTAAAACACTTAAAGTTTCAATTTTTATCCCTGCCCACTTTTTCATTTTTGCTTAGTTTTATATCTAGTTGTTAATGTTATTGTATTAATGGGTTTTTGTTTACCTTTTGCTGCAGAGGATTTATCTGATATATTGCTTGTTAAGTGTTTGTGAAATTCACTGTGAGACTGAAAGCCTTGTTTTTTTACTGTGGGATGAGGAGCAGAGTGGAGTGTTTGAATGTGTTTATGGTTTTTGTTGTTATGTTAGTTATTGATGTTTCGCTTTGTAGGCAAAGCTCATCCGGTAAAGAAGCTTGGTTACGACGAAGTTGATGCTGAAGAAAAAGAGAGGAGCATACCAGAGGTACTAGATTCTCATAATTTTGCTTCGTTAGGGAATGGGAAAGCACGTGAGAGGAAAGAAATGTTCGAAGACACTCGTAGGGTACGAGCTGATAGGATATTCAAAATGGTTGCGAGAAATCTAGGAACAACTGCTACGGATTATGTGCTTGACTGCTTGAGTCCAGAACTAGATCTGAAAGAGTACAATAAGTCGATCCAATCGTGCATAAAGAAGGCTAGGGAGACTGATGATGAAAACGTTTCTACAGAAGAAATGAGTAAGAGTTATCACCTTTTAAAATCAATGAGCGAAAACGGGTTTCAGCTAGAAGAGCAAACTTGTCGTCCAATTCTTGAGTATATAATTGACATGGGTCTTGTTCAAGAATTTCAACTTTTTAATGATTTTATCAAAGCTTGTAACCCCGGTTCAATTTCACGATTGGGTTACTATGAAATGTTGTTGTGGATAAGGGTTAACAACGAAGAAAAGATCCGGGATATATGTCAATATATTACTTTTGAAGAGAGTAGAGACACTTCTGCTCTACGAGGTACGCGTATCTGTTTTTCATGTCAATTCATTTTTATGATTTTGTTTCATTCAACCTATGTACGTACATCCACTGCATAGTTTTAGCAGTATCATTATTAACATGTGACCATTCCATGGGTTCCTATATTTTTTGTGCACCAATACATGATGGTTTTCATTTGATGTGCTACATAGCATGTAGTGGGAATACTAACTAAGTGAGACGTTCTATGTGGTCAGATAAATACATCAGATACAAAAGTTATATGGCATTGCAGTGCAATTAACTTTTTTTTTTCTTCTACTTTTATTTGATGTCTTGCCTTTATTAGAAGAGAAAATTACACTTACCTCCCTTGAGGTTTTCCTAAACGACATATAGACCTCCTCTAGTTTTAAAAAACATGTACCTCCCCTATGCGATTTAACGCCGTCTAGCATGAAGCTCCTGGTTTCTCTCTTAACAATTCTTATCTCCCCTTACATCATCTCTCATATAGTGTGACCATTGTCAATTATCATATTCCCTTTGACTAACTCCATTATGTATAAAAAAAAAATACTACACCACTAGTTTACCCATCTGATACCCTTTTAAACCTATCTCTAATCATCAAAATCAAATAGCAGTGGCAACTGGATAATCCCTAATAATAAATATACATATTTTATCCTCTCTACTAGGGGAAGAGGTTGTAAATGTTTGATGAACTGTGCCCTGACAATATTAGATTAATCCTCCTTTAGAAAAAGGACGACAGTGAATTTGATTTCGAGAGAACTCTTTCCCAATTTGTTAACAGAGATGAAGAAGCAAAAAAACATGCCGCCAATAGTTGTCACTGCTGCGAACAACAATTGTTACTTTTAGCTCCTATGGAAGAAGCAAATATCTAATCCTAAATTGCTACTTCTGTTTATTGTGTGAGCACTCTGACTTAAGTTTTTGTTGACAGAGCACTAACGACCGTAACAAAGAAGGGAGGTCCTTGTCACTTTAAAAAACAAATAAGGGAGGTCAATGTTCAATTTTAAACTAGAGGGGGTCTTTGTGCTATTTAAAGAAACCTCAAGGGAGGTCAATGTAATTATCCCTTATTAGAAACATGATAAGAAAACAGAATTCATACTAAATTGGATTCCAAGTACATTGCTGGCATCATGCTCTTCGGTAATAGAAGTTATTGTGCCAGGCCATGGAGTTCACAACTCACTGCATGTGGTAATTATGAACAAAATTCTTCTGGAAACTTAGATGTATTCAATCTTGTTGCAGAAAATTACTTATTAGCTCTTTCTGAAAGTGGTCGCATTCTGGACGTGTTGAAAAATATAGACATGGAAAAGCATACATCGGCAAAATCTGTATCAAATATATTCCAATTGTTAGGAAGGCTACTGCTGGAATCAGATGCAGAGAATTTACTTCTGGATTTGACCGTGCACGGTATGTTTGTGATATTGTTTTCTTATTTAAGCTACTCCGTAGATGGTTATAGAGGTGGTAAACTGCTCTGTTTTTGAAGAAAAAAAAACATTTTTATGTCTTTCTTTTATCCCTAAAATTCTGTCTCCTTTATGTTTATAATGTATTTGCCGTCTGTCTAGATTTGGAAATAACGTTATTACATAGAACTTTTACATGCAATTTTTGTTCTATTGTATAGTCTACATTATAAAACGCTAGCACTCATAAGTTTCTGTTTTCAGAGCTTAGAATCTTCGCAAAGGTAATTACATTAAGAATTATGCTTGCAACACACTCTCTAAACCAATATATTCCGTAGCCAAAAAGTAATTGATTTTTAACCTAGAGGAAAATCAATATGTTCCATAACCCGTGTTCAATTCTAACTGCCAAATGGAGTCTGCTGTAAATTAAGACTCTAAAAATTTATTTTGTAGCATTGCTGAATAAGTTGGCAGTGAATGCCTTATATTCTTATTCCAACGCTTTATTGTGATTGTTAGTGCACTAAATTAGGTTCTTCTAATTCTTTTGAACATGTTTATCTGAAGTATTAATGGATGGTATAAACCTGTTATCCTTCAGAAGGCCTAAGTATTACCTTCTATAATTTTGTTCCCTCAGTGTATATTACTGACAAATTCTTATGCGATGCAGATTACGATGCAGATAATATTTCAAACTTCATTGCTAGTTATGCAGTTAGCATTCCAAATTTAGCGGTGAGGAACTTCTCATGAATGCTGATGGTAAACAAACACCCTTGATGATATGTGATACTGGGAGGCAATTCTGCCTGTCTAAAGTTTGCTTTCTTGTACATCACAAAATTTGTACAAATCTAAAGATTTTGAAGAATTTCAGATATGCCTCTGTCCATTGTACACGATTCAAAACCAAAAATTAACATTTCCCATCTCAAAACAAGTTTTATAATGTGTGCATTTAAAATATTTCAATGTTGATTTTTCCCTTTTTTGACTACCGGCAAAAAAGTGATACTAAAGCAAGGCACAGGTGCCTAGGTAGATAATATTACCTTTAGACATGATAGCTTAATAGGCCAACATAAAATGTATGCTGCTTTTTTTATCGAATTTATTATTTTGTAGAACTATTTACTGAAAGTGTTGGGAGATACACTACTCTGTATCTTCAAATAGTAGGCATACTGGAAAGGATGGAGTGTAGTTGCAAGAGGTTTTCTTACCAGCCAAATTGAAAAATGGAGAAGAATTCAATTTGTTTAAACAAATTATGGACTATGTTTTATTAATTGAATGAAATTGGCCCCGAAATTTGTGAATTTCTCCACAAGACTTGTGGCCTATTTTGTCAATGATTGGTATATATTTTCTTATATAACTTGTAATTTAATGTTCATGACTTACTTTATATCCTTATTATTGATCGTCGAAGGCAAAAAATCCACCATTTCCGACATAAAATTCCTTAGCGCTGTCATCCTTCACAAATTTGTCACAGCAGTTGTAAAAATATCTGCCACCGCAACCTGCGGCATGGCTTCTATTTGACAACCACACTTCTTATATAATAGTAACACACGGTGAAACTATTTTTATTTCTTGTGAAGTGTGAGCACAGTTAAGAGATGTCGGCAAGTTTTGTTTTCAGTACATTCGATAAGGCATAATCTTTTCCCACAGTAGTTGTTTGTTACAAATTTTTTTTCTTTGGTGTTTTCTTATATGAATTTTCGGTAATCTGAAGGTTGAGGACATGATCTTAAAAATCGAAAACTTGCACAGTGTATTGGAAGTTTTTCCTTCATCCTCAACGTATGAAAATATCGTTTTGTACTGGTGTGGTATGCATAAGGTATAATTTTCTCCTTCATTCATTCTCATATTGTGGTTATAAAAAAATTGTATAATTTTCTCCTTCATTCATTCTCATATTGTGGTTATGAAATAATTGGTATGAACTCATCCAAGAGAAGGAAAATGATAACAAGATGAGTGCTCCCCTTTCAGAGCCCCCACAGAACACTCAAACCCTGCTTCAGGGTTTCTGGCACTCATTACGAGCCTTACCAGTCCAAGAAACTAACTTTTATACAATTGGAAGCAGTAATTAATTCATTTATTTTTTTTATATTAAATTTTATCAAAATAATTTATTATTTCTAGTCTGCAATAATATTTTAGAATGACTAGCATCTCCCTGTCCACTTGCATTTGTAGGCTTGACTAATCTCATGGATTTCTATTTGTAAGAAAACAACAAAAAGAAAGCAAAGTGACATCACCCAATATTGTATGCTCAGCAATCTAATGCTAGGACACACCAAGCCATTTTCTAGAAGAAAGTGGTTTCATGGGGGACATAATGAGTTAGTTAGTGAGTTGTCATATGAGGTCATGTGATTCCATTAGAGTGAGGGTGTGATATGCGGATAAGGCGTGTGATGGTATTCAGACTTGTGAAAGGAACTGGTTAGGAAAATTATTCTCTGGTAGGAGCCATAGAGCTCTATTAAGAGTCTTTGACTCTGTTTTTTCATTTACTGTTCCTTCGTTTTAGAGCTTATCTTTACCATTCAATAATATTCAGATTTTACCTTATTTGATTTTGTGGGTTCTATCAATGATCCGATCTGCTGGATTATCGAGAGGAGCTAGCTGAGTCGCGATCTCGCTCATGACACTGGGGATGTCTGAACTGAACGGTTGGATGTGAGAATCACCGCATGCGCATAGATCCTGTGGCGACACTACCGCGGCGAGCCCCGCGCCTGAACCGCTGAATCTAGGAGATTCTGTCGGGACATGAGAAACTGAACATGTAGGAGAGGGAAGTTGCAAGAGGGTCAGAACAAGCCATTGTCAACCTCGAAGCTTCCAGGCACCGTTACGACTACCAGGGAGTGGCTGAGTCTGACGTCATTGTCACTGGTGCAAACGGAGGCATACGCTGCTTGCGAGGAAGAAGACAGATTGACGGAGAAAGGAGTGTGTTCCGTGAGTTAGGTCCAAATCTTGACCTAATGGGCCGAGCCCGTATTTGGTTTAACTTCTTGAGGGTGGTATCTAGTATTTAGGCTGGAGTTAAGCTACTGGTTTTGGCCTGCTAGTAGCCTAAGTTTTGTGATAAGCCTACTATCCTTTTACAAGAGAATAAAAAGGAATGCTTATTGCCTCTGATGTATCTCCAGTTTCTCAAAAGACAAGGTCAGTTCTTGAGGACAAGGTTGTTTATGAGACGGTGGCATTGATAGGACATCTATGCATATTCTAGAAGAAAGTGGGACCATGGGGGGGAGAGAGTGAGTTTGTTAGCAAGGCTTCAAAAGAGGTATATGATTCTATTAGATAAAGGGTAATATATATGGATAGGCTCGTGTGTAAGGGTATTCAGACTTGTGTAAGGAATTGGTTAGGAGAATTATTCTCTGGTAAGAACCATTGAGCTCTGCTAGGAGTTTTTGACTTTGGTTTAACTTTTCATTTGCCATTCCTTTGTTGTAGAGCCTCTGAGCTCATCTTTACCATTCAATAATATACAAATTTACCTTATTTAAATTTGTAATTGAAGACATCACCGCACTATTGCACTATTGTCATACATTTAAATTTTACAAGGACCCCACCCTACATAAAAGTGCATTATTGTGATGCTTGATTTCTATGCAATAAGTATTTTTTGTTTATGTTTTCACACGCCTTTGGGCTCTGACTAAACTGGAAACTACATTTCATTTTATAAAAAACTTTTAATGCTGGTGGATGTAGCTCTTGATATTGTTGATAAAATCTGTGAAACTTTTCACTAAATGAATATTGTATTTACTTTCATAACGCAGTTTGTACGTGCATACATGATGGTTAATGAATTGCAGAAAATGAATTTAGAACCTACGACAGCCATGTACAATGCAATACTGGCAGGATATTTTCACGAGGTATCATCGTTGGATTTTGTAGATGCCTATTCTTGCTCAGATTTTCAACTATTTCTCGAACTAGACAATAATGTTTTGCTTTAACTTCGAATATAATGTGACAAGTTTTTCCATTTCCATCATTAAGTTCAAATAACCTCTCGACTTGCATGTCTAGACTCTAGAGACTTCCTAAAGTAGATTGCATAGACATTTTTTCTCTCATAAGCATGATATTTATATATATGGATTAATAAATAATAGTACATACAGGTATGAATAAACCAAGCTTCTGTCTTAACCCCAAACTTGAAAATTGGAGATATCGGTTGTTTGTTGAACAAGGGATTAAGCATGTCATCCATTTGCAGCGCTTTGATCTGACTTGAATGTAATTTCTTCATCTGGTCTGATTGCTATTTTGGAAGTGTTTATTCTAAATTGGTTCTGAAAATAAGACCACTGCCTGAAACACCAGGGCTATTACTGTTGTGAAGATAGACAGTGTTCCTATCATTGCTCTTAAATAGAAGTCAAAATTTAGATGAATTTCATAAGAATTGGATCAAATCAAACCATGACTTACAAAGAAATGAGTTGTCCAATAAAGACATGAAACTGGATTTCTTCCCACACTCCTTCAACAAAAAGGTCATACCTACGTAGTGAGGATGGATTTTTTTCTTCAAACTACTTAATTACGCATGTATGTCAGGTGAGGACCTGCAGTGCAAATTACGACACTCTTTTGAAGAACAGGGAATGCTTGACAACTTTCCTGCATTTAGGAAGTAACAAGATCATGACATTAGTATAGTTTTCATATACGCTAATACTAAAAAGGATAGGTTCTATACGATATGATGCAAGTCATAAATAAATAACATAGGTGATTACATCTTAAGCTTGGAAGGTAGCTGTCAGCAAGTTCTTGCTCAATGTTGACTCTAGTGGCTGCTTGTGTAAATGTACATTTAACACCTTGTATTGTATTTGTAGAAATTAGGCAGGGTCATTTTTCGCAACATATCTTGTTCTATAGGATTATTCACTTCGAAATTATATTAATATAGTTTCTACATGTGACGTCTTAGTAAGAATATGGCTGTCAACAATGGTTCAATTATCATTAGGGTGTTTTCAATTGGGGATCTGCAGAAGGATCGCATTGTTCTTCTGAGTATATTTACTTTTGTCCCTCCATTTTTAATTGGACTGTGGGGATTATTTGTTTAATTATCTTATATACTTCTTTCTCTTAATGATTTTTCGGTTAATAAAAAAGCATTTAGATGAATATATATGGAATCTGTGTAAAACTATTCATTCATTTTCTCACCTTTTCCGAAAGTGTAGAAAGGCCTCAGTGGTGGGTTGAGGGTCCTCAAACACATGCAAGATGCCAACGTAATGCCTGATTCACAGACTTTTCACTATTTGGTTGGCTATTGTGAAAAGGAAGACGATATAAATAAGGTAAGTTGAGATGAATAGTTCCATATATTCAGACTTTCAACTATTTGGTCGTGTAGTTTTCAATCAAGTATTATTTTCGCTTTGTCATCTGTAATTTTTAATGTCGACATGGTCTACATGATTATACTTCTTGGAAATGGGTGTTTCGTGTTGGTAAGCCTGTGAGTAGTGTGTATATTCATTGTGTAGGTTAGTCAAATCATATTATTTCAACAATTGTGAAATTTTAATTATTACTCTTATATATTGAGCTTTAATTCAATCTAAAAGCTAGCTGAAGGGGCAATGATTTCCCAAACTTAATAAGGATTAATTTTTCCACATCCCTAGTTGATATGGATTTCAATTCTAGGTCTCCAAATGCTCATGATATTTTCTGTAAATAGAAATTTCGAGTGTAAGATTTGATGTGTCAATAATTGAGTTGCTAATTGGATTATTTTCTTGTAGTATTATGAAGAACTGATGCAATCTGGAATCCGTCCTTATTTTATGTCCCTTATTAGAGATGCAGCAGCTTGCTGGGAAATGGAGAAGGCAAAAGAGGTATAGGTTCAAGAAGGAAGATGCATTGTATAAGCTTTGAATAGCTAGCTGACCAAACTAGCATATTGATATTGATGAGTAGCTAGATGTAGATGTTTACAATGACTTCCATCAATTTTTATACGACTGAGTTTGTGTAACCATAACTAACTTCTGAACTGGACGGCCCTAGGATAGACTTTTGAAGTCCTTTTTGGGATGAAATGCGGAAATTTTATGCGAAAGTTTGAAGCAATAACAAGATTTCTCTTCTATTGTAAATAAATCTGGGAACATTTGTACTCTGCTTTAAGTTCTGCTTCAGTTTTCTAACGCCAGCTGCAGCTACGTACTAGGTCATAATTAGTTATCTCTTCTAACCATAAATATTCTATCTTTTTTATTCTAGATAACTAATGTCCGTGCCTTCCTTTCTCAGACTATATTTCATAAAATTAGACATCATCACCAATCCAATTTCACATATTCATCAAAAGATCTAATTTATTTACCAAAAACATGAAAACAAAGATAGAAATATGAGCTTCAAGTGGCTATTCATTCTAGTTTGGACAATATATGTTTACGATGGACTATCTATTTGGACAAAACCTGTTTTTTTCTCCTATCCTTAATCAGCTTAGGTATTATGAACTGTGAATATGCTAATGCTCAACATGGAGGAAATTGTTAATGCCAATGTGTAACTGACTTTGTGTTATTATTAATACTATGGTTAGTGTTTTGGTACATTTGATGGTCTGTAATAAAATCTTAAATGTTGTGTTGTGATGGGTTGATTTGTTTTTTTGTTCTGACTAATGTGACGTGTATTAATTAAAATACTATTCTTATTTTTGCTGTATTGGGTTGAAATCCCCCTCACCCTACCCCCTCCACCTCTCAAAATTCCAGAAATATCCATGTTTTGATTTTAAATTCAGAGCGTGGTTTTGTGTTTAGATGAAATGCATTCTTCATCATTTTCAACACCACGGTTTCTTTGAATGATCAGGGACGAATCAAATTTGCTTGGACAACATCAAGAAAACTCACCAGGCGTGTAACTTGATCGGTCTCATGGAATTATATTGACCAAATATAAAGGACATGATTATCACATTGTCGTCGTTTTGAATTTCATCTTGGTAAACTGGACATGTTCATTTGAACCAATTAACGGACGATAATACTTAATATTGACCACCCTTCTTGTATCGTCGTAGCTAAGGAGATGATTTAGTTGGTCCTTCAAATCACACAATGTAACATCATCATTGATCATAAGCAAATTAAGTTTGTCGTTGTTGTAAACTGCAACTAGTTAGAATTATTTTCGATCGGGTAATCTATTTTGTGGTGTGAATGATAATGAACCAAACACACTAATTTATGTGCCTTGTAGACCACAAAAATTGACGATGCATTGTATAACACACTCATTCGAACATGTATTTCTTACGTTTGGATTGTAGAATCATCAATACGATAATATTTTAAATCCTTTTGATAAAATAAGTTTCAGTTTATGAAGAAGAATCTAAAAATTCACTTCATTAAAGAAATGATTGTTAGTGATCCTCTGGTAAAAATAATTTCATTCTCTTCAAGTTAACTTAGAGATTTTTTCCATGATAAATCTTCAAAATGTCGATGGTAAAAAGATAATGACTTTTTGCCCTTTGGGATAGCATAATGATATTACTCTAGAATGAAAATGATCATCTGATCAATATATGTCTAAGTAGTAATTGATTCACCTCCTTCTATAAAAAAAGGTTCACTCGAAATAAAAATTACTAGCGTAAATGATATGTGTTAACTACGGTTTTTTTTGAGGAAATGTGTTAAGTAAGGGTTAATTTTTCGTTAAAAAATATAGATTGTTTTGGACTATTATAAATTATTTTTATTTTATTATTGTTTCATCAATGAATATATCTTATTGTAAAAAAGATGACAAACGTGATATTTTCTTATCAACATTTAAAATATAACCAAAAATACTAAAATATTTTAGTTTCATACATTGTGAAGAACAAATTCTATAAAACGATTATTAGCGTCGGTGTGTCACTTTAAATAATCATTTTTTTCAACAAACCAAAATGAGATATATTACCATAAAAAGTATTATATCTAGGACGAGAGTGTCAGAACCGAACACAAAGTTACAAAACACTAGTTAAAACAACGAAAGAATAAGAGTACAAAAATTAAGCAATGCCCAGACAGATAAGAGGGTTAAACCATCAGGTATGACAATCATATACAAAAAAACACTTTTTTTTAGTCAAGTAGCCTAGTGGCTAGAGCTCACACAATTTAATTATGGAGAAGTGGGGTGTCCGAGGTTCGAACCCCGACCCCTGCATATAATATGTAATATTCCTACCAACTGAGCTAAATTCACGAGGATAAAAGACAAATTTTCTACGTTTAAATAATCATGACTTCTCTATTTCCCAATTTAGTAAAAATATATAACATAAAGATCTTGAAATTAAATTGAAAAACAAGTTTAAAAGTATTAATATATTTTCGTAGAGATACATATATATTTTTAATTAAAATGTTCCCGTTTGTGATCTACTTATTCTTATATTTTTATTCAGATATTAACGTATATTTGTCTAGAATAATCCATTTAGATGTTTATTATATTAGTTAAGTGAAAATAAAAAATAAGAAAAAAGTATATATTTGGAATATCATTTCCTTAAAGAAAAAAATGTACATGTTTGAAATATCACATAGAAGAATAATGCTGGTTATCGCGACGGATAAACTAGCGAAATTCTCACGACGAGCTAATTTCAACTAAATATATTTTTTCTTAATTACAAGCATACCCTCCCTTGTATTGTGGAAGGAGCAAAATTATATGTTGTAAACGTGTCGTGATTCCGTCGGGACGAAATCTATCACGAGCTACAACAGTGCTGTTTCACATAAAGCTGAAAATTAATATACATGTTTGAACGACTTTTTTTTTTCTTCAAGTAACCTATTGACTAAAAAGTCCCTCTTAAAATAAATAACTTATGAATTTGGGTTTAAATATCGATCTTTGCATATATAATATAATGTTCTTAACAACAAAGAAATCTCATAAGGATGTACGCAGACCACTTTTAGAGACGATTAAACCAATTATTTTTTAGGAATAATTATAGAAGGAAATAATTACTTGACAAAAAAAAGAAGAAGGAAACAATTAAACATGATTAAGGAGGATATGTTACCCCTTAATGAGACTAACACAATACATCATATCAAACTTTCAAAATGATAGCTCAAGCTCAAACTTGAAAAATAAACATATATTTATCCGTGCCTTGTAAAGCAAGTGACGCAGTAAAACTTTTATTTACAGTAAAAGTGAATGCCATTGAGATCAGCAGCCATGCACGCAAGAAAACTATGCACTCTCAGCTCCTATTTCCGTTCACATTTTCGCAACAAAACATCACTTCCATATCAAAATACCCATTTTCATTCTCATTCCAACTCTGTTGATCATGCAGACCATTATTTTGCTCTTAATAGTATACTGTGCAGTAAGTGTTTGTGAAATTTACTACGAGAGTGGAAGTCTTGTTTTTTTAGTGTACGATGATGATAAGAGTGGAGAATTTGAATGTGTTTTTGATTTTTGTTGTTATCTTATGTTAATTAGTATTGTTTCTTTCTGTAGCCTCTTCTGCAGAGAAGGTTGATTGTGAGGGAGTTGACGACGAAGAAAAAGAGAAAAGGGTTGTGGACATACCGCAGATACGGAATGAACCGTCTCGTGAGAGGAAACACAAATGGATTTTCAAAGACACTGGTGGTGAACGATCATACCTTTGGCCGCTTGAGTCAAGAAACTGGTCTAAATGTGTACAATGTATTGATCAAGTTGTGCATACAGAACGCTAGGGCGACTAATAATGAAAACGTTTACAAAGAAGAATTGGGTAGGACTTATCACCTTTTAGAATTAATGAGGCAAAGCAGGTTTCAGCTAGAAGAGGAAACATATCGTCCGATTCTTGAGTATATAATTGACATGGGCCTTGTTGAACGATTTCAAGTTTTCTATCATTTTATCAAAGCTTCTAATCCCAGTTCAATTACACGATTGGGTTACTATGAAATGTTGTTGTGGACAAAGGTTAACAATGAAGAAAGGTTAACAATGTTTTCCGTGATTTTGAGTATTCAATTTGTGAATACATTACTGTTGAAGAGAGTAAAGACACTGCTGCTTTACGAGGTAGTTGAATCTGTTTTTCATGTTAGTTTATCTTTTGAATTTGTTTCGTTTAACTTATTTCTGAAAATCCACTATGCAGTTTTAGCAGTAACATTAACCTGTGAGAATTCCATGGATTCCTGTATTTTTGTCCACTCTTACATGATGGTTTTCATTTGATGTGCTATTCATATAGCATGTAATGGGAATGGGAAGACTATGTGCTTAAATAAATACATCTGATACAAAAGTTTTATGGCATTGTGGTGCAATTATTTTTTTCTTCTACTATTACTTGATATCTTGGCTAAATTGCTGGCATCTAGGTCTTCAGTAATAGAAGTTATTGTGCCAGGCTATGGTGTTTAAAAATCACTGCATGTGGTTATTATAAAAAATATTCTGCTGGAAACTTAAATGTATTCAATCATGTTGCAGAAAGTTACTTATTAGCTCTTTGTGAAAGTGGTCGCAAGACGCAGATTTTGGACGTGTTGAAAAGTATAGACATAGGAAAGCTTATATCTACAAAATCTATATCAAATACATTCCAATTTTTAGGAAAGCTACTGCTGGAATCAGATGTGGAGAATTTACTTTTGTATTGGAGAGCACGCGGTATGTTTGTGATATTGTTTTCGTATTTAAGCTCCTCCGTAGATGGTTATAGAGTTGGTAAACTGCTCTGTTTTTGGAGTAAATTTTTTTTGTCTTTCTTTTATCTCTAAAATTCTGTTTCCTTCATGTTTATGATGTATTTGATGTCTGTCTAGATTTGGAAATAACGTTATTACAAGAATTTTCAAATGCAATTTTTGTTCTATTGTATAGTGACTATAGTCTGCATTATAAAACGGTAGCACTTATAAATTTCAGTTTTCAGAGCTTAGAATCTTTGCAAAGGCAATTTAATTATCTTAATTATCCTTGCAACACACTCTCTAAAACACTCTTTCCAACACACTCTAATTAGTTAAATTCAAATGGGTCTAACTAAATTTATGTGGGGCCTACATGATTTTGTGGGACCTATTTGAATTCAAACCAATTAGAGAGTCTGTTTTAAAATAGAGTGTTAAAGTGTGATCCTAGCACTCATTTTATTTTAACATGGAGGGGAGGCAAGGTGGAAAGACGTTGGAATGAGCACAGTTCAAAGGATAAGGAGTGGGCAGGGGGATAAACCAATATGCTCGATTGCCAAAAATTAATTTATTTTCAACTTAGAGGAAAATCAATATGTTCCATAGCCCGTGTTCAATTCTAACTGCCAAATAGAATCTGCTGTAAATTAAGACACTAAAAATTTATTTTGTAGCATTGCTGAATAAGTTGGTGGTGAATGTCTTATATTTTAATCCAAAGCGTTATTGTGATTGTTAATGCACTAATTTAAGTTATTTCAATGCTTTTTCACATATTTATCTGGAGTATTAATGGATGGTATAAACCTGTTATTCTCCAGAAGGCCTAAGTATTACCTTCTATAAAAAATTTCCCTCAGTGCATATTACTGAAAAAATTCTTATGTAATGCAGATTACGATGCAGATAAAATTTCAAACTTCATTGCTAGTTATGCAGTTAGCAATCTAAATTTAACGGTGAGGAACTTCTCATGAATGTTGATGCTAAACCCTTGATGATATGTGATACTGGGAGGCAATTCTGGCTGTCTAAAGTTTTCTTTCTTGATATGTGATACATGACAAAATTTGTAAATCTAAAGATTTTGAAGAATTTCAGATATACTTCTCTCCTTTTTACACAATTCAAAACCAAAATTGAGCATTTCCCATTTCAAAACAAATTTTTAATGTGTGAATTTAAAATATTTCAAAGTTGATTTTTCCCTTTATTTGACTGCTGGCAAGAAAGTGATACTAAAGTATGCAAGAGGTGCTTAGGTAGATAGTATTCCCTTCAAATATGATAGCTTAATAGGCCAAGATAAACTGTATGCTGGTTATCTTTTTGACTTCATTATTTTGCAGAACTATTTACTGAAAGTGTTGGGAGATACACTGCTCTGTATCTCCAAATAGTGGGATGCTGGACAGGATGGAATGTAGTTGTAAGAGGTTATCTCGCTAGCCAAATTGAAAAACGTAAAGAAGTATTGAATTTGTTTACCTTATTTTCGACTATGTTTTATGAAATGAATGCAATTGGCCCCAAAATTTGTTAATTTTCCACGAGACTTGAGGTCTATTTTGTCAATGATTGGTATATGTTTTCTTATATAACTTGTAATTTAATGTTCGTGACGTACTCTTTATCCGTATTATTCACTGTGAAAGGAAAAAAATCTACCATTTCCGACATAAAATCCCATAGCGCTGTCATCCTTCACAAATTTGTCATAGCAGTTGTAAAAATATCAGGGACTGTAACCTGCCATGACACTGGCATGGCTTCTATTTGACAACAGCACTTCTTATGTAATAGTAACACACGGTGAAACTGTTTTTATTTTTTGTGAAGTTTTAGCCCAGTTAAGAGATGTCGACAAGTTTTGTGTTTAGTTCATTATATGAGGCATAATCTTTTCCCATAGTAGTTGTATGCTACAACTTTTTTTCTTTGGTGTTTTCTTATATGCATTGTTGGTAATGTGAAGGTTGAGGATATGATCTCAAAAATCGAGAATTTGCACGATGTATTGGAAGTTTTGCCTTCATCCTCAACATATGAAAAAATTGTTTTGTATTGGTGTGGTATGCACAAGGTATAATTTTCTCCTTCATTCATTCTCATATTGTGATTATCAAATAATTGGTATATACTTATCAATGAAAAGGAAAATGATAACAATATGAGTGCCCCCCTTTCAGAGCCCCCACAGAACACTCAAACCCTGCTTCAGGGTTTCATGCATCCATATCTTGCAATCTAATGATAGGACACCTAGCCATTTTCTAGAAGAATGTGTTGCCATGGGTGAGATAATGAGTTAGTTAGTGTGGTGTCATATGAGGTCATGTGATTCTATTAGTGTGAGGGTATTCAGACTTGTGTAAGGAAATGGTAGGGAAATTATTCTCTGGTTGGTGCCATAGAGCTCTATTAAGGGTCTTTGACTCTGGTTTTTCATTTACTGTTCCTTCGTTGTAGAGCCTCTATACCCATCTTTATAATTTTGGCCTGCTAGTATCTTATGTTTTATGATAAGCCTGCCATATTTTTATAAGAGAATCAAAAGGAATGCTTATTTTTTGTTTCCATTTTATTACGCCTTTGGGCTCTGACTAGACTAGAAACTACATTTCATTTTATAAAAACTTTTAATGCCGGTGGATGTAGCTCATGATATTGTTGATAAAATGTGTGAAGCTTTTCACTAAATGAATATTGTATTTACTTTCATAATGCAATCTGTACGTGCATTCGTGATGGTTAATGAATTGCAGAAAATGAATTTAGAACCTACAACAGCCATGTACAATTCAATACTGGCAGGATATTTTCGCGAGGTATCATTGTTGGATTTTGTAGATACCTATTCTTGCTCAGATTTTCAACTATTTATCAAACTAGATAAAAACGCTTTGCTTTAACTTCGAATATAATGTGAGAAGTTTTGTCATTTCCAGCATAAGGTCAAATAATCTCTTGACTTGTGTGTTACATTTTTTTCTTCATAAACAAAATATTTATATAGATGGATTATTATATAGTACATACAGGTATGAATAAACCAAGCTTCTTTCTTAACACCAAACTTGAAAATTGAAGATATTGGTTGTTTGTTGAACAAGGAGTTAAGCCTGTCATCTATTTCCAGCGCTTTGATTACATCTTAAGCTTGGCAGGTAGCAGTCAGCAAGCTCTTGCTAAATGTTGACTCTAGTGGCTACTTGTGGACATTAACATTTAACACCTTGTATTGTGTTTGTGGAAATTACGCTAGGTCATTTTCACAACATATCTTATTCTATAGGATTATTCACTTCGAAATCATATTAATATAGTTTCTATACATGATGTCTTAGTAAGAATATGGCTCTCAACAACAGTTCAATTATCATTACGGTGTTTTCAATTGCAGATCTGCAGAAGGATCACATTGTTCTTTTGAGTAAATTTACTCTTGTCCCTCCATTTTCAGTTGGACTTGGGGGATTGTTTATTTAATTATCTTATGTACTTCTTTCTCTTAATGATTTTTCATTCAATTAAAAAGCATTTAAATGAATATATGGAATCTGTGTAAAATAATTCATTTATTTTCTCACCTTTTTTGAAAGTGTAGAATGGCATCAGTGGTGGGTTGGGGGTCCTCAAACACATGCAAGATGGCAACGTAATGCCCGACTCGCAGACTTTTAGCTATTTCGTTGGCATTTGTGAAACAGAAGATGATATAAATAAGGTAAGTTGAGTTGAATAATTCCATATATTCAGACTTTTAACTATTTGGCCCTGTAGTTTTGAATCAAGTATTCCTTTCCCTTTGTAATCTGTAAATTTTAATGTCGACATAGTCTACACAATTATACTTCATGAAAATGGGTGGTTCGTGTTGGTAAGCCTGTAAGTAGTGTCTATATTCATTGTGTAGGTTAGTCAAATTATATTATTTCAGCAATTGGGAAATTTAAATTATTACTCGTATATTTTGAGCTTTAATTCAATCCAAAAGCTAGCTGAAGGGGCGATGATTTCCCAAACCTTATAAGGTTTCATTTTTCCACATCCCTAGTTGATATGGATTTCAATTCTAGGTCTCCAAATGATCATGAAAGGAATTTGAAGCATGGACAATGTGGGGTAATAATATGGATCTCAACACACCCGCTCATATGGAATAACAGAAATCTTTGCCCAATATCAGATTTGTAATAGATTTGGTTTTAATCTTAAAATTTGAATTTTAGTCCTAACTCAACCCTAAAGTCTAGCTCCCAATACGAGGGATTGTCCAACTCTTAGAAGGGATAATTTGGCCTCTATTAGATGTGGGATATCAACAAATACTTTTTTGTCTATATGCAATTCGGTCTCTATTGTTTAGTTGAGAGAGTGATTTATTAAAAAGTCTCATGTTTTCTCTTGAATACCATGTGTTGTATTTGTGACGTGCAACAACAACCAAACCTTATCCATTAAATGGGGTCAGCTACATGGATCAAACCATGTTATAATGTTCTATCATATATCTATCCAACTCATTAATTTCTAGATCTTAATAGTTTCTGACTTAGTTTTTCCTAGTCTTCCTATGCCTTCAGTGATTTGACTACCCTACATCTGATATACTCTCCTTACTATAGAATCTACATGTATTCTCTCTACATGCTCAAACCACCTAACCTAAGCTGAGTTTCCACCATTCTTTTGAAGGTAGGTGCTTTGTAGCGTGCTTCTGAGTTCTGACAATGTGCATGCTAGCAAATATTAGTATGATTAACTGTTAATACAGCTCATTTGATGCATACATCCTAGTAGGCTGCGTTAATGCAGTGCTGATGAATGATTAAGTAATGATATTTTCCGTAAATAGAAATTTCGAGTGTAAGATTTCATGTGTTAATAAAGTTTATAATTGGACTATTTTCTTGTAGTATTTTGAAGAAATGAAGCAATCTAGAATCCACCCTTATTATATGTCCCTTATTAGAGATGCAGCTTGGTGCGAATTGGAGAAGACAAAACAGGTATGGGTGCAAGTAGCATGATGCATTTTACAAGCTCTGGCTGATCCAACTTGAATATTGATATTGATGTGTGGCTAGATGTAGACTTCCATGTTACGATGACTTCCAATAATTTTTATATGACTGAGTTTGTGTAACCATAGCTAACTTCTGATCGTGAAGGCGCTAGGATGAACTTTTGAAATCCTTTTTGGGATGAAATGTGAAAATTTTATGCGGAAAGTTTGAAACCTGCTAATTTAGGCAACTTAAGTTCTGCTAATAGCCCATAACAAGATTTCTCTTTCTTTGTAAATAAATCTGGGAACGTTAGTACTCTGCTCTAAGTTCTGCTTCAGTTTTCTAACGCCAGCTGCAGTTACGTACTAGGTCATAATTAGGTATCTCTTCTAACTGTAAATATTGTCTTTTTTATTCTAGATAACTAATGTTCGTACCTTCCTTTCTCAGACTATGTTTCATAAAATTAGACATTATCATCAGTCCAATTTCACATATTCATCAAAAGATCTAATTTATTTACCAAAAACATGAAAATCAACTATTCATTCTAGTTTTGACAATATATATTTACAATGGACTATCTATTTGGATAAAACCTGTTTTTTCTCCTGTCTTTTAATCAGCTTTGGTATTATGAACTGTGAATGCAAGGTTTGGTCATACACAATTTAATCTGACCAAGTAGATACTAAAATTCAGCCAAAGAAACAATTTCTTCATTATGAGTAAATATGATAATGCCCAACCATGGAGGAAATTGTCAATGCCAATGTGTCACTATGTTATTAGTAATGCTATGTTTAGTGTTATACCTATAAAATTGTTAATATTTGTGATGTATTGAATATTAAGATTAAGATACTATTTATATATACTGCTGTTATACTTATAAAATAAGATACTATTAAAATTGTTGATATTTCTATGAAGGTTTCCAGTCAGGAAGTTTGACCATACGGTAGATGAAGCACGTAGGAGATTTTGTGTTGACGACTCTTTAATGGATGAAGGAACGATCTGCATCATGAGAGTGGATGAAGAACTGCTTCATAGCTTCAAAGAACATTCTTCTTCAAAAGATTTCATCTTTAGTTTATTTCTTTTTTGATGAATGTGAATGTACTCAGATCATCAAGGGAGCTTGTTTCTACTGTGATATTTTGTACCCAGCCAAATTTGCTTCATTGATCCATTCAACTTATTGCTTCTTGTCTTTAAATTGCACCCCTTTAACAAAATTTAAGCAATAAAGTACATTTGTTCGTTCAAAAAAGAAGTAATAAAGTACATTTATTTGGATCATATTTTAGATCAAATAAATGTATTTTTTTTCTTGTATTTTATTAATTAAAATTGCTCCTTTAACTTTGTTGATTCGTTCCACAAGATGTATGTGGGTCCCCCGTCAGCTTTCTAACTACTGAGTCATGCAGTGGGGTTGAAATCCCCCACCCCCGGCCCCTACCCCACCTCTCGCGCCTCTCAAAATTTCAGAAATATTCTTGTTTAGAATTTAGAATCCAGGATTTGGTTTCGTGCTTCGGATTATAGAATTACGACATACCAGAAAACATGAGATAACACTTCAATAAATCAAATTCAACAACAACATAAATTAAAAATACAAACACAAGTAAGATCATGGATGAATTAAACTAGTTGCACTTTCGCAAGATGAAGTGTTTCTTTCTTCATTGAGTTCAACATTCACGTTTCAGATGAGTCAAATTTGTCCGGATAGTATGAACAGATCTCACCAAGGTGCATCTAACTTGATTGGTTTATTGAAACTATATTGATCAAATATAGAGAAAATGGTTCTTATATCGATGTAGTTTTGAAGTTTCATTTTAGTGAACAAAACGTCCATTTGAGCTAATTGACGAACGACGATACACAACATTGACAATCTATCGTCATAGCTGAGAAGACCATTTAGTCGGTCCCTCAAATTACACAATGTAACACCATCAATGATCCTAAACAAATTATGTTTAAATTCATTTCGACTAGGTAGTGTGTTGTGCTGGGAAAGAAAATGAACCGAACACGCTAATTTATACACATTTATTTTAAAAAAACTTTCCTTTCAACCATTATTTCATGAAACGAGCGATGGGAAAAGTCAATGTCCACAAGTACACTTGCGTAATGACCAAAAACACGTGTTTTAGTCGATGAGACAATGAGGAGTGGTGTACCAATGGCACCAGCAATCCCCAAGAGTGTGCGCTCCAACCAATACTCTTGTGGCAGCTCCATTAGCCGGATCTTCACTCTAACTAATTAGTATAAGACAAAATAAAAACTTAATACACCATTTTATATTAATAGTAAAATAAATAAGTATTAAAATTTATTTATACGCTCTGATATGGTTCAATTCCAAGAAAATAATTTAAAATTTAATTCAATTCGAACAAATTTTACAAAAGGATATAAAAAACATAAATTCAATTGGTTTTGTAAGGACATGAACATTTATAAAGAAAATTTTATATGCGAAACTTTCAATATTTTTACAAGGAAGAAAAAACAAAAGTTGATGATTTTGTATAGACGAAAAACATATTTAATTCTTTATAATATATAAACTTAATTATAATTTTGATCCTCTTATTTTTACTCATTCACGAAATTTGTCTCCCATTTTAAAATCGTCGAGCTTAAGTCCATCCGCCAGATTTTTATACTTAAAATTGATAATTTGACTTAATTTGAATGATGTGATATAGGACGTTATGACATGAAGTAGTGAAAATACAAAAAAAAAAAAATTTAAAAATTTCAGTTTCGTCATTTTAAAGTATAAAAATCTTATAGACAAACCAAAACTTAATGATTTTAAAATGGATGATCAATTTTGTAAATGATTAAAAATAAAGGAAAATTGTCATTTTTATTTTTATCGATTGGGATATAAACACCCAAAGACATTTATTTTTGTGACCCCTCCAATTTCTAGGAGAAAGAACTTCTAGTAATTTAAAGTATAACCACGAGGTAAAATAAAGGAGAACCAAAAAGGAGGTAAAATAAAGTCTTGTAATAAAATATAGTATATAAAAGTGGAACTCGATTCTCTCGAATGATATGTTTTTTAATGGAGCCTAACTAACCATTTTAACAATCACTTATTTAAAAGAAGAAAATCTTAAATTTATCTCATGATATAAAGGTTTATATTAGATTTCTAGTAAGAAACTTTTGATTATTGTTGATAAATAAATACATTAAAGTCACACAAAAAGGATGAAAGATATCATCAAAATCACATTTCTTTTTGAAAACATCATTAAAATAACTCATGAACAATTATTATAAAAAATTATTGAACAATAAAAAAACTAAATCATTTCATTACAAATTCATTAAAATAACTTATTGAACAAGTTGGTAAAAAAGATCTGCCCAAAAAAAAGTTGGCAAAAAAAAACACTTATTGAACAAGAAATTATTTAAAATTATTTCATTACACAATAAAACTAACATTATTATACTTCCATAATAATATGATTACCTAGTTCATTCACTAATCACACTCTTTGTGAGAGAATTATGTATACGCCTTTCTTCTTCACCATACTCTTCACGTTCATTTTCATTCGTAGTAGTTGAACTCTCTTGTGAGTGTGAATGTTCTTCGCATTTCTCACTTCAACTTCACAAACCGCACAGATTCATCATCTTCTTCTTCACATTGTTCTTAGATGCGTGCCCCTATTTCTAGAAAACTATGCACTCTCAGCTCCAATATTCTTTCACATTTTCAAAACAATGTAAAGAAAAACCTTTCATCTATCAAAATTTCACCTCAATATGAAGAAACCCATCACCATTTTCATTCTGACTTGAACCTATCAACCCTCAAATACAATCTTGTTCCATCCCCAGGTACTTAAAACTCATAAAGTTTCGATTTTTATACCGACCCACATTTTCATTTCTGGTTATTTTTGTATTTTTTTGTTTTTGAGTTAATGGGTTTTGTTTTTTGAAGCGAAATGTGCAAAAAAAAAAAGTTCTTTTTGTTTTGTTTTGTTT